>Ga0163109_10001399_pt1 | contig 19028 bp, 13 predicted proteins | sample CRUFie1St13metaG_FD_108704 | JGI IMG/M metagenome (GOLD analysis project Ga0163109, IMG submission 108704) | Marine microbial communities from the Costa Rica Dome - CRUD Field 142mm St13 metaG | ecosystem: Environmental > Aquatic > Marine > Oceanic > Photic zone | place: Costa Rica: the Eastern... | reverse complement strand
GCCGAGCATGGGAGAGACCAGCGATGCAGCGGTGATAACCCCTACGGTTGTAGAGCCGGTAATCATATTGCCAATAATGCCTATGACGAAAGGCAACAAAATTGCTGGCAGACCATAGTCACTGAAGAACGCGGCGATGAAGTCTACCGCTGGCGTTCCTCTCAGAATCGCACTGAGCGATCCTCCAAGGCCTGTCACCACGAGAATCATAGCAGAGGTTTTCAGGGCAGCTTCTACCCAAGCGTCTTTGGCATTTTCGCGATCTTCCGAGTTCTTAATATTGCGAAATGCCAGCCATACGCCGAAGGACAGGGCCGTTACTGGCCATCCCAGATACAGAAATACCGTACGCAGTATGTGTTCCTCGGGAAATGCCAGCGTCACGACGCTTTGCGCACCAATCAACAAGATAGGAACCACGATGGGTAAATAGGAGCTCAAGGTGCTCGGTAACTCCTGCGGACCGTCCTGGTCAAGGTCATCGACGGTTATACCATCGAATTCGTCACTTGGCGGTGTGCTGACGCGCGGACCGGCAAACAGTACTCCCCAAGCCCAGCAAGCCAATGAACCAAGCAGGCAAGCGATGCTGCCATAGATGATGGTTTTCCCGATGTCTGCGCCGACCAGCGCCGCGGCTGCAAGTGGTCCGGGTGTTGGTGGCACGATGGCATGAGTCAATTGCAGAGCGCCGACTAGTCCGGTGGACATCATCGCGATACTCACTCCCATGGTTTTTGCCGCCGAGTGAACGAGCGGATTGAGAATCACGTAAGCAACATCGGAAAAAATTGCGACACCTATGATAAAGCCGGTCAGGGTGAGGGCCAGAGGCATCCTTTGAGAGCCGACCAGATTTACCATCGAACGAGTGATCACCTGAATTGCCCCAGTGTGTTTCAGGGCTTCAGCAATGATTGAGCCCAGTACAATCACAACACCAATCGAGCCCAAGGTGTTCCCGAAACCGTTCTCAAATGCGTCAATAAAGTTGTTCTGCTGGATTCCCGGCAAGATGCCAAAGAGCAGGATCGGGATGAGAAGCGCGAAGAAAACGTGCCACTTCCATCGTGCGATCAGAAATAGCAGCAAAAAGATGATCGCAGCGAAGCCCAACAGTGATATAGCGGCGCTGGTATTGACCGCGGTGGCAGAATCCATGGGCATCTCCAGTGATTTTTATCGGTGTTATTAAGAGATATCTAGCTATTGCTGAGCGCATCCATTGCGCTTTCAACGCCTCCCGGTTGGTGGGGGAAATTCGCGATTTTTAGGCCCATTTCCACGCCACTCAGCGTGCCCATGAGCATCAGGTCGTTGAAGTCACCAATATGGCCAATGCGGAAGATTCTGTTTTTAAGTTTACCCAGACCCGTCCCCAGTGACATGTTGAATCTCTCGCGAATGATCATTCTTAAATTATCCGCATCGAAGCCTTCGGGCACAAAAACCGCTGTCGTTGAATTGCAATATTCCTCTGAATTCATGCAAACATTTTCCAGCCCCCAGGCATTGACTGCCGCACGGGTGGCTGCGGCCAGACGAGAGTGACGGGTAAACACCTTGTCGAGCCCCTCTGCAAGCAACAAGTTTAACGCTTCATCCAAACCGTAGAGAAGGTTGGTACTGGGCGTGTAGGGGAAATAGCCTTTGGCGTTGTTGCTTGCCATGGCTTCCCACTGCCAGTATGAGTGGTGGCTCTGATTCATTCTGGAGCGCGCCAGCGCCTGCTCGCTGACTGCATTGAAACTCAATCCCGGTGGCAGCATGAGCCCCTTCTGTGAGGCGCTGACCGTCACATCCACTCCCCAGTCATCATGCAGAAACTCTGTGCAAGCGAGAGAGGAGACAGCATCCACCATGAGTAAAGCAGGGTGCCTTACTTTGTCTATCGCCCGCCTGATATCGCCGATTCGACTGGTGACACCGGTTGATGTCTCCGTGTGGACAGCCAGGACGGCCTTTATTTCATGCTTGCTGTCCTCTGACAGCTTTTCCTCCACGACTGACGGATCGACCCCGTGGCGCCAGTCTCCCGGTATCCACAAGATGTGAAGCCCCAGCTTTTCAGCGACTTCTTTCCAAAGAGTGGCGAAGTGTCCGGTTTCAAAAGCCAGTACTTTATCTCCGGGTGACAGGCAATTAAGCAGAGCGCATTCCCATCCACCGGTACCGGATGCCGGATAGATAAAGATAAATGACTCAGTGTTGAATACGGGCGCGAGCTTCTCCAGTAATCTGAACGTCAGGGCTGGAAATTCCGGGCCACGGTGATCAATGACCGGTTGAGCCATGGCCCTGAGCACACTTTCCGGAACATTAGAGGGGCCGGGAATTTGCAGAAAATGGCGGCCGGGCTGATAGGCTCCATCAATACTCATGGTTCTGTTGCCGCTCTCGCTGAAGGTTCTTAATTTCCCGGGCGGTATTCCCGCTCCAGGTTGGCTTCGATGTCGTCACGATAGAACAGGACATCACGAAATTCGCCATTTGCATACATTTCTGCCTGATCGTCGAAATGCGGCGATTCTGGATCGCTTTGCAAGCCGCCGACGGTAATGGCTTTCGCTCTTAACGGACGGCCAAACTCCACGGCTGCGACAAAGCTGTTGCCACTGGTGCCGTACATGCGTCGGGTGCCCGGATAGGTCCGCGCGCCAAATGAAGCTAGTGCTCCCCATCTGCCTGAGGCAAAACCGACCGGAACGCTTGGCGCATTGTCGTCAAAATTCTGCACCAGATCTCCGGTGATGCGCTGATAGCGATTGATCTCCCCCCATGGAACCTGCCAAGAACCAAAATCCTGGGATAGTTTGTCGGCTGCCTTATTCAGGGCGCCGAGAAGCTGATTCGGGGAAGCATTATTCACCATGTAGTCATAGATGTTGATGTCCGCCGCTGCAGCATCTGCTTGGACCATTTCCATGAGCGCTTCAGCCCAATAAACAGCCAGTGACGTCTCAACCGAATCCACGCCAAAGTTTGTGTCCCAACCTCTGAGTAAATCGATGTAATCGAGAATCTCCCCAGTCAGAGTGCTCTGCAGCTGCACGGCGTTGCCGTCTTCATCGACAATGCTCGGGCTGTCCACCGCAGTGATGAGCAAAAGTCTGGGAATCAGATCATCAAAAAACGGCAGGGCCGGATCATAAGCTGCCTCAATTAACGAATCGAGCGTAAAGTCGTTCATGCCCTGCAGAACTCGCACGGCATGAACGCCGCGCGGATTTTCCGGATTGTTCGCCATATAGGCAGGGTAATCTTCCGGTTGCGGGCTATTACCGGGACCCGCTGCGTTGAACGGTGTATTGTTTGTGTTCTGAATCCAGCCGCTGTCCGGATTGAACAGGGTGATCATTTCACTGACTGCGTGCAGAGGTCCCCAGTCGGTTGCCGGGTTACTGCCATCGAGCGGACTGTTCCAGTCAAAATTCGGATCCCTTCTGGGAATAAAGTTGCCGTGCCAGTAGGCAATATTGCCCTCGCTGTCCGCATACACGGTGTTGTTGGAGGAATTGGTGCGTAGCTCCATGGTGGCGGCAAATTCTTCGTAGTTGCCGGATTTGGTCCTGCCATAGGACTGAGACAGTGCCTTGACAGGCTCCTGCATCAGGCTGATGGAGACCCATTTCCCGTCTTCCTCCCGAATGATAGGTCCGTGATGGGTGTAATAGGCAGTGACTTCAATTTCCGGCATCGCATCGCCGTTGCGAAAGGGGAGATTGATCACTTTTTCCTCGAGACGCCGCAATTCGTCTCCGTACTGATAGTAGTAACCGTCATCCTGCTGGACGATGGTCTCGAGGTATTCATCGATCGCATCGGCTCTGCTGGAGGTGTGCATCCATCCGGTATTCTCGTTGAAACCCTGGTAGATGAAAAATTGACCCCAGGTAACCGCGCCGTAGGCGTTCAACCCTTCCTCGCTCACCATATGCAATTCTGAGCGAAAGAAAAATGAAGTGTGAGGGTTGATTAAAAACAGCGCGTTCCCGTTCGCCGTGTTTTCAGGCGCAATCGAGAAGCCGTTTGACCCCCTTGGCTCGCCGTCAAAAAGGTCTTCTGCCACGGCTACCATCGATGTCGGATCATAGAAATCTTTCAGTCGGCTGATGTTTACCCGCTCGATGTCGCCACCGATGCTTCCTTCCGAGAAGGTGAGCGCCATCCAAGGCTCGAATTTTTTGATTACCCGGGGTTCGACATGTGGGTTTGTATACAGAAAGTAGTTAAGACCATCTGCAAATGCGATCATCAAGTCCTTGAGCCAGGCAGGGCTGGTCTCAAATTGTGCCCGCATCTCAACCGGATCGATAAACAGCTTCATGCGAAGATCCCGGTAAAGCTGTGTTTCTCCTTCCGCTTCAGCCAGCCTGCCCATGGCGTTGATATAGTTTGTCTCCAGCCGATAAAAGTCATCTTCGGCTTGGGCGTAGAGCGTGCCGAAGACAGTGTCAGCGTCGGTAACCCCATAGATATGGGCAATACCCCAAGTGTCCCTGAGGATAGTGACTTTGTCAGCGGTGGCTTCCCAGCGGGCGATCTCTTCATTGGAAAACAGGGGTGCAGGCGTGCTGGTTTCTGTCTGGTTCTCCGTCGGGATGCGGTCATCCTGCCCGCAGCCAATGAGCGCAACACTGAAAAGTGTGGCTGCAATAAAATTTTTTACCGGCATAGCCGCCTCCGACTGTCTGATTTTCGTTAATTTTGTGCTGAGACTCTGACCCCATCCACCCAGGTCTCTTGCACCTGAGTTTGCCACATCTGAGTGGGAGGCTGCGAAAAAATATCCCGGTCGAGCAGGATGAAATCGGCTTTTTTGCCGGGCTCCAGGGTACCAAGATGTGCTTCTTGGTGTCCTGCGTAGGCGGCATCGATGGTGAAGCTCGCCAGGGCTTCTTCGAGCGTCATGCGCTCCTCACCAAACCAGCCACCCGGAGGGTTGCTCTGCTGATCCTGGCGTGTGACGGAGGCATGCAGACCATAAAACGGATTCGGGTGCTCTACCGGAAAATCGGAACCATTGGCAATGCGGGCTCCGGAGTCTAGAAGTTTACGCCAGGCGTAAGCACCCTGAATTCGTACTGGACCGAGTCGGTTTTCCGCCATGTTCTTGTCGGAAGTGGCGTGAGTTGACTGCATCGACGGGATCACGCCAAGCTCAGAAAATCGGAGAATGTCCTCATAGCGCAAGATCTGCGCGTGCTCGACTCTATGGCGACGGTTCTTGGAATTAGTCTCAACAATCAGTTTTTCATAGTTATCCAAGACACGCATATTGGCATCATCACCAATAGCGTGAGTGGCTACCTGAAAGTTGGCGTTCATTGCGGCACGAATTAAATACTCTAGGCGCTCGTCGTTATAACGCAACAGACCGCGATAGCCAGGCGAATCATGGTAATCCTCAATCAGCGCGGCACCGCGACTACCAAGAGCGCCATCTGCCACTACTTTGACGCTCTCAACCGCAAATGTCATATCCTCGCTGTGAAAAAACCCTTCCGCCAAGCGGTCCTGGTAGAGAGGGTCGGAGGCCGCAATCATTGCGTAAACACGAACGGGCAGGGGCGCCTCGCTCACCAGTTCCTTGTAGGCTGCAATCGTGCTGCTGCCGATACCGGCATCATGAACACTGGTAATGCCATAAGTCGCCAGGGCATTCAGAGCGGTGGTCAGAGCAACTTTCTCCTCTTCGAAAGACGTGGCCGGGATCTGCTCGCGGATAAAGGACATCGCGGTGTCTACAAATACTCCGGTTGCCTTGCCGTTCTCATCGCGGACGATCTGTCCACCGACAGGATCTTCGGTGTCATCGCTTATGTCGGCCAGTTCCATCGCCAGTGAATTTGCCCAAGCAGCGTGGCCGTCCACTCGGGTGAGCCACACCGGTCGGTCATTGACGACTGCGTCAAGGCTGGCTGCCTGGGGAAATTCATTGCTGTCCCACAGCACCTGATTCCAGCCCCGGCCCTGTACCCATTCGACAGCGGGATTGGCTTGCGCAAAATCCAGCACACGCCCGGCAGCCTCAGACTCCGACGCTGCACCGACCAGGTCGACTCGCAGCAACGAAAGCCCATAAGACAGCACATGGCCATGCGCGTCTATCAGGCCAGGGATCATAGTTTGTCCGTTACCATCAATGCGACGGTCAGGCTCCTGCGCTAACGGGTCAGAGTCGCTGTAAATGGCATCAATTCTGTCATCGGTGAACTGAATCGCCGAAAACCGCAGCAGCTGAAAATTCCGGTCCAGCGTGTAGCCATTCACATTAGAGTACAGAGTTGTTTCGGCCACTGTTGCTGAGCAAAGCAGTGACAGGAGCAAAGGAGTCAGTTTATTCATGGTCAATTTTAAGGAATGCTGTTGGCGTCTGGTTTCGAGTCAATGGGGCGAGTCTACCACAGCCCCAACGGCTGCAAACGCATCGATTGGCAGGTTGCAACCCTATTCCGGCATTGAGGGCGATTGTTGAAAGTATGCCGGTCACACTGGCTAGATGCTTGACCGTTTGACTTCCCCAGACATAAAAAACCCGGCTTCGTGACGCGGCCGGGTTTTGGGTGTCGAGGGAGGGTCTATTCGCCGCCCGGATCGCCGGCCTCGACGTATCGGTAGAAACCGAAAAACATTTCCTGCCAGGTCTGTTCGCCCCATGACAGGGTCTGCGAGGCATCCGGATTAGAAGGATTGAATTCGGAATTGTCAAAGGTACCGGTAAATACCATTTCGGTTCCCGCCGGCACAAACTTGGGATCTTTAAAGTCGTACACCTTCTGCCAGTTGAACTGGTAGTTGGGAACGTTCAGTACTTCTTCACTCGAGCCGTCTGGATAGACCAGAGTGAAATTGGCGTCATGGCCCCGGTAGTGCATGTGGGGGCCGAGCATGGTGATGTAAGAATCCTTTCTGAACTTTGCCGTGGCAACCATCTCGTGGCGTTGCGCGAACGGCGGGATGTTGATATCCAAGTCCGCGGCAGATCCTCCCAGAATCTGACGCTCTGGCTCTTCATCCCACAAATAGAGTGCGATCTCAGAGGCATCCGTCGTTTCTTTCCCGGAGGTGGTGTAGTGAAGCTGGAGGAAGAGCCCTCCACCGGCCTCAAGCGGGAAGCCCGAGTTCTCTGGGTAGGTGTTGATTTCGTTGCCCGGTGCATAGGCACCCAAACCAATCCCCTGATTGAGAATCTCAAACTGGTTCATACCGTCGGGACCGTAGGCAAAAGCGATGATGTGGTGAAGAACGGTCGGATCGCCTGCTTCAAACTCGACCGCCTTGACCCAGATATCTTCTTCAAGATCCAGCGCAACCGGTATGTTGCGATAGTCCTGAATGCCGGTCGCCGGGATCTGCTGAGGAGGAACCGGAATCACCATGTCCGGCTCACCGTAGGCCCACTTTGTTAGCTCAGGAGAATATTCGGCGAGCGGATCGGCGTCGTCTGTGTTTTCCGCCCCGTTCTCGATCCAGTTAACCAGTGTCTGGGTCTCCTCAACCGTAATGTGAGCAACATCGCGAAAGTCGTGAACGTACTCGTTATCGATCTGGCCCGGAGGCATGCGCTTGGTGTAGAGAACCTCGCGGATCATGGGAGACCAGCCCTGAACCATCTGGTGGCTGTTCATGGCGAAGGGTGCGATTCCACCTTCCATGTGGCAGCTCACGCAGCGCTCTTTCAGAATAGGCGCGACGTCTTTGGCGTAGGAAATATCTCCAACAGCTGCCAGAGTGATCGCGTCGCCCTTCGATGAGGTCTGTCTGGCGGTGACGGTCTCGCCTGCCAGAAATTGGCTGAGCGCGTCAGCTGCATAATGATCTGAGGCCCGTCGCGACCTGCTGTCCTCAGCCCAGCGATCATTGAGCGCCCCGCGGAAGACCAGTTCAAGCGCGGTCGGATCAAGAACGACTACGTCGGTTGCGCGCTCTATGCCGAGTTCACGGGCCACCAGCTGTGTCTCATCCATCAGAACTGGCAGCTCGATATCCGCATCATCTGCAGTGTCCCGAATTTCTCCTTTGTCTGTTTCACCGGTAGAGTTGATGAAGTAAAAGCCGACGTTTTGACCTTCGAACTGCGTGCTGAGGTCGGCCAGGTCTGAGGCCGCACGACGAACGTCTCTGCTGTTCTCATGGGCCATGAACACGATGGCATCGAAATTAGCCTGACGACTCAGCTGAAAGAATTTTCCGTGCTGATCGATCAGTGAAAAGTCACTGATGCGCTCGCCCGCACTGACCTGGATGCTTGCCAAGGTCGCTGCAGCAAAAACCGCAGCCAATCTGAGCAGGGATGAAACTTTACGCATGTTAAGCTCCTAATACTACTTTCGGTATATTTCAGGATACGAATTGTAGGCTCGAAGCGATGACCGGGCATCCTGAAAATTAAAAAGTCCTTTAATTTGAATAATTAAGCAGATTTTCCAGCCTGTTACGCAGGTTTTGCGCCGGTTTCAAGCGTGTTCAGGAGTGAGGGTCGCCATCAACCACAAGGCGCTCTGATGGGTCTCTTCAGAAATAATGGCGTATTCGTGCGACGGCAACGGGCTTGAGCTTTGCCGGGCCGGTCGCGGACAGTAAAGCATGACCTGCTTGCATAGCTGACCTTTTAGTGCTTCGATCCGGGCTGCAGAAGTGCGAGAATAGAAGCATCTCACCAGGATGCTGCCAACCCGTCCATGTTCCCATTGAAGCGCGTTTTGAGCCACAACTTCCTGCGTTCTGGTATGGCTTGTGCCCTTGTGGTGTCTGGCCTGTTGACCCTTTCCGCTCAGGCGCAGATCTATCGGTTCGGCCACTGCCTGTTCGGATGCCCGGAAGGCTCCAGCGGCAACCAGATTCTGGTGAGATCGGCCTACACCTTGTCGTACGACGAGGGCAGGAAATCGGCAGTCTGGGCAGCGTATGAAGTGACGCCCGGCTCGATTGGCATTGCTTCCAGTTTATCGCGCGATCTGATCCGGGATGATGGGGTTTCGGAATCGCTAACCGCTGCAGATTTCGCGGCGCTGGCGAAGCAGGAATACGTGCGGTCACAACATGTGCCCCTGGTCAGCTTTGCGGGAACTCCTTACTGGCGTGAAGTCAACTTTGCCTCGAATGCCACGGTGCGCAGCCGTAGTCTAAGTCAGGGAGCCTGGTACGGGCTTGAGTGGTCGCTTCGAAATTTGGTGAGTCGTGAAGCAGCGGTTTATGTCTATACTGGAGCGATCTTTGATCCTGGTTCGGAACCAAGGCTACTGACAGAAGATAGCGGGTATCGTATCCCGGACAAATTTTTCAAAATTGTGCTGACAGAAGACGGACGTGCCGCTGCGTTTCTTTTTCCGCAAGACACTGCAGTGCACGTTCATCACTGCGACTTGCGTGCTGGCATTGAAGAGATAGAAGCGCTGAGCGGGTTGGGTTTTTTTCCGGCGGCAACGGCGGAAGTTGAACTGTCGCTGTATCCTATGCTCGGTTGCCGCAGCTGAATTTCCGATGTTATTCCAGTTCGAGCAGGAAATAGTCGTCTCGTAAAAGCTCGCGCACCAGTCGCTCAAGTGAGGCATTGACCGCGCTGCCAAGGCCTTCCTCTACCGGAACGCGCCCGCGCCCGAACAGCGTGGTCGACCAGATGCTGCGGCCACCGCCGCGGAGCTCAATGCCAGTGCGAATCGTGAGCTGTAGGTTGGGAACTCCTGCCCTGTCAACAGTTTCCAGTTCAGAGCTGATCAAAGTGCCAACAATTTCCATGCCAGCACCTTCGTCCACAAATTCGACACCGCCCTTGTTGAAGCCCTGCTCGAAGGCGTCTCTGATCAGATCTGCCAGAGGCAACTGTGCCCGATCGTCTCCGACAATGGTATTTGGATCGGCAAGACCACGTACATCAGCGAAAGGCGCTAAATGTAGGCTCGGGCTGATACTGCCAATATTCACATTGCGCTCGTAGGTGAAGTCAATAGTCAGCTCATCAGCTACTACCGGTTTCAGAGCAAGTGAGCTGAGGCACAGCAAAAAGGTGAAAGTAAGTCTGGTCATGCTGGTCATGAAAGTCCCTCGGCTCATGCGTCAGTCAAATCTGGTATCAGTGAGAATAATTCCTGAGTCTCGTGTGTTCAAGGCTTACACCCACGTACATCGATCGTCTTTGACTGAAAAGAGCCTCTCGGTATCAGTTTTTTTATCCGGATTGAAAGCACGAAAAAGCCCGGCTCTCGAGACAGAGAACCGGGCTTTGTTTAGCCGGTCTGGCTGTGGCTTACAGCTCTGATGCTGGCCAGGTCGGTGCTCGGTCCCTGACGGTGACCGGGCGCATACCCTGATACAGGAACTTCTGTACGCGCTTGCCTTCATAGGTCTCCGTGGTATAGATGTTACCCTCGGAATCCGTGGCGATGCTGTGCGGTGCGTAGAACAGTCCAGGCTGACGTCCGCCGTCGCCGAAGGTGTACAGCACCTCCATTGACGCTCGATCAATGATGGAGATCTTGAAATTCTGACCGTCGGCCAGGTAGATAAATTCCTGACCTTCATCCGGTGAGAAAGCGATATCCCAGGTAGACCCCTGAGCAAGCGTTGCCGGGTTATAGATATGTTCGCTCACGAAGGTTCCGTCGGGGCGGAAAATCTGCACCCGGTCAGCTCCTCGGTCGCACACATAAATCAGACCGTCATTGGAAGGCTCTGCGCAGTGAACCGGCCCACGGAAAACGTCCGGACCCGGTTGGCCCGGAGTGTAGGTATCATCGGCGTCGTCGTCGATGTCCGTGCTGCCGTAGGCGCCCCAGTAACGCTTGAACGCACCGGTCGCCACGTCGACCACTGCAACCCGCTTGTTGACGTAGCCGTCGGCAAAGTAGGCTTCGCCGGCGTCTTCATCGATGGCGATTTCGGCAACGCGACCAAATGCAGTTGTACTATTGCTGTCGAATTCCTCGCCGGGCACTCCGACCGTTCGTATGTATTCGCCGTCCCGTGTGAAAACCAGCACATGGGAATCAGGACCGCCGTTGCCACCAATCCAGACGTCGCCGTTGGCAGCGACTTCGATGCCGTGGTTTGACTCAGGCCACTGGTATGGGGCTCCCTCGACCGGACCGCCCCACGCGTTGATCAGATTGCCTTCGATGTCGTACTCAAGGATAGGAGGTGCCGGTGTGCAGCATTCTGCCACGCCGAGTGCTAGTCCGATTTCAGTGCGTCCACCGAACATGTTTTCAGTGTTTCTGTGTACCGTAAAGATGTGGTCTCTGTCATCCACATCCACACCAATGGTGTTACCGGTGATCCAATGATTAGGGAGTGGCTTTGGCCACAGCGGGTCGACCAGGAAGGCCGGAGCCATTACGTCATTGCTGGCTGCAATGGTAGGTTCCTGAAGCTTTGATTGACCGATTCCCAGCGCAACCAAGGTTGCTGTTAGGAATGAGCCGATCGCCAGTTGCTTATTTATCATTTTTCTTCTCCTCTTTTTCTACCTTGCTAGGCAGTCAATGCACAGAGCAAGTCCCGAGTATACTGACTTAAGGGCAGACAGTATACTCACGCCCTTCTTTACGGTACGCAGACTTGTAAGAATTTGTAACAGTCAATTCTCACACTGTTGCGCGGCGAGTTATCTCCGGCTACCCTGCCGCAGTATTATCTTCATAAGTATCTGTAATAAATGGAAAAAATATAATCAAGACAATCATCTTTGGGGAGTGAAATGAAGCGAATACGGCGCTTTGCTGAGTGTTTGGTACTGCTGGCTGCCGCTGTGGGATGGTCTTCAGCGACCCATGCCCATGATATTCCATCGCGGGTGACCGTCTACGCATTCGTAAAACCAGCCGGAAATGAGTTGACCGCCTTGCTAAGAGTGCCCATGGAGGCACTCAGCGAAATTGTGTTTCCTTTGCGGGGGCCCGGCTATCTGCAGATCTCCGAAGCCGAGTCGGCCCAGGAAGAGGCTGCCCGCGTCTACATTACTGAATCCATTCATTTTTTTGAAAATGGGGTCGAACTGATTGAAAAGGAATTGATCACGACCCGGGTTTCTCTGCCTTCGAATCGAACTTTCCGCGACTTTGAGACCGCGATGGAAAACATCCTTTCGGAGCCCCTGGATGATGACGTTAATCTGTTCTGGCGCCAGGGTGTACTAGATATTCTGGTGACCTACCCAATCGGCTCTGAAGATTCGCAATTTTCCGTGAACCCTGAACTGGGCACCCTGTCAGCAGAGACAACCACCGTGTTGAGGTTTCTTGTTCCGACAGGTGTTGAAAGAGTTTTCAACTACCTGGGCAATCCCGGCCTTGTTGAGCTTGACCCTCGCTGGCATCAGGCAGCCTTGCGATTTATCGAGATGGGGTTTCTGCACATTCTCGAAGGTATCGATCATCTTTTGTTTCTGTTCTGTTTGGTCATACCGCTGCGTCGTGTCAGGGCCCTGATTCCGGTTGTCACTTCGTTTACCATTGCGCATTCCATCACGCTGATCAGTTCAGCGTTCGGTCTGGCCCCGAATGTGCTCTGGTTTCCGCCGCTCATCGAGACGCTTATTGCGCTGTCGATTGTCTATATGGCCTTTGAGAACATTGTCGGTGCAAAATTGGAGCACCGTTGGATAGTGACGTTCGGATTCGGATTGATCCACGGGTTCGGCTTTTCCTTTTTATTCAGTGAAACCCTGCAGTTCGCAGGAGGACATCTCTTTTCATCCCTGCTGGCATTCAATATCGGGGTAGAACTGGGGCAGCTGCTGGTGCTGATTCTGGCAATCCCCGTTCTAAATCTTGCGTTCAAATATCTGGTTGACGAACGTATCGGGGGAATCCTGCTGTCCGCTTTGCTTGCCCATAGCGCCTGGCACTGGATGCTCGAAAGAGGTAGTCAGTTGTCCCAGTTTAGCTACCAAGCGCCAGTGCTTGATAGCATTTTTGCGGCCGCTTTAATGAGGTGGGGAATGCTGCTTATCGTTGTTTTTTCAGCGCTTTGGGTTATGTATGAAATCTTTAGTCGGCTTGCGCTTCTCGGTGCCTCAACTCGCAACTCCGAGGGGTAAAGACTTGGCAGTAAGCTGCAGTTCTCTCGGGTGGCTTGCGTTCCGAAATATTGTCTAGCCCTCATTTTTGATGTTCCGAAAAAAGCAATAGGTAGAGCAGGAGTTTTCAACTTCGCGTGATTTTAATGGTTGTTTCTGCGGCTGAAGTGTTAGGCTATTATTAACTGGACATGTTGCCGAGTTAGTAAATTGGTTAATCGAAGTTGATCCTAGCTTATCGCTCTGCCGACGCGTTAGTTCAACATTGCGAAAGACAAGCTGACCCAGCTATGCTCTGGATTTTAAAAAGCTCTGAAGGCTGATTCAGTGAACATTATTTGAGCGGAAGACCGCCACAAAACACCCTACAATTCATTATAGGCTCACCAATGAAACGACGTAACTTTTTGAAAAACTCCGCGGCCTTAGGCGCAACGGTAGCTGCTGGGGCAGCAACAAAAGCTTGTACGCCTAGCTCCGTTGACCCGAATTCCGGGACCTATCGAAATGCAGGAGCTTCTCAAAACTTAGCTCCGTCCGCTGATAGCCGCCCCACACTTGAGCTCAGCATGGTAACTGTATGGCCGAAGAATTTCCCGGGTCTTGGAACGCGAGCCGAAGAATTTGCTCGAGATATTGGCGTAGCCACGAATGGTCGCATACGTATCCGAGTTTATGCTGCAGATGAATTGGTTCCAGCGCTGCAAGCGTTTGATGCGGTTTCGCAAGGTAATGCGGATATCTATCACGGGCCAGACTACTACTGGCAGGGCAAGCATATTATGTTTAATTTTTTTGGGGCGGTGCCATTCGGGCTTGACGCCACGGAAATGGTCCAGTGGTTGAGGTATGGCGGGGGGCAGCAGCTCTGGGAAGAGCTCGCATTACCTTTCAACGTCAGGCCAATGCTGTGTAACGCAACAGGCATGCAAATGGGCGGATGGTTCAATAAAGAAATTAATTCTGTGGAAGACTTGCAGGGGTTAAAGATGCGAATTCCTGGGTTTGGTGGCGAAATAATCACCAGGATGGGCGGCACGCCGGTTACCCTCCCGGGAGGAGAAATTTTCCTGGCTTTGTCTCAAGGCAACATAGACGCGACCGAATGGATCGGTCCTTGGAATGACCTTGCTCTTGGATTTCATCAAGTCGCTGATTATTACTACACATCCGCTTATCATGAGCCGAGTGCTTCTATTTGTGCTGGATGGAACCTCGATGTCTGGAATTCACTCGATGAGTCTGAGCAAAAAATCGTTGAAGCTCTCGCAGAGATGCATTACTCCAGGTCGCTTGCAGAATTTAACGCCAGAAACGCCAACGCCTTGCGTCAACTTGTAGCCGAGCACGGAGTACAACTTAGGCAGTTTCCACCTTCAGTTATGGAGGCCCTTGCAGACGTTGCCGCAGACATTGCAGCGGAATTTGGACGGACCGATGAGATTTCTGGCAGGATTTATAACAGCTATATGTCAACACTCGCGGAAGTAAAAGAATGGAAAGGGGTTGCAGATGAACCCTATTACTTGGCTCGTCGTCTGTCCGAAAGATTTGGGGATGCAATTTGATTCCTGGAGCTGATCGAGTTTCGAGCTGGCTCGACTCAGCCTCATTCCTATAGGGAGCTACTATGGACAAGCTGGCTAGATTGTGCGCCATGATAGACCAAACAAATGAATTCCTGGGCAAGTTCGTTGCTTGGTCGGCATTTGCACTCGTGATTACACAATTCGGTATTGTGTTGATGAATCACCTTTACAGTGAGGGTAGTATCGCGATTCAAGAAAGCTTGACGTATATGCATTCCTTACTCTTTCTCGGGGCTGCCGGATACACACTTCTTCACAATGGCCACGTGAGGGTGGATATCCTGTATAGCTCACTGAGTAAAAAGCGTAAGGCTTACGTCAATCTTGCGGGTACATTGGTCATACTTTTCCCTGTTCTTTTTATGGTCGGATCCTATGCGCTTCCTTACGTTAACGCTTCTTGGCAAATATTAGAAGGCTCCACTGAATCGAGTGGTCTTCACCTTGTTTTTCTTCTGAAGTCGCTAATCCTGCTATTTGTGGTAAGCACTTTCTTTCAAGGAATTTCAGTCTCTGCTCATTCGATTATAATAATTTCTGGATCAGAGGACTTAGTGGAGGGAAGCCTAGGAGATAAATCCCTATGATCTTAGACCTATCCCTTATCGGATTCCAAATTGATCTTGTAGTTCTAGGAATTTGGCTGAGCGAGCTGTTCAGAATGCCGCTAGACCTCCTTCTGTGCTCAGCGATGTTCATTTTAGCATGCGGCTCATTACTGCTGGGCTATCCAGTCGCATTTACCTTGCCAGGAGTCTCTGTGTTATTTGCGGGTCTTGGCTACGCAATGGGTATCTTTGATTTTTCTATAGTTGGGGGTGTACCCCAACGCATCTATGGGACGATGACAAATGTTGTAATGATGGCTGTTCCGCTATTTGTTTTTATGGGAGTCATGTTAGAGCGATCCCGAATAGCTGAGGAGCTTCTGGAGAGCATGGGGCAGCTAATGGGTCGGGTCAAAGGCGGTCTGGGTATATCTGTGACGATAGTTGGCGCCCTGCTCGCAGCCTCTACTGGCATCGTCGGCGCGACGGTCGTGATCATGGGCCTGATGGCTCTTCCCACTATGCTAAGCAAAGGCTATAGTCCTGCAATTGCGACTGGCGGAATTGCAGCCGCAGGTACGCTTGGTCAGATAATCCCACCTTCGATCGTACTGGTTTTGCTAGGAGATCAACTTTCCTCAGCATGGCAGGCCTCCCAGCTTGCACAGGGCAACTTCTCGCCTTCGCCGCTGTCTGTTGGCGATTTATTCGCGGGCGCACTGATACCAGGTTTGGGTCTGGTGCTGATGTATGTGCTATACCAAGTCACAATTGCTATGTTATTCCCTTCGTCCTGCCCCCCGACCACTGATTCAGAAGAGGCTATAGACTTAAAACCGGTATTGGCGGCCTTTCTGCCCCCGATTGTTTTGGTCATCGCTGTTCTTGGTTCAATTCTTGGTGGTATTGCTACGCCGACAGAAGCTGCCGCAATAGGAGCGGTAGGAGCAATGTTAATGGCAGGATATAAGCTCGACAAAGCCAATCCAAAGCCGGTTATAGTCGCTGGCAGCTCTATAATAGTTTTGCTACTTCTCGGAGGGCTTTTTGATTTGCGCATGGGTAGGCAAGAAATATCGACACTTGATTACTTAGCTTTCGCTATATCGCTACCAGTGCTTGCTGCGATGCTCTGGGGTATTTGTCTAAGCTTGCTGAGGATCTATAGAGAAGGAGTGCTTCAAGAGGTCGTTCAAATGACTGCCCGAACGAGCTCGATGATTTTTATTATCATGGTTGGAGCAGCGTTGTTTACCCTAATATTTCTTGGTTTCAGCGGCGATTACTATATCACTCAATTTCTAACTAACTTACCAGGTGGACGCCTTGGAGCCTTCATTCTTGTGATGTTGGTAATGTTCATTCTGGGGTTTTTTCTAGATTTTATCCAAATTGTATTCGTTGTGGTTCCGATAGTAGCTCCGGTCCTATTTTTGATGGATATAAACCCAATCTGGCTTGGCGTGATGATGGCTATGAATCTTCAAACTTCTTTTTTAACTCCGCCATTCGGTTATGCCTTGTTTTATCTCAGGGGTGTGGCACCTGAGCGACAGGTTAAAACAACAGACATCTACAAAGGCGTCATGCCATTCATAGCAATTCAACTGATAGCTTTAATTATTTTGTATAATTTCGAGGGGCTAGTAACCTGGCTTCCAAGTGTAGTCTTCGGCTCGGGCCTTTAGTGCAGTAGTTTTATTTCTTTGTTAGCAGTTGCACCGCCCCCGTTTGTGTAATGCAAGAGCAAAGCAGTATCAACCTTGCTCGCAAGCTTGCCTTAGGTTTTGACTGTTGGAATGGTTTCTTTGTCTAGTGAGTGTGGCGCGAGCACGCAGGCCCGTCTAAAAACGATTAGAAACCTGGCGCCGGGGTGAGACGTTCTCACGATTGGACGTGACCGTGGTGAATGCGGTTTATCAGGACCATGAAATGGTGACAGTTCCATAGATCAGACAGAAGTTGCCCCAGTGCTGTCCGGGGACTGACTCAGGGCTCTGGCTCCGGATCGTCAGAGGCTTGGCGGGGCTGAGTAAACAGAAATTTAAGGGAGCGGGTCGGTGTGTGTGACACATGGACCTGCTCCTTTACGGTTTCAAGGGTGTTAAAGTTAACAGTGGACTTTCCAGTTAACAGCGACATGCTGCGCCAGTTACCGCTCGAGCGGGTGGTCACTCATGAGCGCGTCGATTCGACCAACTCGGAGGCGCTGCGCCTGTTGCGTCAGGGTCAGATTTGCCCTTTTTTGGTTCTTGCAAGTCAACAGACTGAGGGCCGGGGTAGGCGCGGCCGGCGGTGGGAGAGCCCGCCCGGTGCTGGGCTGTACTACTCGCTGACCCTTGAGGTTCCTTGGGGCATGCAGAACATCGCCGCCTTGAGTCCGATCACAGCCTTGAGTGTCTGTTCTGCTTTAGAGAAGCTGGGAGTGAACAAGCTCGAGCTGAAATGGCCAAATGATGTGCTTGGCGATGCCCGAAAGCTCTCTGGAATCTTGCTGGAAAGCCTCAAAATTGAAGACTGCCTCTTTATAGTTATCGGAGTTGGTGTGAACCTGAATCTCCCCGGAGCCACTAAATGTGTCATCGGCCAACCGGTGACGGATGTGAAGGAGTTGCTCGGGTCGGACTTTGACGTCGACCGTTTGGCTGCAGGCATCACTGCACAGCTGTTGGCAAATATCAGCTGCTTTGGTGAAAACGGCTTCAGCGAATTTGTGGCGGATTGGAACGACCGCGATGCTTATTTGGGCAAGCAGGTCCGGGTTCGGTTGAACGGGTCCGTGATTCAGGGAGAGGTGCAGGGGGTTAACGCACTGGGAGAGCTCAAGCTGCGAACTGAGTCGGGAGACCAAGTGATCAGAATGGGCGAAATTATGCCCTCTGTTCGTTTGATTGCCTCAGACGAGGTGATGCGATGATTCTGGAATTGGATGTGGGCAACAGCCGTATTAAATGGAGAGTGCTGAATCGCAATTCCCAGGCGGGTGACCGGCAGCACGATGCGCTGATGGGCGGCGCTGAGGACTCCGTCGTCAACCTGCTTGAGAGTATCCCGCGCCATCTTCAGCTGTCGGCGGCCCGCGGATGCAGCGTGGGCAGCGAATCATTGCTCACTGAAGTCGCTGAAGGCGTGAAGGAGCGTTGGAATCTGGAGCTGGAGGTGGCAGAAGTCTCAGCGCAGTGTGGTGGCATCAAGAACAGCTATGAGGAGACCAGGCGGATGGGGGTCGATCGTTGGCTTGCAATGATAGCGGCGTTCAACCGGCAAAAAAGAGCCTGCCTTGTCGTAGATGCAGGGACAGCACTGACAATCGACCTCGTTGCTGATGACGGCCGTCATCAGGGGGGGTACATTCTAGCCGGGCTGAATCTGGTGGTGAAGTCTCTAGAGCATAATACGGGCATTGCGCTTCGCAATCATAACTTCAGTCCGCTGGCGGGGCCCGGCACTTCGACAGAGCAAGCCGTACTCGGCGGAGCCTTGAACAGCGCCGTGGCCCTAATACTCGAAGCTTTGGGCATGCTGCGCGGTGCGGATCCTGCAGCGACAGCCTATCTGTGCGGTGGCGACGCCCAACTCCTCGCTCAGGCGCTGCGCTCGCGGGGCGAGTCCGGATTGACCGTCGAGCCGGATCTGGTGCTCGATGGTCTTGAATATGCCTGCGGCAATCAATGAGATTGCGTCTATGCGTTACGTAGTGTTCACCCTAGTGCTGTTAAATCTGGCCCACCTTGGCTGGAATTTGGGCTGGCCATTGCCTGAGCCGGAAGTAGGGGAGTCGCGCTCTTTGCTGAATTCCGGTCTGACGCTGGTTTCTGAATTTGACGCGCGTAATCTTCAGTCTGACTCGGAGGCGGAGCGTCTTTGTTCCCT
>Ga0163109_10001398_pt1 | contig 19030 bp, 8 predicted proteins | sample CRUFie1St13metaG_FD_108704 | JGI IMG/M metagenome (GOLD analysis project Ga0163109, IMG submission 108704) | Marine microbial communities from the Costa Rica Dome - CRUD Field 142mm St13 metaG | ecosystem: Environmental > Aquatic > Marine > Oceanic > Photic zone | place: Costa Rica: the Eastern... | reverse complement strand
GACCGTAATTGTTCGAGCAATTGGTTGTAAACACAGGCAGTCCAAAAGTATGATGATATGCACGAACTAAGTGATCCGCAGATGCCTTAGAAGCGGAATACGGACTGTTTGGGGCGTATGGGGTGGTTTCGGAGAAGGCTGGATCTTCAGGTTTTAACGAACCATACACTTCATCCGTGGATACATGCAAAAAACGAAGACTGGATTTACGACCCTCAGTCTGTGAATTGTAATATGCCTTAAACGCTTCCAGTAATCGTAGAGTACCCACAACATTTGTCTGCACAAAAGGCTCAGGCCCATCAATCGAACGATCAACATGGCTTTCAGCAGCAAAATTGACGATCGCATCAATTCGAAATTCTTCTAATGCCTCAGAAACCTTTTCGCATGCACAAATATCTGCTTTTATAAATTTGTAAGACTCATCGTCTTCTATATCAGCCAGGTTTTCAGGGTTTCCAGCATAGGTCTGTTTGTCGAAATTAATGATTGTTTCGAACTCCTCGCTTTTCAAAAGAAGACGTATGAAATTAGATCCTATAAACCCGAGACCTCCAGTTACTAAAATATTTTTCATACTGCTGCTACTTTAACCATTTTTTGCATGGATTCACGCATTGCTTCTTCCACGGGTCTCATACCAATTCCTGCCTTTTCTGCTTTGGTTGTATCGAGAACACAATTGGAACGAGGTGTTTTGGCTGCCTTACTCATGAATTGCTCCTCATCCTCGAAAAATTGAAATTGTTTATCTGTAACTCCTTCTTCTTTCATCCATTCAGTGACCTGTCTGGTAGTAACAGATTCAGGGTTCGTCATATTGTAAATACCCGGTTCGACTTCTTTCTCGAAACATTCAACGCACTTTTCAACAAATTCACCCAAATGTGAAACTGAATTCTCAGCCTCCAGCAATAAATTGTAATTCAACAATTTTTGCAGGTAGTTTCTTGGGCTTCGTTCCTCATTAAATGGAATTCTCAATCTCCAAATGTAACAATTCTCAGCACCTTCGAGCACCTCTTCTCCAAGTGCTTTAGACCCACTGTAAAAACTGCATGGAGGCGATCGAAATGAAAAATTGGGTACATCATCTTCTGCCCAACCCATACCGTCAGGCCTTCTTCCGGAATAGATACAACCACTGGAAACATGGCCCCATGGTATTTTCAAATCTTCACAAACCTCACGAATGACCCCCGGCAATACCGCATTTCCAGATAAACATTCTGCTTTTGCCAGTTCACATGCATCTACATTCGGCTTTCCTGTAAAGCCTGCTGCGTTAATAAGAATATTAGGTTTAATAACCTTTAATAAGGAAATTAATTTTACGGTGTTTGTATAATCAACTTCTATGCGAGACAAACCACGGACCGGCAAACCACATTGATTTAAATGCTCCAAAAAGTACGAACCGACATAGCCGTTAGATCCAATCACTAGATACATGTTTTGTTTTATGCCATAATTCTAAAAAATAACAATGAGCATTTGTTCGATGTATTAGATACTTAGACGCTATCGCCTACAAACATTGACCCGAATACCCAGAGTTCTTATTGTCTTAACCTACATTTAAGCCACGACGATTTAAAATTTATGCAAAAACCTAAAAGAAATTCTTCCTATTTGATGGAAGAAAAAGAAGTTGCAATAATATGTAAAGAAATCACCAAAGTTTACTCTAAAACTAGTTCTTCAATTCAGGAGAGAAAAAGAACATGGAAGTTGTTATTAGAAACACTTTTTCGAGGAAAAAAACACACAAAACATAAAAAAACCTTTTCAGCCGTTTCAGATGTTTCGCTAAAAATAAAAAAAGGGGATTCCGTTGGAATTATCGGATTAAATGGATCTGGAAAAAGTACTCTTTTACAAATTATTGCTGGCATATTGAAACCAAGCTCTGGAGAAATTCACTTAAACGGTAAAATCGGAGCACTCCTTGAATTAGGATCGGGGTTTAACCCCGAATTCACAGGAAGAGAAAACATCTATTTAAATGCTAAAATCTTAGGGCTTAGTAAGAGTGAGGTTGATAAAAAATATGATCAAATAACTTCCTTTTCCGGCATCGGAGACTTTGTTAATCAGCCCGTTCGAACATATTCTAGTGGAATGGTGGTTAGGCTTGCTTTCTCCGTAATCGCTCATACCGACCCAGACATTCTCATTATTGACGAAGCTTTGGCTGTTGGAGACGCCCGTTTTCAATCAAAGTGTTTTTCGTTCCTCGAGACATTTAAAGAAAAAGGTAAAACCCTATTATTTGTCTCCCATGACATTAATTCAATCGCACGATTGTGTAGTTCTGCTGTTCTCTTACATAAAGGAAAGATTGAAGCTAACGGTATTCCCAAAAATATAATCAACGAATATTCCAAAATTATTTCTGTAGACAAAACCAAACCTCAAGAAAGTGAAACCTCGAAAGAAAAAGATAAAACCATTTCTAAAAAACCTACCAATGAGATTTATCGTTCTGAAATACTTAAGTCTGAAAAGAAGAACAAAACTGCCTCGGAAGAATTTAATTACGGAGGGAACAAAGCAGAAATTATTGAATACACTATTTTGAATAAGGAAGGATTTGAATCCAATGTAATTCGATCCTCAGAAATGTTTAAAATTACATTTACCGTTTTAGGCAAATCAATGGTTTCAAAACCCATTTATGCTTTAACGATTCGAGACACGAAAGGGCAGCAGATTTATGGTCAGAATACACTCTTTTCTAAATTACCAACGAATGATCTAAAAGAAGGAGAGAAAATTAAAGTCACATTTCAACTCACGGCAAACCTTGGTGATGGCAAATACTTAATATCTCTTGGAGTAACTAGATTTAAAGAAAATGACGAACTTGAAGTTATTCATCGACGCTATGACGTAGAAGAATTACAAATTATTAATTCAGATGGTTCTTTTGGAATCGCAAACTGTAATAGTTCCATCAAATACGAGGTTCAAAACAACAGTAAATAGTTTCCAATGGACTCTAAATTTAAAGATTTTCTAAGTAGTTATCTTGGATCAGGTTGGTTATTTTTTCTTCCATACCTACTTCTTTATCTCGCTTTTTGGGCTTTCAACGCACCTGTCCAATTACTTCTTAAGGTATTTTACATGCTTCATATTCTGCATATTATTGGACTTGGCTATTTTATATATTCAAAATGCAGATTCATAGATTTAAAAGATTTATTCTTCTGGACTGCCCTCTTTTCTTTATTTTTCAATGTCGGAACATATTTGGAATTTCCCTCCGACCCATGGTCTCACCTTTTTAGGATTTTTCAATGGGAGAACATTAACCAAATTCATCAGGCTAATTCTAATTACAAATTTGCTTACTTTTTTGGTTTTAGCATTTTGGGCCAATTAGACCCAATAAATCATAAGTTCGGTCTTGATGGATACCACACCTTTTGGGCGATACTTACTACGATACAATTATACAAATTAGCATTAATTACCATTAAGAACAAAACTTGGGCAAAGCTAGCAACAACTTGCGTTTTGCTTATGCTAGGCAATAATTCATTCAGCTTTTTCAGTTACTATGGAATTTCATCAACTATGCTTGCAATGATTGCTTTCCTTGCAGCACTTAAAACATTGATTTTATGGCAGAATAAAAAACCAAATTATAATGTATTTATAATAATACTCGCACTTACTCTCGGCATATTCAATCATCCCCAAAGTTTACTTCTTTTCCTTACTTGCGGATCAGGCGTTTTGTTCCATTTCATAATCGCCAAGCGTGGTTTGTTAAGTTTTTTTAAGATAATAGGTATTGGTTCAATAATAACTTCAATACTTTTTGATTTAATTATTCAGTTACCCGTTTGCGATAATTTCAGAATGTTATTGAACCCATATATACTTTCTAGTGAATGGTTTTACCACTGGGGAGGTTTTCAATTGTTCTCTCTTAATCCGGAGATCAACAATGCGTCAGGAAGATGTATGCAAATACTGGGGTGGTATGGAATATTAAATTGCCTAGCATCTTTATACCTTATCCATAAAAACCACATACTTGGGTGGATCTCACTGTCTCCAATTTTATTTCTACTTTATCCCCCCTTTGCTCAGACACTAGCTTTTATTCTACTTGAGTATAATGTTTTAATTGTCTTTCAAAGAATCCTGCTCGGTATTCCTTTAAGCTTTTCGATAATTCTTATTTTAAAAAATCTTACCGAGTTTAAATTTCCCAAAGTAAATAAAACTTTGATTATTCCATATATATTTATTTTTCATTTATTGTTCTCCCTTAACCTAAACCCCCAATATTTTGGAAAGTTTTTTAATATATTTGAAAGACCAAATAGCGATTGTGGTTTTGAAAAAGTTTTCGAAACATCAAGTTGGTTAAAACAAAATATAATTAACTCTCACGAAATTAAAATTCTATCCGACACTGCTACTCAAACTTTGATAAATGCACAATTAGGGTTGTTTGATGATAATAGGCTCAAAGCCGAAAGCCTATCGACAAAAATTGCCGATTCAGGTGGAATCCACAAAATTCATACCGATTCAAAAGTAACTCATATTCTTGCACTCTCTGAACAACCATTCCTAGATCCTATGGGATCAGTTTTAGGGAAATCTTCTGGTCATTGGGGAAGTCAACACTTAGCTAGTTGTTTAAAGTATGAGCCAAATCTACAACCAGAACTAGACACATTGACAAAGCTTGGGTGGATTAAAAAATCTGTAAAACCTTGGTATTATTTATACGAAAGACAGCCTTTGTAATAATGAAAGCATTTGTTCTGCTATTTTTTATTTCTATTTTCACGGCAATGTTATGTGCTTTCTACAGCATCAAAAAATCCTCACCTTATTACATTCAAATTGTAGGAAAATCTGATGCTAATACTTCATCACAAGTATTTTTTGATATTGGAAATAGCTACATAGAAGAAAACTCCGTCAAGCAAGAGCTTTGCAAACAAAAAGTGTACGAAAAATTCATAATGCCACTGCCGATCAAAAAGATCCACGGACTCAGATTCGATCCTCTCGAATGCAATGGTAGTTTACAGATCAAAAGTATTTCCATTCTCGGCAAAAAGAAAGAAGGTAATAAACATAAAGTTCTACACGAATTTGATCTAAAATCTTTAAAAGCAGTCCAGCAGGTTGATTTGGTGATGAACGATACAGGTAATGTAATTGCTACAACTCACAATGATTGCAACGACCCAATTATCGAACTTCCCTTTAAAGAACCGCTCGACCATTGGCGAATGTCTGATTTCCTAGGCTTAGAATGGCTAAGTAAATCAGCTTTTTTCGCGTTTCTAATTACTCCGATTACCCTAGCACTAAGTTTATCAAAAAAGAAAAAAAAGGATTCTGACGAAAAAATAATATTCGAGATAATAAATGTTAAACACTCGATAGATTTTGGAGAATCCTTCAGAACAACGTCTGAAAATTGCTATCAAGATACTAAAGAGGAAAACATTAGGAGAATCATTGAAAAAATTCAAAATGGCACTCCATGGAAACAAGCAGTTAGAGAAAAATTCGAAGCCAACAACCCATGGCTTTACGATATTGTAACTAGTCCTAAAAGAACCAAATTTTTAGATGATTTCATCAAACCTAATAATTTACAAATTTTAGATATTGGAGCTGGATGGGGCCAATTTACCCTACCATTGGCAAAAGAGAACCAAATTTGTTCATTAGAACCCACTCCGGAAAGACTAGATTTTATAATAACTGCATCGGAGCAGGAAAAGGTATCGAAAAATATATCCTTTATTGGTGCAGATTATCTCGATATTAATTTCAAAAATAAATTCGATTTAGTACTATCAATCGGGGTCCTCGAATGGGTCGAGAAATTTTCAAATCCAGAAATAACTCCTGAAATTGCCCAATTTAAATTTTTAAAAAAAATAAAAAAAGACCTTTCCAGAAAAGGAGTACTAGTAATTGGTATCGAAAATAGACTTGGTTTAAAATATTTGTTTGGGGCAAATGACGACCATACTGGATTGCCACATATTTCATGCTTTAATAAAGAATTGGCGAAAATAAAATTCAAACAAGTAACAAACCAAGATTTACAGACATTCACATACAGTCTACATGAATATAAAAACATGCTTCAGAAAGCAGGTTTTTCAAAAATAACATTTTACGCTGCCCTGCCAGATTATAAGTTACCGGAGAGAATATTCCCTATTTCAGAAAATCTTTCAAAATCCGAATTAAATAGTTTTATTCAAAATAATGGCAATATAGATGAACACGATGGAACAAATGGTGAAAAGCTAAATAACCAAAATGAACTTGGCTCCATGTATAAATCATTGGCCGAGATGGGTATAGCTCATTATTTTGCACCAAGTTTTTTTATCGAAGCATACTAGAAATGAAAAATTGGCTTTCAACAATACCGTTAAAGACCGTTTTCTCTCTCCTGCCCAATGACCTTAAGCAGAAATCTTCACTAGATTGTTTAGAGGAGTTACCCGCGTCTTCAGAGAAAAATTTTGCCCGCAAAAGATTCTATAAACTCAATTCTACTATTAGTGAAACTATTCATTTAACTTATGGTCCAATGTTAGACCATCAATATGAAAATTCTAAAGCACTTCATGAAGCTATCCCAGCATTTACCTGCAAGCCCTTATTTATAAAAAATAAAGATGAATATTCTTTATTCGGCCAAGAATTTTTCGAGGGCGAAGCAATTGATGATTTATACAACGACAGTAAAATAGATAAAAGTGAAGTAACTAAAATTTTAGAAAAAGTTCACATTATATTTCAAAATCTTGAAAAACCTTCTTCAATAGAATCTGCAAAGGAAGAGTTCAAAGGATTTTGCAAAACTATTTTAGAAAACAATTTATTTTCGGAAGCTGATTTTAAAATTTTGGAACATGAGATATTCCCTCTAATCTCATCATGGATTGAGAAGGCAAATCTTACCTTTCGCTGGTCACAAGGAGATTTATCTGCCAGAAACTTTTTGGTAAATAAAAAGAAGGACTTCAAAATCATTGATTATGAATTCGCTTGTAAAACACATTTCCATGAAGAGGATTGGCTTAGATTAGGTAATTTTTCAAAGGGCAAATTTTGTGAACATCCATTTGTGGTTAATGCTTTGAAGGAAAGTACTTTAGCCATAAATCTTTTTCATTTATTAAGACAAATATGCTTGAACAGTTTAGTTCATACATCGAAAGACTATATATTTTATCTCAAAAAAGACTTATTTGATATAGTTCACAAAACTTCTAATCTTGATAAAAATAAAAGCTTTTTCTTAAAGAGCCTGTATACTTATTATGATTTACTCACTCTTTCCTTAGACAAAGAAAAATCACATAACGATAGCCTTAAAAATGAGAATAATTCACTAAAAAAGTTTGAATTAATTTCAGAGCAAAAAATTTTAAAATTAAGCAGTCAGTTAAAAATTTCCAATCAACAAATCGATGAATTAAAAAGCGAAGTGACAAATTCCAATCAGGAAATTGACGAATTAAAGAGTCTGATGACAAGTGCAGATGCTAAAATTATCAAATTGAGTAATTACTCCTTGGAATTACAAAAAAAATTGGAATTAAGAGAAGACAAGATATCTAGGATGCAGCATTCTTTCTCATGGAAAATTACGGAGCCGTTGAGATTCTTAAGAAGACAAAAAGAAAAGCTATTTCAACCAACAATAAAATTCAATAATCCTTTAGATTTTATTGGGAAATCATCCCCATCAAAACTAAAACCATCTAATAAGCCTGTTCATTTATTCTCTCCATTTGAATCTGAAGACAATTTCTCAAAATATCCTCTAGCAGACTCACAAGATTGTAAACTCTCACAAGAGGTTTTAAAATTTATTTGGTTAATACCTGATTTTGGAATTGGTTCTGGAGGTCATACAACCATTTTTCGAATGATTATGTGGCTAGAATCTTTTGGCCATAAATCAACAATTTTGATTTGCGGTGGTACGCATCATGGAAATGCTCAAAAAGCCAAGGATATCATCACCTCCCATTTTTTTCCTTTGAATGCATCAGTGGATATTCTGACAGACCCAAATAATTTAAGAGACGAAAGAAGTATTATTGTAAGCACTTCCTATGATACATGTTATTTCAGCAGAAATGTGGACTCACCTGCACCTCGGTATTATTTTGTGCAAGACTACGAACCTGAATTTTCTTCCTTAGGGTCGTACTATTATTTGGCCAAAAATACCTACTTATTTGGATTTAATTGCATAACAGCAGGTAAATGGCTATCAAATAAAATTACTTCAGTTGGCGGAAAAGTATCTGGGTATTTTGAATTAGCCGTTGATAAAGAAATTTTCTTCCCTAATGCATCGATTGCTCAGAATCATAAAACATTACCTTTAATTGCAGTTTATTCTCGAAGTGCTACCCCGAGAAGAATGACCGAGTTAGTAATTTACGGCCTCAATTTACTTTCGCGAAGAGGCTGTAAGTTCAAGGTCGTATTTTTTGGTGATTCTAAAATACCAGTGCAAGTATGTTTTCAATATGAAATACTAGGTGTGATCCCTCCAATCACCCTTGCTGAACTTTACAGATCTGCTGATATTGGTTGTGTATTTTCAGGAACAAACTACTCGTTGGTGCCACTTGAAATGATGGCATGTGGTTTGCCTATAGTAGAATTTGATGGTCCAAATACTCGTGAAACTTTTCCTAAAGCTTCTGTTAGGTTTGCGAAACCAGACCCCATTTCAATTGCTGATGAGATTCAATATCTACTTACAAATTCTGAAAAAAATAACCATCAAATTTCAAATGCCTTAGAATTTACTAAAGTCTTATCATGGGAGAAGAGTGCCAGAAAATTCGAGAAAATCATCAAGAATGAATTAGTCGCTCAATCTCAAAAAGTATGAGAGCAAGCATAATAATTCCTACACTCAATGGAGGGCCATTTTTGATTAAATGTGTCAATTCTATCTTATCACAAAGTGTAATCGTAGATTCCGAAATTATCATCATTGATTCTGAATCTACTGATGGAAGTATTCAAAAATGCTGTGATCTTATAGAAAAAAAGGCCATTAAGCACAAACTCATTTCCATTAAACAAAAAGATTTCAATCATGGTAGTTCTCGTAATTTTGCCATAAAACATTCTTGCGGAGAAATAGTAGTTCTTCTTACCCAAGATGCCATTCCTTATAATAGTTTATGGTTATCAAATTTGATCATGAATTTTGAAGCAGATTCTCAAATTGTTGGTGTATTTGGTAGACATAAAGCACATAAAAATCATCCTTATATTATTCAAAGGGACATCGAAAATCACTTTTCATTCATGGAACAAATTCCTGTTCGTTTTATAGATGATATTGACGAATACAATCGAGACGAAACACTTCGCCAAAAACTTCATTTTTTCTCAAACAATAATTCAGCAATAAGAAGGAGTACTTGGGAAAAAATACCATTTCCTCCTGTCGGATTTGGAGAAGACCAAACATGGGCGAAAATTGTACTAGAAATGGGTTTTAAGACTTTTTACTGTAAAGATTCTGTTGTTTATCATTCTCATTATTATGGAATCGCGGAGAGTTTTAAAAGAACTTTTATTGAAGTTAGATATTTTAAGAAACATTTTGATTATGATTTATCTTTGTCAATTACTCGTTTTTGTTTAGCTATATGGAAAGGAATTTTCAGTGACATAAAATGGCTGTCTGAAAATAAAAGATTATCTTTTTTGGAGCTAAATTATTCTGTGAAAGTCAATCTTGGATCTAATTTAGCTCGTTTAGCTTGCCGAATTAACAAATTAAAAACCTGATTTTATGCAAAATCCCAAATTAATATGTCCCTCTTCAAAAAAGAAGCTTGGTTTTTTTGAAGACGGAAACCTTGTCTGTGACGATCAGACCTCATTATTTTCCTCAGTATATAAACCAATTATGGGAGTTCCAAATATGAGAGGTATATCTTGTGAAGAAGAGAAAATTAATTTTCTTGAGGAAGCTAAATCGTTACCAAGGCAGGACTCAAATGATTTGGATATACCCCTAATTCAAGAAGCATTAAATTCAAATGAATTTGTTCTTGAATTGGGTGCCGGTGTAGATAAATGCGATAACCCTAAATTAATTAAAACTGACGCTTACCTCTACTCGACTGACTTACATTGCATCGCAGATGCTCATTCACTACCTTTTGAGGATAATACATTTGGTTATGTCTATTCCCTTGCTGTATTTGAGCATCTCCATTCACCATGGGTAGCAGCTGAAGAGATTTATCGAGTTCTGAAACCCGGTGGGAAAGTTTTTACTCTCACAGCTTTTATGCAACATTTACATGGTTATCCTAATCACTTTTTTAACATGACAACCTCTGGTTTAGAGAGAATTTTTAATTCTTTTGAAGTGGTACATTGTAAACCAAGTAAACACTCAAACATTTCCCAACTCGGCCACATTCTTGCAGATTTTAATAACTTTATTGAAAACTCTAATTTTAGAGAAACTTATCAGAAAAAGTTGGTTGATTTGAAAAATAATATAGGCAATTTCTGTCAATTAATAACAGCTCTTGATAAAGAAATTATGATGAATATTGAAACCCAAATTTCTGAGTTTTCAAAATTTTGTCCTGCTGTAGAGCTAGTTGGAATCAAAAAGTCTTAAAATAACCTCCAACTATGATTAATGATGCAAATTGATATTTTGTATTTTAGAATAAATTCTACTTATTCTTACAATGTTGAAGAAGGAATTTATTTCCTTAAATAAAAAAACCTTATTAATAACCTTTTTATTGATGTTGAAGAGATTAAGTCTCTAATCACCAAGATTCCAACCATAAATACTTTCTAGTAAGTCTAGATCGTAAACTTCTACCAATGATCCTCCAGAATCACCGTCTTGAGAGTAAACATCCATAAAGTAGAATCCCGGAGCGACATTTAGAATGATAGCAGCATCCTTGTCTCTATAGCCTCCCATTAAACCAGTTGTTTGAATTGCTGTTTTAACAGAAGTGTTGTTACTACTCCAATCGTTGTTTGATGCTATAACTGTGCCACTTCCATCTCTAACTTCGAGTCGTGGATCCTCTAAATGGTCGCTAGTTACCCCCATTGACCATTTTGCCATAATTATGATACGCTTTGTTGCATTAACATCACTGCCAAAATTGCCTATATTGACAGCTGCACTCATTCTTTGTCCTGGCTCAGAACCAGCATTCACGATTCCGTTGGTTGAAATTCCTGTGAGTTTAGAAGATCCATAAGTATTATCAAAAAAGCCGTAGTTATTATATACCTCTACAAGTGTTCCTCCTTGGTCTCCATCACTTGAACTAACATCAGCCAAATAGCTACCTGCTGCAAGAGATACGTATAATCCTGAATCGTCGGACTCATAATTAGCAAAAAAATTGGTTGATGAAAGTTCAGATACATGAGATCCAGTCGACCAATCAGCATTTGTATGAAGCGGGGTTGAGTTGCCGAGTGTCAATAAAGACATACTTGGATCATTTAATGTGTCCTGCAGAGAACCTGTAGAAAGATACTCTTTACCACCTTTACCAGTAGCAAGAACTGACATTGATCCCCCAGAGATAGTGAATCCTCCACTAAGTTTTGATGTACTCGAAACATAGCCAGCTGTGGAAATACCTCGTAACACAACATCTGTACTACCGGCGTTAGGCAAATCTGGATCGTCGGCTCCAGTGGTAGGAACAGAAAGATTTGAAACTGCAGAGGCATCAGGAGTTGTCAGACTCTCGGCTCCTGTAGGAGTGGTAGTGGGTACTTGGCTGTCCAATGTAGTCCAATATGAAGTCGAAGTTATTGCTGTACCTGAAGGAACATCCTGCACGGAAATGTAGGTAGTGGATCCATTGAGCACTAATGCTGGATGGGTGTATGCAGTGTTTTGATCCCAATTAGCGGGACCTTGTGCTTGCACGAACATTGAACAACAAACAAAGAAAAGTAAAGTTAGAGAAGATTTCATTATTGTATTAAATTTGTATTTGAATTTTGTTAATAGCAAGAAGAATTTAGTTACCAGGGGTTGACCAACTTGTGTTTGTGTAAGAATAAAACTTCCTTGCACCGCTACTGTAGTCAAAATATAGCCAACCACTTTCGCTAACTGAATATAAATATGCTTTATCATTAGCGGAGCTATCGAAATATTGCGGTCCAGTCCATAACCATCCTAAGCTACTATCATAGAGCCAATAATTTCCATTTTCTCCTTCTTCCGCATAGAGCCATCCAAGTTCAACATGATAAATCCATCCCGCGGAGGCATCATAGAAGTAACCGAGCCAATCCAAGCTGTACCAATCGCCTTTGGCTCCATCATCAATCTTAGCCAAACCTAAACTGATGTCCGAAATATCTGGCGTGGACACTGCCGCAAAGGTAGTGAAGTGATCGGTTGTCATGGTCAAGGTACTACTGTTTTTGTCCCAGGTACTTGTCTTAGCTTTGTCCCATGCGTCTTTCGTTGTGGAATAATACATAGCCTCAACATTGTTCACATCCATACCTTTAGCCAGAGAGGCATTCACATCCACAGGTATGGATAAGATTACATCCTTTTTGAAATTACCCTCTACCTTCTTACCCTTGTTATCAAAAAGCTCAATTGAATATCCGTAGTCAGCTGGCTTTTCATCAGCACTCTTAGATAATCCTTTTGCCGTGGGTGTGATAACAATTCGTACCTCAGTGACATCAGAATCGACATTCGCGGCACCGCCTGGGATTGTAAGTTCAGAACCATCAGGTAGCTGGGTAACGAAATCTTTCGTTGGATCAAAAGTCACACTAGTACCATCCGGGATTTCGAATTCTGGAGCTTTTAGGGCAAGGTTAAGTCCGGATGAGGAGGTTGCAGCTTTTAAGTCTACATCCACTTCGTACTCGGTAGAGAAGTAAGCTTCTGAACCATTTTCATCTAGTTCAGCATATTCTGCACCCACATGCCAAACCGCTCCATTTGGAACTAATAGAGAGTACTCACCATTTGCATTGGTTTCGACATAAGCCTCACGACCATCATCTGACCAAGCGTAGACAATTGCATCAGATACTGGGTTTCCGTCAGGGTCTAAAATCGTACCCGCAATAAAGTTGTCCGTACTTGGCTTAGATATTGTTAAGTTGAGATCAGAAACACTTCCGGATGATAAGTTTGCTTTTTCAATTAAGGAATCGAGATAGCCTAGCTCACGAAGTTCCTGGGAAAGAATTGCTCCGACTTCATATTTCCCTCCTGGCAAGACCGGAATCGTAAAGGTTCCATTCTCATCGGTTTCAACCTCATTCCAATATTCCTTGCGGAATTCTGAACCTTCACGATATGCCCAGACATAAACAGAAGATTCAACCACTGCAGATTTATTGGTGTCATAAATAACTGTGCCTGAGATGGATGCTGAGGCTGTAGCTAGCGTAATATCCTTTACAACAGTGGTTGAGGCAACTGCAGTTATAATAATTGGGTTGGAAGGATTTTTGGGAATCTTACGGTTGGAAGCATCAGCTTCTATATAATAGTCGATCGCCCATTTTCCAGCAGCCAATGTCAATTCATAGGTACCGTCGTCTTCTATAGCTGTCGTTTGCCAACCATCACCATCCACACGCATGGCATGGACTTCACCAGTTAACCCAGTTACTGCCTGACCATTCAACTTGAAAGTTCCGGAGACTACAGAATCGTTTTGAGAAAGAATAAAACTAGCCTGGTTAACAACTTGATCGTTTTGATCTTTAAGAACCGTAGACCCAGCCGATACTTCTACTTTATAATATTTTTCTCCTGCGAAACCATAATCAGCCCCGGGAGGCATCCATATGCCTACTAAATACTCTCCCGGCACCCCAGGAAATGAAAAAGTACCCTTCGATGTTAGAGGAACATCCGCAACAATTTCATTGAAACGATCCTCGTCTCCAGCATGAAATTCACGTGCATACACCCATGCATTCAAATCGGAAACCGGATTACCGTTGGGTCCGTAAACAACCCCGGATATTTTCGCCCCAGCTTCGCGAACGGTAAAATCCATAGTCTTAGTACTGTCACCATCATTGATTTTAATTCGCTTGGGTGGGCTCAAGAGGTAGGGAGGCTCACTTCCGTCATTAATAACAGGCAAATCATAACCAACTTCCCAACGACCTGCGGAAACAGCAAGAGAATATTCACCATTAATATTGGTTGTGTCTGAAACCCAACCACCTTTATCGCTCCACGCCCACACTTCCACATTGGGCAATGTCGTTCCTGAGCCGGTCGAAACAACTCCAGAAAGAGTCTTATTGCGACTTGTTAAATTTAATTCTCCTATATTTACGGAGTTTTTACCTACCCTAACAAACTTCGCTTCAGGACTACCGAATCCCTGTAATTGGGGGTCTATCCATAATGAAAGTTCGTATTGACCTGGTTGTAACGGTATCTCAAAAGTTCCATTAGTTTCTGGCTGTGCCCAATTTCCACGGCCCTCTGGATCGAAGGCATCTATGTAAACATAGGTACTTAGATCAGATGAAGTAACCCCTGATGGTAGATTAATCGTTCCGACAATCTTACCGCCTCCCATTCGCGATACTACAAAATTTTTAGTTTTAGATTCCTTAGCGGCTCCAATAGCAAATTTTACGCGTTTAGGTGCAGCGTCATAGACCCAATCAACTTTCTTGTCATATGGTCGATAAATCGTTATCTCCCACTTACCTGGACCAGCTGTAAGTTCATAGGAACCATCCTCTTCTGTAAATGTGGAACTCCAACCCTCCCCTTCCTCACGCCAAGCCACGACTTCAGCATCCGAGATGGGTGAATTATCGCTATCCAAAACATATCCAGTGATAGTCTTGCTCGGTGGTGCCAAGAAGATAATCGGGTCAGAAACTCTCACTTTTGAAGAATCCAAGGTGATCTGACCGTTGGCTGTCTCGGCGACTACCCGATAATTGTACGATAAGCCTGGTCTTGCAGTGGAATCCACGAAAGTTTTAGCCTGTGGACCAGGTTTGGAGTCATTATTCTCTCCTGTAAATAAACTGATGTAAGATGAATCATTAGAAGACTTCCGCTCTACATCAAAGGCAGTTGCTCTAACATCGGATTTCCAATCAATCTTAATCGCGTTACCTAGTTTCACGCTTTCATTAGGGTTCTTTAAGGTAAACCCTATTGGCTTTGGTGAAAGTGCGGACAATTGACCGGGGATATCAATTCTCAAAGAGTATTTGCCTGCTTCTTCCAAGTTGAATGAAAAATATCCGTTATTATCAGTTTCACCAAAAGCTTCATTTAATTGTGCATTGCCAGCTATGATGTCTTCATCCCAATCTGGCTCACCGTCTTGGTCTTCATCCCGATACGCCCAAACAAAAGCATGACCTAGCCCTTGATTTTTGGTCTCGCCTGACTCCCTGTTTTTCTGAGGAAACAGTACTCTACCAAAAACATTGGATCCCTGAAGAACAATATCGACACTTTTGCTATCTCCATCATTCAATGAAACCATGGTTTGATTGGATTCACGAAAACCTTGAAATGCTTCAGAATCAAAAGGTGGTTCAGCAAAAACCATCCAATCTCCCTTCGGCAAGTTCTTGAGTTCAAAAGAACCATCTGAACGAGTTTGGACATGGTCAAACCAAAAAATGTAATCGACAGTGTGCGCAATAATTCGGGCTTTAGGCACGGCAATACCAGAAGAATCAGAAGATGTTTTAACGGTACCCGTGATAGTTGACCCTCCGGACAATTCTTCGCCTTCATCCAACCATGCAAAGCCAAACAATTCAGCTTCAGTTTTGCCTAAAGATGACATATTCAAATCACCTAAGTCGGTTGTTTGTCCATCCGTCAATGTTATTGAAGCACCATCTTCCCAGGATCCGGAATCCCAAGATGAATTGCCGCTCTCATCAAGCACACGAAAAACGCCTTCGTAATCATGTGCACCAACAAATAATTTATAATCACCACCAGGAATGCTGAGAGTGTATGTGCCATCAAAAGAATTATCTTCAAAATCTATCATTCCTAAGTGAGGAAAAATGATAGGTGCGTACTCATCTTCTGCGTCAAAGAAATCGAACCATGCATATTTTACAGGAGCAGACGTATTACCATCAAGAAGCCTTATGGTTACAGTAGCAGTAGGACGAGACTCTAGAACAAAATTAATGTCTGACAAATCACCACTTATCACTACTACATCAGCTTCTCCATTGTTATCAGCATCGTAATAAGCAGAATTGAACATTCCATCGAACCGTTCCGCCAAAATTTTGTAGGAACCTTGTGGTACTTTGAATGCATAATCCCCCTCTTGTAAATTTACGGCAGATTCATCCCGTATTGGCCAAAACCGTAGTCCTTCGTCTTGAGGATCAACAAAAACTATCTTCGCCCAAATTGGGTTTGTTCCATCTGAAATTGAGCCTCGAACGGTAACCATTTGTTTTTTCACAAGTTGAATGGTTTCCAAATTATTCAATTGGTTGGCTTCAATTGTAATTTGCACGTCATTGCTAGCTAGAGAAAGTGAGTTGTCTGGTGAAAAAACTTCCACTGCAAATGTTCCGGCAGGAACTTTGCCTTTGATCTTTCCAGAACGGTCTAAACCAAATGAATGTACCGGATAATCCGTCTGACGGACACCACTTCCATCGACTGGGTATAGATCAAAAAAGACATGATCAACCTCACCGCCCCCGCTTAACGACACAGAAGCTTCTACTTCTCCGAATTCGTTCGAAACGCGAAATTCAGGTTCAAGTGCAAAATTTATTCCGGATATAGAAGTGGAATTTCCTTCAATTAAGAAAATCGCAGGTGATCCGCCATCCATGTAAAGCTGCGGTTTGTAAGGGGTGTCAGATTCAGAATCAAAAGCAAAAGCCTCCGCGTGATATGACCCTGCCGGCAGTTTTGCTGTAAAAGAACCATTTTCAGCTCTCTCTAAGTCAAAAAATACAGGATCTCCACTGTACAAGTCCTTTCCCGCTTCAGGAACCTTAAAAAACCATACATCGTAATCCCGAAGAGGATTTCCCTGATTATCGCTTACAGAACCTGAAATTGAACCGAATTGAGAGTCATCAAGATTAGCAAAAGGATCGATGAAAGGATCTCCAATTTGAATTTCAGCTGGAAAGATATCTGCTTGAAAACTTACTTCAAGATAAGAATTTGCAATCCCATCACCGTCGAAATCAAACTTGGAAGGAGCAACACCTGATACGATGTCCTGCTCTGACTCGGATGTCGGTTGATCAACAAATTCTGTCATGGGTTCTCCGTGAGTAATCCCGAATTCATGGTCATCTAATGCATACTCGGAATGAGGGTCGAAGTGCGGAAGTGACCCATCGTGATTCATTTCCATTCCCTTAAATGGCTTACGCTCAAAACTACTTCCTACATGAACTTCATTGCCTTCCACTGATTTACTTCCTTGAACGAAGGACATCCTGCCTTCGCTATCAACAATAGCAGCTTTCACTTCGTTAGGATCCATTATTCCGTAATGACCTGATAATAATCGGCGTGGAATATGTGCCTTAATGTTTGTTAAATGACCGTTAGTTCCATTAACTGCAAAACTAACTGCTGGGTCCCATGGTGATGAAAAGTAAGCTGCACCTACATCTAAATTAATTACATCGGTTTCAAAGATCGTTCCTTCGTAAAATCTTTCTCCGCCCATCTCGACAGTAATTCCGAAGGTGGAAGTTAACGAAAGGTCATTAGATGCTGAAGTCACAGGACTGATGGTCTTTGCTTTAATCGAAAACGAACCAGGTTTATCCCACTCAGGCATACGGTGTTTAAATGCTGAAACATCAGAACCACTGACTATAAGGTATCTAGGAGGACCGACTTCGTATGTGAATGTTAAGGAAATCTCCTGACCTGAATCTAAATTACCAGCAAGCTCCATTTTCTCGAGCGATACATTACTATCACTTGAGACCTCTGAATTTGTTACGGAAATTCGATAGAGCAAACTGCCAAAATGATCATCATTTCCAAAATTAACTTTATTGATGTGCACAGATGCACCTGCTAAATCGGAGGAACGTTCTGCATCAAATTTCAGCCCCGCATCCAAATTTTCTTCGAACTCTTTCCAAGGATTTACTTCCCTGATCTCTTGAGTTGATTGATCATAAATAATATCAATATCACCTAGAAAGACTACAATTTCTTTGCCCTTACCATCTGGTGTGGGGCGTTCTTCGGCTGGTAAATAATCAGTGTTATCTACAATGTCTGCATGATTATCAATTATGTATTGCTTAACATTCTCCGGGATCGTAACTGGTCTCCATTTTTCTTGAAAATCCGAATCAGTGTCTTCGGAAATTAGAATTAATTCATCACTAGATGAAAATCTAGCGACATATTCCTTACCATCTGCATCAAAGAAAACATTCAAAATATATTCACTGTCACTAGTAGCCAAATAGGAGAATTCTTTATCGGCATCGAGTATCTCAGCACTGGCGACTTCAGTTTTAACTGCGCTTTTAGTTTTTTCACTGATATCTGAAGCCGGAATAAATTCTTCATTTACAATAGCAAATTCATCAGAGGGAGCTGAATGCACAAATGATTTTGATTGATCGAAGAATAGACTTACTCCGTTACTCATTCCAATTTCAAATACATAACGGTCTTTACCCTTTAGTGCGTCAAAGTGCTTTTCTGCCCAAACTGGGTTTACTCCTTTCAACTCAGGCTTTTCGGAGATAAATTGGCCAACAAAAGTTTCAACTTCAGAAATAGGTAATCCTTCATAATCTAGTTTTGATTCGTTATTATTATCTTCACCTCCTGGCTTCTTTCCCCCTCCACTTGACATATCCGCAAGCATCCAGTCCTTATTTGGGCGACCACTGCTATCGACCACAAAATGTTCTCTTACATTATAATAAGCTGGGTGTGTGTAATCTGGATAATCTTTAG
>Ga0163109_10001397_pt1 | contig 19034 bp, 29 predicted proteins | sample CRUFie1St13metaG_FD_108704 | JGI IMG/M metagenome (GOLD analysis project Ga0163109, IMG submission 108704) | Marine microbial communities from the Costa Rica Dome - CRUD Field 142mm St13 metaG | ecosystem: Environmental > Aquatic > Marine > Oceanic > Photic zone | place: Costa Rica: the Eastern... | reverse complement strand
AGTGATAGTGATAGTGATAGTGATAGTGATAGTGAAGACGAAGAAGAATATATATCAAAAGTTGATCATGAAAAAAAAATGGAATATATAAAAGAAACTCATACACAAGAAATTTCAAAAACATATGAAGAAATGGTAAGTTTAACAAAAATAACCCGCAATAGAAATAAAACAGATGGTGAAGATTTAATTGTCGACAAAAATCACACTACTATTCCTATCTTGACAAAGTATGAAAAAGCTAGAATACTCGGAATCAGGATTTCTCAATTGAATGAAGGTGCTCCGAGATATATAAATGTAGCAGGTAACACAATTATTGATAATAATATTATTGCAGAAAAAGAACTAAGAATGAAAAAACTTCCATTTATTATTACTCGGCCTTTACCAAATGGCGAAAAAGAACATTGGCGGCTTAGAGACTTAGAAATACTCTAACATAAATATTATATATTAAAATAATTTAATCGTATAATTATTAAATTATTAAATGATTCAAAAAATATTTCCTTTTTGATTGGTTATACGTTATTTTATCATGGACTTTATTATTGTCCTTTTATGGAAAAAAAATTCACATATATGATAAATTTTTTTCATAATATTTTATGATTTTTTTTTTATTCTTGGTAGTTTAGTTTTGAGTTTTTGTTCCAACTTGCTTATAAAAGAGTTGTTAGGAATCGCTTTTCCATTTTCATATTGATTAATCAAACTTGGTTGACAGCACATCATAGAAGCAAGTTGTTTTTGTGAGAGTTTATTACTCATTCGTGCCTGTTGAATTGCAATTTTTAATTTATTTGAAACTTTCTTAGGTTTTTCAATATCATTGTTATCCGACTGAGAAGAATGTTTAGGAATATTATTTGCAGCAGGGTGGGATGGTTTTCGTTTTTCCAACGTGATTGTTTCCCAATCTTGAAAACACGTATTATCTTTCATTATATTTATAATAAGTTTTATATTTTATATATTAAATAAACTAATTTAACATTTCCATCGGTTTCCACAAAATGTGCAAGTAACAAATGTTGTCATTGGTTCGTCCGCAGAGCGAGTTTGAAGTTGATAATAAGTGCATGCTTTTGATTTACATTTTCCACAAGTGAAATTGTCTGTAGAAGCTTCAATTTTAGGAAAATATTTGTTTTCTAGTCGCAACTTCTTTTCTTCTGTTTGTTGTTTCCATTTTTCAGGTAAAAGTTCGGAATGATTCATAAATGATATTTGGTGTGGTTCAATGATATTTTGTTTTAACTTTTCTACTATTAAATTATTTTTCAGATTATGAAATATCATCTTGAATTTATTTAAATAAATTAATACAAAACTTTCATTATTCCATTTACGAATTACATTCATTTTGCCGGCCTTTCTTATTGAAAAGTTGAAAATACTTTTCTCAATATTATTTGATATTTTTTCATCGCCTATTTTACTGTAAATGTGTTCACGAATTCCGTTACGAAATGTGTCTGGGTCTGAAACCGGATTAGCGTTCATTTCTTCTTTCTTTGACTATTATAAAGATAACTATTTATTTCAATTTTATTCATATTCTTCTTCTATTAATTCATCATCATCAATAATGAATGAATCTTTGTGATAACCTTCTTTTGTATATTCGTCTGAACTATATACTTCACTGTCCACTGAACGTTCTTCATCAGAATCTTCAATATCTTCAAATCCGCCAAATAAAGATTCATATACACTGTTCCATTCATCAAGAGTCAAATCATTAATTACATCATTTTCTCGCTTGATAACACATAGATTTCCAAAATACAAATCTTTATCTATTGGTGGTGGAAATTCATATTTATTTTCGCTGTTTGCGCGACCTGATTTTTTACCATAAACTTCATAACCATTTTCAAGGTCTTGTTTATCGAATGGGAAGCAATGCAATCTTTCAAATCCGCTGGAATTTTTGTAAGCACACAATTTAAATATTTTTTCATTTTCTATTGGTCGTTTTGTGGTTTTTTGTTCAACATCTCCATTTTTACAAATCAATACGTATTTTGACATATTGTATCTGAGTATTATTTATTTTTATTATTTAAATGGATTTCAACATTATATTTTAATTATTATGAAGGTCTATACAAATTCACAAATAAATATTTCAATAGAAGACCAAGATAATGTTGAAGAAATTGTAGAAACTTATATATATACACAGCAAGGAATATATAAAAAATATAAAAAGCATTTTTTTCTCTGTGATTGTGAAAAAGATTTTCCAAAAACACGTAAAATGGTTGAAGATGAAAATGAATATTTTATTGAAGAAAATAGTCTAAAAATAAATAAACAAAAAATATTGACCAGCATTCCATATAATTGTTATTATGTCAATAGGTTTGTAAGAAAATGTTTTCTAGATAATAATATAACATTTGTAAAAGAGTTGGATAATGAACATTTTGAATCATCATATTTTATTTTAGAGAATATTGAACAAATAAAATATATTGGTTCATATATTAAATAAAATTTATTGCAATTATTATAATACTAATAACCAATGTTAAAATTAAAAATGATAATTTATTTCATTTGTTTTTTCATATTTATGCACTTTGTCCTTCACTTTTTTGATATTGATATTTTTGATTTGTTTGAAAAAAAATCGTCTTCTGAACCAAAAGAAAGTAATGTTGTTGAAAATTCTCAAGAAGTCCCAGCCCCTAACGAGATATCAGATACTATAAACGATTTAGAAAGAAGCATACAAGAACTTAAAGATGTTTCATCTATATGAATAATGAACTATACTAATTTATTTCCAAAATTATTAAAAAACATTCCTCAACTACCTTCCAATGCATTTTGTTATGATTGCATAAATCGAACGAATTATAACAAAAAATCACAACCCAGAAACAATCTAAATAATTTAAGATGTTTTATTCCAAGTGGCAAAAGACAAATACTGTGGTTTCTTAAACATGATTCAAATTATTATTCTGTCTTGTTAGAGTATCAATCTTCAAAAATAGTCAAATGTCATTTCAAATATATATCTTTTGATAAGATATTGACGTCTGGTATTGGGACAATGATTTGGGTTACGCAAGTAGGTCAAGAATTGGTTTTAAATAAGTTAATATATCTTAAAGGAAAGTATTATAAATCAAATATTATAGGTGAGCAAATGGAAGAATTAAGATTTCTTTTAGAAAATCATATAAATAATTTATATCATTCTTCGTTTATGCAATTAAAATTGCCCGTTATAAGCAACACAACATCTGTTTTATCATTTGCGAGTAATTTAAATTATTCGGTCTATAATGTTGTCTCTCTGGAAAATAATTACAATATTCATATTAATAATTTTATGGCAGTATTTTGGATATCTTGTAATGATCATATAAATGATTGCTATAGTTTATTTTGTAAGAACAAGGATGGTAAAATGACTCATCATCAAAATGCATTAGTAAATACTCCACAAAGCAGTAACTTTCTAAAACGTATTCTCAATATAAAGTATAAGAAATATGAAAATATAGAAATGAGTGATGAAGAAGAATCTGACAATATCTATAATAATCTAAATGGAATCTACGTATATTGTCTTTATGATAAAAATCATAAAAGATGGAAGCCTTACAAGATTTGTAAAAATCCAAAATTATTAAGTGATATCTTTAAAATAAAGGCACTTGAAGAAAAGTCAGCCCGTCTTTGAGGACGAAAAAACGGAATTTAACACTTCTTTTTTGTCAAGTTTTACACCCTTTTTTAAAGATAGTTTATTATCATAAACAGTCTCAAAATCGTTATTGTCTTCGTGTATTTCCGGAAAGATTTTGGAAACAGGTTTATCAATTACAAGAATAAGTCGGTCATATTCTAACAATTGTCTGTATTCTTGTATTGATAAATTTCCGTAATATTTATTCAAAGTATAATGTGGATTAGGAGCAAATTTGATTTCTTTTTCATAATTGTATACTTTCCCATATATGTAATTTAACAATTGGTATCTTTCAAACTTTGTATTATTGTCAATATTTTCTCTGAACAAATAGGATGCTGCACATTCTGGACTACAAAAACATCCATAAACTTCATATTTTTTTTTATAGTACAACGATGGTATAAAAATAGGAGGGGTTGTAAAATCGCAGGTGCACCAAAAACAATCAGATTTTTTTTCCACGTTATTATTTGTAAAGAGGACTTCCAATTCTTTCAATTTACTGTGTATATTTTTTTTTATTTTTTGTTTTTCTTTAATTATTTCGCGTTCTTTAATAGTATTAGATACTTCTGTAGTGATTTTATTTTTTGAATCATCTATAACATTATATATTACTTCTTCGTCTTTACACGGTGTTAATTTGTAATAACTATCAGTTTCATCTTTTGAATATGCTTCAACTTCTTTGACAATAGTCGGGTCATAGTTAATTTCAGAATTGATTTTTGTAAATAAACTATCGTTAAGGTCTGATTGCTTACACTTTAAGTGTAATATAATAACTTGATTATTAACTGGCATTTCTTCTATGTTCATTTCTTTTTTTACTATTTTCCCTCCTTTTGGTTTTCGCCCTCGTTTTTTAGGTATAATAGGCGAAGAAGAAACTTCTTCTGTCTTTTCGCATTTATTTTCTTGTTTTTTTCGTGGACCTCTTACCTTTTTTACTGTTGCTTTTTCAACCATTTACATTATTAGACAAAAATAATTTAAATGGTTTTAATTATTTAATTAAGTGCGATAGTTTGTTTATAATATGTGCGAACAACCGTGGATAGAAAAATATCGTCCTCGTACATTAAATGAGATAGTTTTAAATCCTGTGAACAAAACAATACTGAACAATATGATGAATAAAAATAATTTTTCAAATTTGATGTTGTATGGGCCTCCAGGAACTGGTAAAACAACAACTATAATATGCCTGATGAACGATTATTGTAAAAAGCACAACTGTTCAAATAATTATATACATTTAAACGCTTCTCATGAACGAGGAATTGAAGTAATTCGTAATCAAATATTTAATTTTACCGAAAAGAAGAATTTATTTAATAATGTAAAAAAGTTTGTTTTACTTGACGAAATTGATTCTATGACAAAACAGGCTCAAAACAATCTGAGCATTATTGTGGAAAAATGTAAAAATAATGTAACTTTTATTCTTATATGCAATTTTTTGAATCGTATTATTGTATCACTTCGTTCTTCATTTACAATATTGCGTTTTAACAAAACGTCTAATATTTGTGAAAAGTTTATTGATGATTGTATAAAAGCTGAAAAATTAAAAATTAACAAAAAGCGAGTAAATCTTATAAAAGAATCTCATTCTCATGATCTACGAAGTGTATTGAATCAACTGCAAAATTATAATAACCAGGATATTTTGTTTGACTCGAAAACATTTGATAATTTGCTGAATCCTTCAATAAACAGTAAATATTTGGAAAAGATTGCAAGAACTGTAGATATAAAATCAATATTATGTTTTTTTTTTAACAATTTGTATCAAAAATATGCAGAAAAAATTGATCAAAATATAATATTTGATATGAAGTTATTGTTAGTTGTTAATAGTAGTTCCGAGTATTTTACTAATAAATTTATTCCAAAATTAATTAAAAAATTGAATTTATGATGAACTTAAAAAGATTGTTTCATTAAAGTAATTATGGAATTAGAAGAACAATGGCAACAATTTATGAACGAAATGAATCCTACCATACCCTCTTTGAATTACGAAGAAAAAAAATATGAACGCCCAAATAGTAATAAAGATCCCCCCAAATGCACCAAACTTAAAATTTCCACAAAATCAAAAATTATTTTCTTAAATCAGACATTTGATTTGAATTTGCTATTTTGGAAAATTCCTATTATTGATTATGATTTAGAAAAAGAGGGTATCGTTAAAAAACAAATGAAGTTTAATTTTACGTGTCCCAATGAAGTAATTGCTTTTGAGCAAAAAATAAAAAACGAAACCTGTGTTAAGTGTAAGATATTGAATCAAGTAAACAATCCGTCTGGTCGCGTTACGTTCAAGGATGTTCGGAAAGTTGATATAGGATATTGTAAAAATGATTTGTTAAAACCAAATAAACCGAGTAAAAGTGCGTTTTATAATTGTTTTGTTATCATTTTTAGAAAAATATATAAAGGCGTTTATCGTGAATTTCATGCAAAATTGTTCAATAGTGGTAAGGTAGAAATACCTGGCATTCAAGAAGATGAAATGTTGGAAATATGTTCTAATTTTCTCATAGAAACAATACAGCCTTATTGTTCAGAGCCTTTATGTGAAATAAAAACCAAACGAGAACTTGTTCTTGTTAACTCAAATTTCAATTGTTGTTATTATTTAAATCGTGAAACTCTTCTGGATATTTTAAAAGTAAAATATAAAATCAAATGTAATATGGATTCGTGTAGTTATCCAGGAATTCAATGTAAATATAAAATTAATGATGGAAATAGTGATAAAGAAGTGTCGTTTATGATTTTCCGAACAGGAAGCGTTTTGATTGTTGGAAAATGCGACGATGTGCAATTAAATACAATTTATCAATTCTTGGTGAAAGTATTCCACGACGAATATAATAATATTTATGAGCAGCAAAGCGAGTTAGAAATTATTGAAAAAGAAAAGGGGGTGAATAAAAAGCGGGCGCGCAAGGGATTTTCAATTTATATTTAATATAACAAATAAACAATTTAAAGGAAAGTTAGTGGTTTTAAAATATATATGATAGAGAAGGAAGATACAGTAAAATTGCCTAGTGAAACTACATTAAAAAATGCTGCAAAACTTAGTATTCAGGAAGACAAACCAATTATGTTAGATTATTGGATGGACTCATGTGATGAGAATACGTCTGTAATGATTGGAGTCAAAACAACGGATGAAAAACTCTTAGTTCGTTCCAGCGAAGAGTTTACAAGCCCTATTAGTAAAATTTACAAAGTTGGGGACGATTACATTATAATGACCGAAAATTCAATTTATATTGTTTCAAGTAATATTCCTAGCCGACGGATTTCGTAATTCATTAATAATTTTTATTTCAAATATTATTTTTTTGAAATAAAAAACTTTCAATGGGTAATTTAAATATATGGAACACTTTAGCGATATTTCATCTGAAAATTTATCTTGCGATATTTGTTACGATGACGCATTTACAGATGACACATTAATTATATTAAAATGTTGTAACGATTCAAAAAAAATATGTATAAAATGTATAAATTGTTTGAAAACACCAATTTGTCCATATTGTAGAAAACCACTTGATTCTAGCTGCGTTCCATTCTTGAATGAACAAACGTTATTGTCATCTTCAGCACCAGCTACGAACAACAACACATCTTTTTTAAGTTGGGATAATTTTTTGTCTCAAGAAAATGTTATTGACCCATCATTATATGATGATTCAAGGCGTATGAGAAGAATGATGAGACGGTTAAGATATCAATATAGACAAATAAATAGCAGTGTTTCTTTATTAGAACAACGACTTCCAAGAGGGCAACGAAGAAATTATCTTACCCGACAAAGAGAATTAAATAGAAATATTGCACGCGAAGCTATGAATATTCACAATAATGCGTCAAACTATATAGATGACATTTTTTTTATGGAATAGTTTTCTCTTTTTGAAGAAGCAATTTTGAATAATAATCATAATTAAATACATCTTCTGGTTCTTCAATTGCCATTTTAATTATTTTATATTTAATTTCATTTTTTAATGGAATTGGGGATAATTTTTTATTATTTCTAATACATTTTATATTGAATTTTCTTAAAATAAAATCAAAATCATTTTTTGTGGTCGCGTTTTTAAACAAAACTGATATATCAGTAGACCTTTTACGAAGAAATTCTTCTTTTTTTATTTCTTCTTCGCACATATTTTCTTTTTTGTCTTTACTTTTTATTTCAATTGTTTTGTAAGTTGTCGCCATTTATGATGTTTCAACATAAAACATATTTCGTTCAATTTTTTACTTAACTCCATTTCGTATGGATTGTTTTTATAAAAATAGTTATTGATATATTGAAAATAATTCTTTCAATTCTAAATATCTTTTTTTTGAATATTCTTTATTTACACTATCATTTTCACTAACATTACAAAAATAATAATCATCTAATACATTACATTTTCTATTATTTACACAGATATTTGTATTTTTATAAGCACCATTATCTAATAAATATTTTATAATATAAATTGGAATATTTTCATTTATTATTGCTGCGTAAAGAGGAGTAACTTTAGTTCTACATCTCAATTGTCCCCACGTAGAATGTATTGCAGATGGAACATATTTTATAATAGTTTTAATATCTTCAAACATTTCTTTTTCAAAATATTCTTTTGTTGGATTTGCACTATAACGAGCAAATGGTAAATTACATCCAGTAAATAAAACATCAATCAGTAATGGTGAAGTTTGATTTTTATGATATTTTTTAAAAATATAAGACATATTTCTTTGATTATAATCATTTCCCAAATATATATCATAATCATACTGATATATATTATATTTTTTTATCAATCCATAAATAATTTTATTTTTTTTTAATACTTTTTTGAAATCACTGTATTTAAAAATAAGATACATTACCATATTATCAAACGTATTTTTTTTTAATTCTGTTGAAATATTATAAATATTTGGAAATAACAAAAAATTTACAATTTCTATATTTATTTCATTTGAAAAAAAATACATAATCAATCAAGTTATAATAATAATGAATTAACTTTTTATATCAAATATACATAAAGATACTCTATAAAATGTATATCAATCATTTTTTTTTGAATCTAGTGATTTATAAAATTTTATAACTTCCGGGTGTGCTTTGATTTTATGTGCCGCAACCTTTGTCAAATAGAGTCCTTGTAGACTCTTTACGCGACTAAGAGCCACATACGTTTGACCATATTGAAATATAGAACTGCCAATATCCACAACTGCTTTGTCAATACTCATACCCTGTGATTTATGAATCGTAATCGCCCACGACAAAATAAGTGGTAGTTGAGTTATACAATAATTTACATTACTCTCAAGAGACCAAGAATGTTCACGAATAGTAACAGGCTGTTCAATGTTATCAAACTTTACAATTGGGTATTTTTTGTTATCTTCTGTAGTGAACCCTATAATTATACCTTGGCTTCCATTTACCAATCCCATTTCTTGATCTATGTTTGAAATACACATCACCTGACAACGTTCGCATAATTCTAATTTCTGTTCAAACATTCCATTTTTCAACAAATGTTCATATTCGGCTTTAACATCTTTTTCTTTGATAAATTTATCCGAAATAATGTTTTCTGCATATTTCAACCCCGATGCATATGAATATTTATTCCTGGTATTTTTTGTTTTTGTCTCTCCTTCTTGAATTACATTATTAAATTCTTGCGCGTTCACTTTATCAACCATCTTTTTTGTTGGATATATATACGTTGGCTTGCTTCCATCATCTTCTGTTTCGTCATATTTTTTTGTGCTACACATTACTAACTGTTCAATAGTATCAAATGATGGTGTTCCGCATCGTACTTCTTGAAGCATATTGAAATATTCTTCGTCCTCGTTTTGTCGAAAATTAACATCAAACACAAACTGGTTTTCAAGTTCAAATATATCATTCCAAATACTAGATTGAAAACAAAAGTTTGCATGGATACTATCATCATTATCAGTACAAACTGGTGGTAACTGATAAAAGTCTCCTGATGCAACAATTTGAATGCCTCCAAAAGGGAGTTCACATTTTCTTATTTTTTTGCACAAATAATTAAGAACTTCAAATAAATATTGGTTTAACATTGATATTTCATCTATAACCAAAATATCAGTGTCAAGATAATTTGCAGTTTGTTTACGTTGAATAATCCTCCTATAAATAGACAGTTCGTTACCCTTTCCAATACCAAGACATCCCCATTTATGTATCGTTGTTGCTCTACAATTCAATAAAATGGCACTACATCCTGTGAGAGAGGTCACCTTAATGTTTTTTCCTTCTTGTCTTGCCATTTTGTATATTTGTTGAATAAAATATGATTTACCACATCCACCAGGCCCTGTGATAAATATGTTTTCACCATTCAAAAATGAAGAATACGCATTGTTTTGCTGTTCTGTGAAGTTCATAGTATTGATTTGTTTTAAATATAACTTCATATGATACGTTCAAATCAATTTTTTATTATAATTATTCTTTGACAGTCTCGGAATCTTCTTCCTTTTTAGCCTCTTCTTCCTTTTTTTTTTCTTCAGCTTCTTTCCTTTTTTTTTCTTCAGCTTCTTTCCTTTTTTTTTCTTCAGCTTCTTTCCTTTTTTTTTCTTCAGCTTCTTTGCGGGCTTTTCTTTGTTCCCTTTTTTTTGCTTGTTTATCTTCACGTTCTTTCTTCAGTTTTTCCTGCGCTTTCTTTTCCGCTTCTTTCTTTTTCTCTTCTGCTTTCTCTTCTGCTTTCTCTTTTGCTTTTTTTTTTTCGTATTCTTTTTTTTCTTCTAATGCTTTCTTTTCTTTTAATAAAATCTCATTTTTCTTCTCCGAATTTTTTTTTTTATTTAATTCAGCCTGTTCTTGCACTTTTTTTATACGTTCCTCTTCTAATTTTTTGTTTTTCGCCATTAACAATTCCCTTTTCTGTTTTGAACCACTTGAATATGTAAAATTCATAATATATAATTATAAAATATTTTATAATTATAAATGAGTGAAATATGTGCCAGTTGTCTAGAATTTGATATGAACAAAATTGTAAAATCAAAAAATTCTCTTTCTCCTAAATGGCTCGATGAAAAAGATTACGTGCGTGAATATATAAACAAAAGTTCTAGTTTTACCAATCGTTATCCAGAAAAATATAACGTAAAAATGAAACTAAATGTTGGAAAACATCACGCGGGCAAAAAAGTTTTATACTGGGTCGCAAAAGAAAAAAAAGGAAACGATTTACATATAAATGATGCTAAAACCGCTTATGGGAATTTTTCAAATAGTGGAGTTGTAGGAGTTAATAAAAACGGAGAAATTTTACTAAAGTTTGTATGTCCGCAAATTTATTATACAACCCCGGCGAACAAATCTAAACCTCAATCTTATTATAGACATTTACATTTCGTTGTTAGTAACGAAAAAAAAGACAAATGGACGCCTCAAATATATACGAAGATAGTAGTTTGTAAATTTGAATTGAACAAATCAATCAAAATGCTTAAAAGTGGAAATTATGTTTTTATAAATGCATTGCCTTGTGAATATTATGGAAAGGACCATATTCCAAACACTTATAATTTGACTTCTAAACAATTAAAACAAATGAGTCAGGTTGATTTATTTACATGGCTTGAAGAATTAATCAAAATACATTATCCTAAAATATTTTCTGCAGTAAAATCTAATCTTATAGACATTCACGAAATACCAATTATTACGTATTGTGCGCATAATAAATGCAATGCATCTGAGTTGTTGTTGGAGGAACTTATGAAAAAAGGGATGGTGGATGTAAACGAATATTCTGGAGGAATGAAAGATTATAGAAAAATGTTCTAATTAGTATTTTTATTTTGTTTTACAAAAACTCTGTCAACTTGCTCTTTAATGTGTAACGGATTTCCACATAATTTATCTCCACAACAATCATGATTTGCTAAAATAGATCTAATTGTGCTTTCTCGTGAGTTGTTTGTTGTCCAACGCCCTAACGGGGGTAAAGGCTTAGAAATAATTTGTGCATTTTTGAATACTTGTAAAAAATGGGTCAGCATAGTTTATTATTAATTATTGTTTATAATTGTCTTTTATTTCATTTTTTACGTCATAATAATAACATATTATATTCTATGAATATAATATGATCCAATCATTTGAAACATATTACATTAATCTGAAAAAAGACAAAAAGAGAGACGAACACATGAAAAATGTATTAGATAAAACAAATTTAAAATATAACAGATTTGATGCAATCGATGGCCATAAATGCAAAGATTCTAAATACTATAAAAATCAAACGAATATGTTTTGTAAACTTTTTTCAACTAATAAGATAATTGGTTGTGGATTGAGTCATATTAAACTAAATGAAGAGATCTATCATAAAAATACAACACCTTATGCATTAATTTTAGAAGATGATATTTTACTATTAAAAGACAAAAATTTTGATTACAATCTTGAAATAAATAAAATCATAAATTATTATAATTTAACTAATCCTAAATGGGATATTATTAAGTTACATTCATTTTTTTTCGGTATGGGTAGTGCAGCTGCGTATATTGTAAATAGAAAAAGCATGGAAAAAATATCAAAAAAAAAATTAAATTATCATATAGACATTCAATATAACAATTTTTTAAATATAATAATTCACGATAACTTGTTCATTACTAAAGACATTTATACCAATTATAAAACTAGTATAGAAAATTGGTTTTTAGAAGATAATCAAAAAATTGGGTTTTATTTGTATTCAGACTCTTTAAAACTGCTTGATAAAAACTTAAACTATATTGATATATATATTTCAATTGTATTTTTGTTGTTTTTGAGATTTTTTGAAATTACTAAAACAATTTCATTTGTTGGATTAATTATATTTTTTATAATTTTTCTAAAATGTGCCTTATCTTGAATTAGTTAATAAAATAATATATATGTTATTTCATATAAATAATATATTACTATATTAAGTAAAAATGTTTTACAGCAATTTTATGATTATGAACTTTCCATTTATCACCATCGTTGAACGTAACGAAAAATCAAAAAAGTCTATCAATAACTTATTACCAGTAGATTGTAATACTGCAAGTAAAAACAAAGATATTTCAAATAAAAATATTCAAAATAAAGAGATTCAAAATAAAGAGATTCTAAATGAATATGATAATATGATATGTCTATCTAATTTAGAAGAAATTGTTTTTGATTCTTCTTGTCCTTGTCCGCGAAAATATATATTTGATTCGTTGAAACCGAATAAATCAAAAAGTAATATAGACTATGATAAATATTTAGATTTTTTTGAATAAAGATTTTATATTATTATTTAATAATCATATGAATAACATAAAATCTTTGGAAAATGTAAAATATGTATATTATGAAGAATTGTGGTTTTTTACAATTAAAGAACAGTTTGGTATAATGTGTTGTTGGGAACGTAAAATAACTCCATATAATAAAAAATTATATTATGTAAACCCCAAAATATAACTTTATCAAACAATATAATAAAATTTTTATAAAATTAAACATATGAAAAAGAGTTGTTTTTTGTTATTTTTATTTTTATCAAATCAATGCTTATCTTACCAACCTTTTAATAAAAAGGCAAATATGAAAGAAATGCAAAACAATCTTCAAAAGAATATTGAAATATATGAATCTATAAATGACTGCAATGTTTCTCAAATAAATACCTGTGGAGAGTTATGTGATAAATGTATGGGGAAAGGTGTAGTTGAGTGCGAATGTTGTCACGGAACAGGGTTTCTTACAATGGGAGATATTATAATTGGTACAAATAATAATTGTACTGTTTGTTCAGGGGAAGGTGAAAAAGAATGTAAAAAATGTATGGGTTCTGGTTACATAGCAAAGTGGAGAATGTAAATTACGTTAATAATAACATTCTTTCAGTGACTAAAATTTTTTTTCGCAAAATATACATTCCATCTCCATAAACATTACTTTCTAATCTAGATGGTCTTAATTCATCCCATATTTTTCTCGATAATCTTGGAACATATATATGCGTTAAGCTTAATTTATTTTTCCAAAAAGCATCAATTAAAATACTTGCATTATTATGTCTCAAAAAATAAAAAATTTTACATTTAATTTCCTGTGGTATTTGTTTTATGTATTTTATTTTCATTTTATATATTTAAATTATTTTTAATTAATCCATTAATGTCATAAACCATTCATCTATACGTTCTCCTGTAAGCATCATGTTTCTATATTTTTTATATTGTACATAAGAATTTAACCAAGCACAATCAAAATCGCCATCAATTTCTGTTTCTAATTCAAGCGTCATTTCACGATCAATTGTCATATCTGCAAACATTGGGGTTTTATTTATTGCATCTAAATGAAGCGGTTTTTTGTACGGATATGGCAAATAAGACAAAATATATTGTTTGATTTCGTTTGGAAATTCCATTATGATTGATTAAATGTATTATAACATAAATTAAAATATATTTCAATTTTTATTTCTTCTTGTTATGATAAATATATTTTAATTCTATTTTCTATATAGATAAGATGCATAACACATTATATAATAATTATTATAAAATTTAATTATATATGAATCAATCAGAACCTCCAGAATTTCAAAAATGTTTAGATTTATTGAAACGATTAAATATGAAATCTATTTTTGAACGTGATATTATACCCTCACAAAGTGAATTTACGGAAGGAGAAGGTTCAAGTGGTCATAAAAGAGTTCAAAAAAGTATGCAGTTTTATGAAAATTTTAGTTTATTAAAAGAAAACGTTGATGGATGCAATATTTCATTTGAAAGTAGACAAGATTTGTGGGATTACAATATATTGGATTATATTGAAATTAAATTAAAACATTTAGATTATTTTACAAGTGAAGAATTTCTAGATTATTTAGAAAAAACAAAATTATTTGATTTTTATCAACAAGAGTATAAAGCTCTTGACGAAAGTTTAAACGAAATACAACCACCTTTTAAAAACAATTCAGAACTCTTGGAAGTTTTAAATATAAAAAACAAAATGAATGAATTAGATAAGAAAGCAATTGAACTGTCCGAATATATAAAAAAATTTACAGAAGAGTCCGAAGAAGAACTCTTAGATAATTTATCTAAATCAGATGGAATATTTGAATCTGAACAATCAGATGACAAAAAAAATATAGAAAAAATGAAAAAAATTTATGGACCACTTTTAGACAAAATAAATTTATGGGGTAAAATAAAAAACCAAAATCAAATACATAAAATGACTGATAGAGATATTACAATTGCAAGAACTTATGATTCAGAAATAAGTAACTGGAAATTTCTTTTAAATAATTTTTTAGAATATTTAAAATATTGTAAAAAAAAAAAAGAAAAAGCTGCATTTGATGAATTAAATGAACTAGCAAAAAAAGCTCAGGATAATTTACTTGCAGAATTAAATAATGAAGAAAAAGAAAAAGAAAAAACAAAAAAAAAGAAAAAGAAAAAGAAAAAGAAAATGCCTACTGATGCTGATGCCGCTGCTGATGATGTCGCTGATAATGCCGCTGCTGTTGCCGCTGCTGCCGCTGATAATGCCGCTAAAGCAGCCCGTGAAGCCGATGCCGCTGCTGCTGTCGCTGCTGTTGCTGCTAAAGCAGCCCGTGAAGCCGATGCCGCTGCTGCTGTCGCTGCTAAAGCAGCCCGTGAAGCCGCTGCTCTTGATGCTGCCACTAACGCTAAAAAAAAAACAAAAAAAAAGAAAAAAAAGAAAAAAAAGCCTTTAGCTCCCAAAATAATAGAAAGAATTGAAGAAAGAATTGAAGAAATAGATGATTATTTAAAAAAGACTGATCCAAACTTCTCACGTGTTGCCAGAGAACTTTCTAGAGAGATATTGAACGGACAAAATGCAATGATTAAATATATAACCCGAAGTTTAATTAATAAGGTAAAAAATGAGTTAAAAATGGAATTGATTATAACTGGTGGATATGCAACTTCTTTATTATCAAAAGGAAATTATACAACTGAAGATATAGATATGAAAATTTATTTTCTAGAAAATGAAGACTATTATGAAAAAAGACAAGAAGTATATAATTTTCTTCAACAAACACTAAATAATCGTGATTATATTAAGTCTATTGAATTTCGTCTTGTAGATCCTTTAGAAGAACAACAACAAAAATTGTGGAGTCGCAATGCTAGTATGGCTGAAGAACTTAGAGTTAACATTAACTCCGAAAAATTTTTAAAAGAAGCAAAAAAAACACCTATTAAAATTTATTTAAAGAATAAAAACATTCCATTTCCAATTTCAGAGATTACCTTTACCGATGATTACTTTGATGTTAATGGTTTTGAAAAAATAGATAACCTTCCTGTTATCAAAGCCATTCCATTAGCAAAATTATTATTATCAGCTACAGATAATTTAAAAAAAAGAATGAATGATGGTGAAAAAAATCTTTTTTCTAAAAAAATAGATAATTGGAAACAACAATTAGAGGTATTATTGCCCGTCATTGAGATTGAAGATATAAATATGACTGAAGAACAACTAAGTGGTCAAGGTGCTGCAGAAGAACCAGGTCTTCAAAGTGGTGGAAAAAAATTAAAAAAACAAAAAACCAGAAAACAAAAAACCAGAAAACAAAAAAATAAAAAAATTATTATATAACTTCACTAAGTTAGCACAAGAAATTATCGCTACACAAGAAAAAGAGATACGATTAATGAAATCTATATTATATTAATTATGTCCACAAAATTGGTATATTTTTGTTAACATAATTACAATTACCTTCGTGATCCCATTCAAATGATATTGGAATTATTTCAACTCCATTATCATATGCCTTTTTCAATGCTTCTTTGTATATAATATCATCATTAGACGGGCGAAAGTATTTAGTATCATTGCGTTGAATTACAAAACATAGTATGCAGCGTATTTTGTCTTTTTTTTCAAATTTTAATTGTTCTAATTCTTGAATATGCTTCAAAGCCCGCGGGCTTACAACAACCTTTTTTGATTTTCTGTATCCATCAGGAAAATAGGAAACAAGACAATCATGCTCTTCTTCGTATTTTGCCAACGGAACGGTTTTTACTTCCAATACAAACTCGGTATTGTCTTTATCGTAACCCCAAAAATCAAACCGAGAATTTAATATTTTCTTTTCACGGCGATATGAATTTAAATCGGTTAGCGGATGAAATAAGTTATTTTTAATTGTATATTCAAGAAGATTTTCCGACATTTTTGGATTGCAACCAACCAAATTATTATTTGGTAAAATAGACAATTCAACACTAAAATGACACGTTTTCTTTTGTTCTTTTTCAATCATATAAACATTTGCACCTTTATCTGTAAGTCCACAACAGCCCAATGACGGAGTATGTGCCAATGCTTCTTCGGTTTCATTATATATTATATCCGCAACATACGGAGTTTTACACACTTTGGAAGGACGTTTAATTATATTGCCTTTTACAAGAGAAGTATTGTAAGAAAAGACAATATGTTTCATTAATTGTGATTGTTCAATCATTTTCGTTAATACATATTTATTTAGTATGTAACCAGTTTCAATTTTAATATATAATGAAAATAAAATTAAAATTGAACTTAAACTTAAACATAACAAGTTATTATAAACATCTTCAATATGACAAAGTATTCAATCTTCTGGAAAGATACAGAAACAGGATGTGAAGGAAATGGCACACATGCTTATGATGATCTATCTGTTGTAATAAAGAATATTAAATGTCTTAATTATATATATCCACATATTTATCATTATTATAAAATTGTTTCTCAAGATACTCCACTCATCACTCCACGTCGCTAATAAATCGCTAATAAATATTATATAAAATAATATTATTATTAAATAATATATATTTAATAGAATAAATATGAATAATTCTATCAAAATAACAAAACCAGCGTGGAATAAAATTATTAATGTTCTAAATCAAACAAAAAAACCTGCTTTTTTTTTATCATTAACTGGAGGGGGGTGTAATGGATATAGTTATGATTTTAAAATAATTGAAAAAAATAAGTTTGATTCATTTATTAATGAACCAAAAATAAAGTCAACAATAATTGAAAACAATGGGTATAAAGTTTTAGTTGATCCAGTTTCTGAGTTTTTATTAATTGGAACTACAATAGATTTTGAAGAAACAATGTATGAAAGCAAATTTAAATTTATAAAAAATAAAGATATTGCACATTCTTGTGGTTGTGGCTCATCATTTTCTCCCAAGACACCAAAAAATCCTGAAAGTCCTAAGATTCCAGAAAAATTTTTATGGTAATAAATATATTCAAAATGGTTTTCTACACATAGGACAAGTATTATTGATATTATGTTTATTTTTTATAGTATTTATACAACTATTACAAACATTATGATTACAGCTCAAAGGATATCGTGTATTATATTTTAGTGACTCCAGACATACGGGACATTCATATGAATACTCATATTTATCCCAAGTGTTTTGTCTATTTTTTTTTAAAAACATTCTTTTAAGATTGTTAAGTTCATTATAAGATTTAATGCCAATTAAACTTGCACCTTTACCTTCACAACATATATGGCCAACAACAAAATTATTTTCTTTAATAAATTTTTTCAGTTCTTTTGGAGAATCAAAATGTATAAAATACTTTTGTTGTATATTTTTTTCTAAATACTCAATTTTTATTGGATAAATTGGCGATAAAGCCATATTATTAACAATAACTTAATTAATTTTTAAATTTCAATTTTATTAAATTTTATTTATTTCAATATTTATTCCTAATTTATTAATTATTTCAACGTCATTTTTATAATCATTTATATAATAAATTTTACTAATACCCGCTTGAACTAAAAACTTTAAACAATTTATACAAGGAAAATGTGTAATATATGCAGTTGCATTTTCACAATTTACTCCTCGTTTTGCACAATCAATAATTGCATTTTGTTCAGCATGAATTGTTGCGATTTCATGATCATTCATAATAACAGAGTTGTGAGGATGTCCTGAAATAAATCCATTATATCCTTGTGAAATAATACGATTGTCTTTTACTAATATACAACCAACTTTTAAGCGATGACAAGGAGAACGAGATGATGTACATTGAACAATTTGTTTAAAATAATCGTTCCACGACGGTCTTTCCATTATGAAGATTATGCGTTATATAAAAATATTAAACTATCTTTATATTTCTGTTTCTGTTTCT
>Ga0163109_10001396_pt1 | contig 19037 bp, 21 predicted proteins | sample CRUFie1St13metaG_FD_108704 | JGI IMG/M metagenome (GOLD analysis project Ga0163109, IMG submission 108704) | Marine microbial communities from the Costa Rica Dome - CRUD Field 142mm St13 metaG | ecosystem: Environmental > Aquatic > Marine > Oceanic > Photic zone | place: Costa Rica: the Eastern... | reverse complement strand
CGTAAAGTAGCTAAGAAGAAAACTGCTAAGCGTAAGGTAGCTAAGAAAAAGACCAAGCGTAAAGTAGCTAAGAAGAAAACTGCTAAGCGTAAGGTAGCTAAGAAAAAGACCAAGCGTAAAGTAGCTAAGAAGAAAACTGCTAAGCGTAAGGTTGCTAAGAAAAAGACCAAGCGTAAAGTAGCTAAGAAGAAAACTGCTAAGCGTAAGGTTGCTAAGAAAAAAGTAGCAAAACGTAAGCGTAGACGTTAATTACAAAAGTAATTATGGAAAAGGCCCTTTTTAAGGGCCTTTTTTATTTTAAGAACTGTTTGTATGAAATATTGTTAGTTTCATCAAAGAACTCATATTTAAGACCATTAATATGCCTCTCAAGTTTACTGATTTCAGTTTGTTTAACTTGTAAACCTATCAACACTCTTCCAAAGTCCGCACCATGATTTCTGTAGTGAAAAAGGCTTATATTCCACCTTGATCCAATATTATTCAAAAAGCTCAATAATTCACCAGGCTTTTCTGGGAACATGAATCGATATATTCTCTCATTTTCTGCATTAGCACTTGGACCTCCAACCATATATCTAATATGTAGTTTTGCCATTTCATTATTTGTAAGGTCATAGCATTTATATTTTGCCTTTTTAAGTTTAGCAATAATATCTTTTCGTTCAGACATTCCTTTTGTTGTTCTTATCCCAACGAAAACCTGTGCATCAGTATTATCAGAGTAACGATAGTTAAATTCTGTAATGGCTCTTTTACCAATAATAGAGCAAAATTTTTTGAAACTTCCTGGTTTTTCATCTATTGTAACCCCCAAAATTACCTCACTACTTTCTCCTATGTCAGCTCGCTCAGATACATGTCTTAATCTATCAAAATTCATATTCGCACCACATAAGATAGTTGCTATATTTTTATCTACAATGTTATGTGTTTGGAGATATTTTTTTGCCCCAGCCAGAGATAAGGCACCTGCTGGTTCTGCAATTATACGCGTTTCATCATATAAATCTTTAATACTCGAGCAAATCTCATCTGTAGAGACAGTCAGCGAGTGATCAACTAGATTTTTAGTTAGTCTGAAGGTTTTTGTTCCAATTTTCTTTACTGCAACACCATCAGCAAATATTCCAACATGTTTTAGAGCTGTGGGCTTTCCATTTTTATATGCCAAGTTAAAGCAAGCAGAATCCTCAGCTTCAACTGCAATAATTTTTATTTTTGGGTTTATGGTTTTTAAATAAACACCTATACCTGCAAGCAATCCTCCTCCGCCTACAGGAATAAAGATATAATCAGGATGTTGTTTCATCTGATCTAGTAATTCTATAGCTATTGTGCCTTGTCCTGCTATTACATCTAAATCGTCATAAGGATGAACAAAGTCATAATTATTAGTCTTAGCAAAATTACTAGCAAATTTATATGCATCATCATATGTGTCGCCAAAAAGAATAACCTTTGAGCCTAGTTTTTTTACAGCATTAACCTTGATTGATGGAGTCGTAGAGGGCATAACTATTGATGATTCTATTTTCAATTTTTTGCATGTCATGGCTACTCCTTGAGCATGATTCCCAGCCGATGCAGCTACAATATGCCTAACATTTTTTAGTTTAGAAATTTTATTATAAGCACCTCTTAATTTGAAAGAGAAAACAGGCTGAAGATCCTCTCTTTTAATGAAAATTTTATTATTAATTTTTGAGGATATTTTAGATGCAAACTGAGTTGGGCTCTTAATTGCTACATCATAAACTGATTTGGCTTTTAAGATATTATTAAAACAGTTTTTAGTATAGTTATCGTTCATGCCCTTCAATCATATAGTGTATACTATATTGATAAGATTTTTCAAAAATGGATCAAAATACAAAAAAACAAAGGGTGGCTGAATCAGTTCTTGAGTATATAGATAATGGAGAAGTACTTGGTATAGGCTCTGGGTCGACAGTGAATATACTTATAGAATTATTACCTAAAGTAAAAAATAAAATACAAAATATTGTATCTAGTTCCAAAAATTCAACAAAACTTCTTGAAGCAAATGGCTTTGAAGTACAAGAATTAAATTCTATCGGAAGACTAACGAAATATATTGATGGGGCTGATGAAGTTAATAAATATTTACAAATGATAAAAGGTGGTGGTGGTGCATTAACAAGAGAAAAAATACTCGCCAGCAACGCAGATAAATTTATTTGTATTGTCGACGAATCTAAAAAAGTAGAAATATTAGGAAAATTTCCATTGCCAGTTGAAGTAATACCTTTAGCAAGAAGCTCGGTAGCTAGACAACTTGTTAAATTAGGTGGAAGACCTGTTTTAAGGCAAGAGTTTACTACGGACAATGGTAATATTATCTTAGATACACATGATCTAAATATTACAGAACCCTTAAACTTTGAGAAAAAACTTAATAATATTCCAGGAGTTGTAACAAATGGGATATTTGCTATTAATCATGCAAATATACTTTTATGTGCAAACAATAATGAAATTGAAGTCTCTGAACCTATCGTTTAGAGAATTGTGTAGCCTTTCTTGCTTTTCTCAATCCAACTTTTTTTCTCTCAACCTTACGATCATCTCTTGTTACAAATCCCTCTCTTTTAAGAGTTGGTAACAAATCATTTTGATATTTGACTAAAGCTCTAGTTAAGCCGTGAACAATAGCACCTACTTGTCCACTTTTGCCACCACCGACAACTGAGATATTCAAATTTACTTTATCTTGCATTTGTGTTTTGGTTAATGGAGCTAACAAGTTAGCAGTCAGTGTCGCGGATTTTGTAAAATCATCGACATTCTGTGAATTTATTTTTATCTCACCTGTACCGCTATAGAGATAAACTCTAGCACTAGATGTTTTTCTTCTTCCTGTACCATAAGTTTTATGCATTTATTATACCTCTAATGTAGTCGGCTTCTGTGCGCCATGACCATGATGCTCATTATTATAAATTTTAAGTTTTTTTATCATTGACCTACCAAGTGGATTTTTAGGCAGCATACCCTTAACTGCATTTTTAATGACAAAATCAGGTTTTTTATCTAACATTTTACCTAATGGAGTAGATTTCAAATTACCAATATACCCTGTGTGTTTATGGTAAATTTTATCTGAAAGCTTGTTGCCTGTAACTTTTATATTTTTTGCGTTAATAACAATTATATAATCACCTTCGTCGACATGTGGTTTGTATTGAGGCTTATGTTTGCCTTTGAGCATATGTGCTACTTTGGATGCTAAACGCCCTAAGACGACGTCTGTAGCGTCTATAATGTACCATTCTTTATTGCTATCATTTATACTCACGGATAAAGATTTTACTCATATAAGTAGGTCTATACAAGTAATTATTTTAGAATATAAGAAAAGGAGTCGAATTATATGCCTAAATTAGACAATATCATAAAAGAGCTCGATTATGCATTGAACATCTTATTTGAGCAAGTTAAATCAAATGAACGTGATAACAAGCTCAATGATATCGATAAAAAACAATCACAGAGAGTTATGAGAGTAAATCATATGGGGGAAATATGTGCTCAGGGATTATATAGAGGGCAGGCGCTCACTAGCAAAGATGATAAATTAGAAAAAGTTATTCTAAACATGTGTAATGAAGAAAAAGAGCACCTAGATTTATGTAACAGGCGTTTAGATGAATTATCTGGACATACTAGTTATCTAAATCCTCTATGGTACTTTACGTCTTTTGCACTTGGAGCATACGTTGGGACTTTAGATAAAGATAAAGCTTTAGGTTTTATTTACGAGACCGAAAGTCAAGTTGAAGAGCATTTAGATGAGTATACTCAAAAACTACCAAGCTCTGATACGAGAAGTAAAGAAATATTAAACAAGATTAAAGTGGATGAAACTAAACATAAAAATACCGCAAAAGATAAAGGTTCGTCCACACTTCAGAAAGAAACAAAAAAACTCATGTCCTTGACGGCAAATATTATGAAAAAAATGAGCTTTTATATCTAAATTAAATCTTGGTGTAAATAATGTGTAATGTTGCTTAAAGATATTTTATCTCTATGTTTGAGAAGCTTGAAACTACTGAAATGATTCGATGATATTACTGTTTCTATCTCATAACAATTAGATTTTTTATCCAAATAATCAGCAATTATAAAGTCATTATTTAGATTTCCATCTAGATTGATGCCTCTGTGAAAAAAATCTATTGTTAATGCATCATAAGTCTCATATAAATTATCACTAGATAGTTGGTTCAATGAATAATAAACATTCTTTCTGCTGCATGATGAAATATGTAACTCAAGTCTGAGAATAATAATGTTCTTGATACTATTTTCAAAATATGAATGGAAACTAATATGGCTTTCATTTAAATGGGCAACTCCAGAGGAGCCAAATTCTACTTCATTTGATTCTATTATTGATGTAACGCTCGTTCCTGATGGCTCAAAAACATGACTTGAGGTATTGAGAATTGTTGTATCTAAAATTTTGGAAATTCTTTTTACTATATTATTTAGATATTTTTCATTGAATTCAGACTCAATTTTTTTATTAACATCTATCCTGTTTTTTTCATTACACTCAAACCCATAATAAGAGTTTAATATTAATGTTTGACTGGTATTTGTTAGAATACTATTCATTGCTTAATGTAGGATGCCATAATATTTGCATAACATTTCCATCTGGATCCTCTACGTAAAAGCTTATCGAATTATCTCTGTGTGTCTGCTTCTCTTTATGAATTTTAACTTTGTTTTTTATCATATGCTTCAAATAAGTATCAATATCCTCTTTATTTTTAACAAAAATGCCAAAATGATCTAATCTAGAATCACTTGAATTAACAGATACGCTACTATCGTAATGAAGTGCTAGGTTATCTTTTCCATTTGTTAAATATACATTCTCATCATCTGGCTTCCAGTCAACGCTCATTCCAAGCACTTCTGTATAAAAAAATAAACATTCATCAAAATTTCTGACTTTTAAGGCTAAATGCCTTAACCCTAAGCTAGATTTCATTTAAGGAGCTCTCCAAGTGTATTTTTAATATCTTTAGATTTTATCAAATGCTCTCCAATTAAGAATGAATAGATTCCTGAGTTATTCAATTTAATGATATCCTCTTTATTTTTTATTCCGCTCTCGCTAACAATGGCTATATCAAATTCATTTATATGTTGCGATAGCTCTATGCTTGTATTTATATCAACATCAAAAGTTTTAAGATCTCTATTGTTTATACCAATAAGTTTAGCATTACATGAGAGCGCAAATTTTAGTTCATCTAAATCGTGAACCTCAACCAATACATCTAGATTCATTGAGTTTGCTAGAGAATATAGTTCTTTAAACATTTCGTGAGATAGTGCTGATACTATAAGAAGAATACAATCAGCACCTAGCATTTTACTTTCATATACCTGTATAGGATCCAATATAAAATCTTTTCGAAGGACAGGAATATTGATGGATTTTTTTGTAATAAGTAGATCGCTTTTAGATCCATTAAAATAATCTTTCTCAGTTAATACAGAAATACATGTTGCTCCGCCTGATTCATATAATATAGCGGTATCAGATATATTTAGTTTTTCCACTAGAATTCCTTTACTAGGAGATTTTCTTTTAATCTCTGCTATTATAGAATTTTTTTTTGATTTTTGGTTTTTTAATATTTTTTGATAAAAAGAATTATTCTTTTTATTAGAATCAATAGAAGCAATATCTATTTTTTCTTTTAAAGGCTCAATCTCTTTTAATTTATTTTTAATTATTTCATCTAACATGTTTATACCTGATTTGTAAAATCAATATACTGATTGAACTTATCTCTTACCAAATAAGCCTCCAATGAATTCCTACACTCTTTAATAGCATCCTCTAATGTAATTTCTTTATATAACATAACTAGAAGAGCAGAATTAAGTATGGCTATTTCTTTTGCATCTGAGTTTTCATTATTTATGATACTAAATATTATTTCTAAACTACTTATGTTTTGATTAGTTCTTATGCTATCAAAGTTTTTTCCTCTTATTCCATAATCAGAAGAATCTATAGTATAACTTTCAATAGAATTATTTTTAATTTCTAGAATATCTGTTTTGTCATATATGCTAGCCTCATCTAAGCCATCTCGAGAGTTTAAAATTATCGCTCTACTTGTGCCCAATTTTAGCAATGCATTAGCTACTAAATTCATTACAGTTTTGTCGTAAACACCAATTAGTTGAATTTTAGCATTTGCAGGATTTGTTATAGGGCCAAGCATATTGAAAATAGTTTTTTGAGGTGCTATAGATTTTCTAGTGCTCGCTACATTTTTCATTGCCTTATGATGAAGTGGTGCAAACATAAAACCAAAGTTAATAGTTTCAATACATTTTTTCACTTGTTCTGGATTAAGATCTATTTTTGCTCCAGCATCATGTAATAAATCTGCACTGCCTGACGAACTAGTTATAGCTTTATTGCCATGCTTTGCAACTTTTACTCCACATGCTGCTGCAATAAAAGAAGAACAAGTTGAAATATTAAATGTGTTCATCCCATCACCGCCTGTACCGCAACTATCAATAACTCTCTCATTTATTTCTACTTTTGAAGATATCTTTCTCATTGATTTTGCAAAACCAACTAATTCGTCTACACACACTCCTTTTTTATTAAGACTCAGTAATACATTTTTTATTTGCTGATTGTTGAGAGCACCCTCAAACATTTTTTCAGATATGTAGAATGCATGATCAACTGATAAGTCATTACCAGATTGTAAGTTATTAGATATTTCGTCAAAATTATACATCTAAAAAGTTTTGTAAAAGTTTATGACCAGAATCTGTTAATATTGATTCAGGGTGAAATTGTACTCCAAATAAATTGTAATCTTTATGTCTAATGCCCATAATTTCTGATAAATCTTTATCTTCATCTGTCGATGCAGTGATTTCTAGCGAATCAGGAAATGACCTTTGCTCAATAACAAGAGAATGATATCTAGTAGCAGTAAACTTTTGAGGGATATCTTTAAATAAATGATCGCCATTGTGAATTATTTTAGATGTTTTACCATGCATGATTTTTTTAGCAGGAATAATTGTACCTCCAAATGCCTGGCCAATAGTTTGATGGCCTAGACAAACACCAAGAATCGGCACTTTTTTATAAAAAGTTTTTACGACTTCAATTGATATCCCAGCCTGATTAGGTGAACAAGGGCCAGGCGATATTACAATCTTTTCAGGATTAAGCTTATCAATTTCCTCTAGAGTAATTTTATCATTTCTTTTAACAAGAACTTCTTTACCAAGCTCCCCTAAATATTGGACTATATTGAATGTAAACGAATCATAATTATCAATCATCAATATCATTTCTATTCTCTCAGTTTTTCCAAAGCTCTTATTATAGCTTTGCCCTTATTAATTGTTTCATCCCATTCGTTTTCAGGAACTGAATCGTGTACTATTCCTGCTCCACATTGAATGTATAGCTTATTAGATTTTATAACACATGTCCTTATTGCAATTGCAGTATCCATATTACCATTCCAACCAAAGTAGCCGATTGCTCCTGCATATATGCCTCTATTTATATTCTCAAGTTCAAATATAATTTGCAACGCTCTTATTTTTGGAGCACCTGAGACTGTTCCTGCTGGGAATGTTGCCCTGAGCACATCAAACATTGAAAGTTCAGGTTTTATTTTTCCTTCAACATTAGAAACAATATGCATAACATGAGAATATTTTTCTATAATCATTTGATCTGTTAAATCTACAGTTCCAGTTTCACAGATTCTGCCAATATCATTTCTTCCTAAATCAATTAACATTAAGTGTTCTGCTACTTCTTTTTTATCATTGATTAAATCAACTTCATAGTTTTTATCTGATGTTGGGTTATCCCCTCTTGGACGTGTTCCTGCTATAGGTCTTACTGTGACCTTGTCATTTTCTAATCTTGCCAATATTTCAGGTGAAGATCCCACGACTGTATAATCACCCATATTTAAATAATACATATAAGGCGATGGATTTATTTTTCTAAGTTCCCGATAAAAATCAATTGGATTTTCTTGAAAAGTAATAGTCATTCTTTGTGATAAAACAACCTGCATCACATCACCTGAATTAATATATTTCTTTATGTCTTTAACTGCTTTTAAAAATTCATCTTTTTGGAAATCATATTTAATTGTCATATCTTTTGATAACTTTTGAGGCTCTTTTTTTATTAACTCATTATTTATAAGAGTTTCATAATACTTAATTTTATCTTGGCTAGCTTGATAGGCAGACTTAGAATTTTCTGAAAATACAACGATGAAAATTTTATTGTTTACTTTATCAAAAACTATAAATTCTTTGCATATAATTAATGAAATATCTGGAGCATTTATATCATTAGACTGTCTCTTTCTGAGTACACTTTCTTCAAAAAAACACACAGATTCGAAAGAAAAGTGTCCAACAAATCCTCCACAAAAAGAAGGTAAATTTTCTGCCACAAATACTTTATATGATGAAAAATATTCTTCGAGCCATGTAACAGGATTTTCATGATTTAATTCCTCTTCTATAGAAAAATTATTAAATTTTCTTATTTTTTTACCATATATTTCAATGTAATCACCAGACGGGCATCCTATAATTGTGTAACGACTCCAATTTTTATCACCCTCTAATGATTCAAAAAAAAAAGATTTTTTATTATCAAAATGTTCTGCGTATAAATCTATAGCATCATTATTAATCTTATCTAGCTCTTTGATTATAGGTATGAGTGTAAAGCCATCATTGACCTTATTTGAAAAATCAGAGAAGTCCATATAGTCTTTTAAGATTTTGAAATAATTTCTCGCATCTGAGAAATAGTTTTTTTATAGTTTTTAGAATTAAAAATAGCTGATCCCGCAACAAATGTATCTACACCATGCTCAGCAACTCTTCCTATATTCTCTAAGTTAATCCCTCCATCGACCTCAAGTCTAATATCCGGATTAACAGCGTCTATCATCTCCTTTACCTCTGTAATTTTATCATAAGTTGATTCAATAAATTTTTGCCCTCCGAAACCAGGATTAACAGACATAAGTAAAACCATATCAATTTGATCTAGACAATATTCAAGAACAGATACATTCGTAGCTGGATTAAGAACAATACCTGGCATACATCCATTATCTTTTATAAGTTTTATTGTCCTATCTACATGCTTTGTGGCCTCTGGATGAAACGTAATATAATTAGCACCTGCTTTAGCAAATTGAGGAATAATATCATCCACAGGCGTAATCATTAGATGAACATCAATGACTGCCTCAATTCCATACTTTCTGAGTGATTCACAAACTAACGGCCCTATTGTGAGATTGGGGACATAGTGATTATCCATTACATCAAAATGTACAAAATCTGCACCTGCATCTAAAACATCTGCCACATCTTTACCAAGATTTGCGAAATCTGCTGATAAAATTGATGGAGCTATCTTATAATCTTTCATTTATATTATGCTGGTTGGAGTCAGTATAAGTCATTCATTCGTTTAATTAAAATTGTTTTTTTGTGATAAAATACATAATTAACTTAATAAGGGATTTACAAGGAGAAATCATGGATAAAATACGAAAGATACTTGTTTTGAGTCTGTTAATAATAAGTCTGCCATCTTTTGCAGCTGATCACACAGTTAAGATGTTGAGTTCATCAAATGGACAGATGATGGTTTTTGAACCAGCAGTCTTAAAGATAAAAGTAGGTGATACTGTTACATGGAAAGCAACTAATCCTGGTCATAACACCGCATCAATAAACGAGATGATACCGGATCAATCATTGGCATGGAATGGTGCGATAAATGAAGAAATTAAAATTACTTTCTCAAAAGAAGGAGTATATGGATATAAATGTACACCCCATTACATACTTGGCATGGTAGGAATAATTTCAGTTGGTGATAATTTGAGTAATTTATCTAAAGCAACCGATTTTGCTACTGAGGCTGAGAAAAAGTTTGCAACTAATAAAGATAGATTTTCTAAATATATTGGCGAACTAAATAATTGATAATTTACGTAAGAGCTAAATAATTAATGACTCAAATCGATAATTTCTTCTTAGAGAATAAACCATTATTCTCTGGGAAGATAAGAGATATATACGATTATGGTGAAGACAAGCTTTTAATAAAAACATCTAATAAAATATCTGCTTTTGATTTTGTTTTTGATGATGAAATTCCAGACAAAGGTTCATTATTGACAAATATTACAAAATTCTGGTTCAATAAAACCAAACATATAGTCCAGAATCATCTTTTAGAGGATGATTCAATATCAGAATTATTTCCCCTAACGCATGAATCCTGTATGGTTGTAAAAAAATGTAAACCTATTCGTGTAGAAGCAATAGTTCGAGGATATATATCAGGTTCAGCTTTTGATCAATATAATGAAGAAGGAAAGGTTTCAGACATTAAAATTAGAGATGGATTGAAGATTAATGATAAGTTTGATGAACCCATATTCACTCCATCTACAAAAGCTGATGTTGGAAGTAAAGATGAAAATATAACTTTTTCAGATATGAATAACATGCTCGGAGAAGAAACTTCAAATTATATTAAAAATAAAAGTATTGAATTATATTCATATGCTCATGAACTTGCCCAAAAAAAAGGCTTATGCCTTTTGGATACAAAATTTGAGTTTGGTTATGATAGTAATAATAATATTCTACTAATAGATGAAATATTTACACCTGATTGCTCGAGATATTGTTTAACTGACAATACTAGAAATCGTGATATAGATTATTTTGATAAACAGTTTTTTAGAAATTACCTTAGATCTATCAATTGGTCACAACAACAAATAATGATACCCAATGAGATAAAAGCAATCATAATTAAAAGATATAAACAAGTATATGAATTGATTAATAATGCATGATTATATTTTTATCACAGGAACTAACACAGATGTTGGGAAAACATATTTTGGTTTGTCTTTAATCAAATATCTTCTTCAATATAAAGAATGTATCGCATTTAAACCAATTGAAACAGGATGTAAATTATCTAATAAAAAACTTATACCAGCTGATTCAGCAAAATATTATAAACTATTAGATAACAAATTTAGTCTTGAACAAGTTAATCCATATAGATTTTTAGAGCCTGTTTCACCATATTTAGCTATTAAGAAAGCAAAGAAAAGAATTTATTTAAGAAACTATTTTAATAAATTAAAAATTATTTCAAAAAGTAAAAACACTATATTGATAGAAGGTGCGGGAGGTGCATTTTCACCATTTGCGCTAGATGGTTTAAATATTGATTTTATGAAGTTAGTAAAATCTAAAAATATTCTAATAGTGAAAGATGAGCTGGGATGTATAGGGTCTGCTGTATCACATTATTATTCATTTAAAGCATATAAAGTTCCCCTTAATATGATTATTTTAAATACCCATAAAAAAAATAAAATGGATAATCTGAATGAAATTAAAAAATATGTAGATGTGCCAGTATATACTTTTGGAAAAACATCCAAAGATAACTCGGCATGCTTTGCAGCTATTAAAAAGATACTATTGCTAGTATAAGTAATCCGATTATTACAAAGAGCCAACTGATGCTTTAGAACATCTACTAGCTCTATCGATCAATATATCTTTTGCTTCATCAAGATTATCATCTTCTCCTTTCCATGCAGCTAATGCTGCTGCCTGAATAGCTCTGGCATATGAGAAAGTTACTCTCCATGGTAAATCATTTTCTTTATTCATTACGTTTAGGTGAGACTCAGCCTCTTTATCTGTTTGACCACCTGAAAGAAACGCAATCCCTGATGTTTCAACCGGTACACAATCTTTTAAGCAATTAATGGTCATTGAAGCTACTTTATCTAAACCAGCCCTTGAGGAATTTTCTTGACCTGATATTACCATGCTTGGTTTTAAGATAGTTCCTGGCAAATATACATTTAATAATTTTAAATTATTAAATAGCGAATTTAATGATTTTCTTGTGACTGTGTCACACTCTTCAATTGTATGTGTGCCATTAATTAAAACTTCTGGTTCAACAATTGGTACAAGATTGTTTTCTTGACATAGAGATGCATATCTTGCCAATGCATTCATATTGCAATCAATACATGCATCTGAAGGAATATTATTTCCTATAGTTATGACGGCTCTCCATTTACAGAATTTAGCTCCATTTTTATAATAATCGGCTAACCTGTCCCGTAAGCCGTCTAATCCTTCAGTAATTTTCTCATTAGGATGAGCGGCAAAATCTTTAGCTCCTTTATCTACTTTTATTCCAGGCAGTATGCCAACAGTATTTAAATAATCTCTAAACAAAGTACCGTCTTGCATTCTTTGATCAAATGTTTCCTCAAATAAAATAGCTCCGCTTATATATTCAGAAAGTTTGGGTGCAGTAACAATAAGTTCTCTATATCTTCTTCTATTTACTTCATTATTTTCAACATCAATTGACGCTAATCTTTTTGCAATTGTGGGGCTACTTTCATCCATAGCAAGAATACCTTTAGGTTTTGCCATCAATTTTTTTGCTGTTTCTTCTAAAATATTTTTATCCATTTTTTACACTCCTTACTCATTAATTTCTATCATATTTCCAACCTCAACAACCTTCATAGCGTTTGTGCCACCACTAGTTCCTAAGAGATCCCCTTTTGTTATAATAACTAGATCACCTTTTTTGACAGTTCCAATTTCTTTCATTAAACCGATTACTTGAAGGTTTGCTTGGGCATGATTGTCTTCTAGTTTATCGAGGTAAATAGATTGAACACCTTTGTACAAACAGATTCTTCTACCTGTTTTTTTATTTTGAGTCATAGCATAAATAGGTATATTTGATTGTACTCTTGACATCCATAATGCTGTAGAACCTGTTTCTGTCAAAGCTGCTATAGCGACTACTTTAGTAAGTTTTGCACTATATACAGCTGATAGAGCTATCACTTGATCGACAGGTAAAGTCTTCGGTACGACTCTATCAACAGAAATAGGCCTTATATAAGCTTGTTCCGACTGAACACATATTCTGCTTGCTTCACTAATAACTTCAGCTGGAAATTTACCAATTGCTGTTTCAGCTGAAAACATAATAGCATCAACACCTGAGGTTACTGCATTTGCCACATCAAAGACCTCTGCACGGGTTGGAACGCTGTTGGTAATCATAGATTCCATCATTTGAGTTGCTACAATTGCAATCTTATCAGCAGATATAGCTTTTCTTATAAGAAATTTTTGCGCGGCTGGAAGTTGTTCTATTCCAATCTCTACCCCTAGGTCACCCCTTGCAACAAGAAGACCATCTGAAACTTTTGTGATTTTATCTATATTTTTTATAGCTTCATTTCTTTCAATTTTAGCGATTATTCTAATATCTTTGTTTTTAATAATTTTTTTTATTTCTTGAATATCTCGTTCATCCTTAACAAAAGATACTGCAATATAATCATATTCAAGATCTAAAGATGCCTTTAAATCAGTTTTGTCCTTTGCTGTAATTCCAGATAGTGACAATCCACCACCTTTTTTATTAAGCCCCTGATATGTTTTTAATTTGCCACCACGCTCAACTATGGTGTGTACTTTCTTTGCTTTTATACTTTCGACTCTTAATTTAATAACGGCATCGCTTAAAAGTAATTCATCTCCAACTTTGACATTTTTGTATAAGTCTTTATAGGTTATACCTACTTGGTTTTGACTTCCATTGTCTTTTAATAAAGGATTAATAATAAATTTATCGCCACTTTTAAGGTTTATAAATGATTTATTTTTAAAACCTCTGATTCTTACCTTTTGTCCCTGAAGATCTAGCATAATTGCAACAGGCCTACCTACTTTATTTTCTTTATCTCTTACTAGGTTTATAATTTTTTTTGCATCTTGAATAGATGTATGAGATAGATTTATTCTAAATACATCTACCCCTGAATGAAGCATCTTTTCAATTTTAGAACCATTGATAGAGGCTGGTCCAAGAGTTGCTATGATTTTTGTTCTTTTTTTCATTTCTATATGTTTAGTTCGCGTAAAATTGGTAACGAGCCTCCCTCAAGATATGTAAGTAGCGATCCTCCGCCCGTTGAGAGACAACTATATTTATTTTGCAATTTTAAGTTTTCAATAATCGGTAGTGTATCACCACCACCAACAATAGAAAAACACTTATGCTCTGCGATTGCTTTCGCTAACTCAATAGTGCCAGTATCATATGGTTTTTTCTCTACATACCCAAGTGGGCCATTCCAAAATATTGATGACGATTTTCTAATAATATCTTTGATATAATTAATGCTTTCATTACCTATATCATAGATAATATCTTCTTTACTTAAGCTGTTGAGTTTAATGTTTTTTGTCACTGAACTCTTTTCGCACATTAAATCAGTAGGTATAACAATTTTAGAAGCATTGTCGGTTTGTAAAATACTTCTAGCTTCATTAATTAAAGCTTCTTCAAAAAGTGATTGCCCTATCTCATATCCTTTGGCCTTAAGGAAAGTATTAAGAATTCCACCACCTAAAATCATATAATCACATTTAAGTAGAAGTTTTTTAATAACTATTAATTTAGTAGATACTTTTGCACCTGAAATAATAATAGTCATAGGTTTAGAATTTTCATTAATGAGTTTATTTATTGTTTGTATTTCTTTTTGAATATTAAGACCCGAATAAGTTTCTAAATATTTTGATACTCCGTATGTAGTACATTCTTTTCTATGAGAAACTCCAAAAGCATCAAATACAAAACAATCTACATATGAAGATATTTTTTCTGATAGTTTATCACTACATGATTTTTCTCCAACATTAAATCTTACATTCTCAAGCATTGCAACTTCATAATCTTCAAAATCTAATTTGTCTGGGCAAGACTCAATGAATTTAATTTTTCTGTTAATTAATTCTGATAAATAATTGCAAATAGGTTTCAGAGACAATTTTTTATCATACACACCCTCTTTTGGTCTGCCTAAATGAGATGCAATAAGAATTTTATTATTTTTATCTAGGAGATGATAAATAGTATCCAAAGACTGTTTTATTCTAAAATCATTAACTATCTTATTGCCATCCATTGGAACATTAAAATCAAATCTAACTAATACTTTTTTTGATTCTATTTGTCCAAGACTCACTTATTTCATCCAATGTTGAGTTACATCAAGCATTCTGTTCGAAAAGCCCCACTCATTATCATACCAAGCACAAATCTTATATAATTTATCATCAGATACTCTTGTTAAACTCTCGTCATAGACTGATGAAAAAGATGAATGATTGAAATCTACAGATACTAAGGGAAGCTTGTTATAACCTACTATATCTCTCATATCATTTTCAGTTGATTCAAAGACAATGTTATTTATATCCTCAACAGATGCTGACTTAGTGGTGTTAAAACATAAATCTACGATAGACACATTTGTTGTTGGCACACGTATAGCAAAACCATCTAATTTTCCATTTAGGTCAGGCATGACTAAACCAACTGCTGCAGCTGCACCTGTTTGTGTTGGAATCATAGACTGAGTAGCTGATCTTGCTCTCCTTAAATCAGAATGATAAACATCTGTCAAAACTTGGTCATTGGTATAAGCATGAATAGTTGTCATTAAACCATTAGTAATATTAAGATTTGAATGTATATTTTTTATGACAGTAGCCAGACAATTAGTTGTACATGATGCATTTGATATAACATTGTGCTCTTTAGTTAAAGTCTCGTGATTTACACCATACACAATAGTATTATCAACCTCTTTTCCTGGTGCTGAGATGATTACTTTTTTTGCCCCAGCTTTAATATGTTGGCCCGCTTTATCTTTTGTTACAAATATGCCAGTACATTCAAAGACAACATCAATATTTAGTTTATCCCATGGAAGGTTATCTGGATTTCTCTCTGATGTTACTAGAATTTCATCTGAGTTATTGATGATAATTTTGTCTTCCTTTACATCTACAGGATGGTTAAATTTTCCATGTACAGTATCGTAAGTAAGTAAATGTGCATTTACGTTGCTATCACCTAAATCGTTTATGGCTACGATTTCAATATCTTGATATTTATTATTTTCATATTTTGCTCTCAATATATTTCTACCTATTCGACCAAACCCATTTATAGCAACTTTAATTGTCATTATTTCACCTATTTTTTTTAATTAATTTTTGTATTTGTGTTTTAATATTTCTTACCGTAAAACCAAAATGCTTCATAACATCACCACCCGTTCCTGATAATCCAAAAGACTCCATAGTAATCATAGATCCATTTTTCCCAATATACTTATACCATGTGTCTCCTTTTCCTGATTCAACAGCCAGAATGTTATCAAAGTTCTTGGGAATACATTTATTTTTATAAGATGAACTCTGTCTCTCATAAAGTTCCTGACAAGGCATAGAAATAACACGAATGAATATATTTTTTGATTCTAGTTGTTTAGAAGCTTCAATTGCTAGTGAAACCTCTGAACCTGTAGCTATAATAATACCATCAGGAAATTTATTTTTAGCATAAGCAATATAACCACCTTTACTAATATTATTTTTTTGAGTTTGTGTTTTAGGAATTTCAATCAAGGTCTGTCTAGAAAGTGCAAGCGCTGTAGGTCTATGATTAGATAATATGGCTTGTTTCCATGCAGCAGCTGTTTCCTGAGTATCAGCGGGACGCCATACATCTAAATCAGGCACTAGCCTCAATGAAGAAACTTGCTCAACTGCTTGATGAGTTGGTCCGTCCTCACCCAGCCCAATTGAGTCATGAGTAAAGATATATATAATTGGGAGTTTCATTAATGCAGACATTCTAATTGCATTTTTTGCATATTCAGAAAATATTAAAAAGGTGCTCGCAAAAGGTCTCATTGCCCCATGTAAATATATGCCATTTGATATTGCTGACATTCCAAATTCTCTTACACCATAGTAAATGTATTTACCAGAGGGATTAACATGAGAAAATGTATCCATATCATCGTAGTATGACAAATTTGAGCCTTTTAGATCAGCAGAGCCACCAATCAGCTCAGGCATATATCTTCCAAATTCAGACATTACTACTTGAGATGACTTTCTTGTGGCCATTGGCTCGTGATTTTTATTAATAAAATTAACGATATTATTTAGTACATTGCGTGGAATTTTCTTATTTATTCTTCTATTAAGTTCCTGGTACTCTTTTTTGAATGATTTTTTATATTTTTGTAATTTTTTATTCCATGCTTTTTCTAACTTTATTCCTTTATCAATACTATTCCATTTTTCATAGATATCGCTTGGTATTTCAAATGGCTCATGCTTCCAACCAAGCTTTTTTCTCACAACATCTGCTTCTTGCATTCCAATAGGGGCTCCATGAACTTTACTTGTGCCTTGAAATTGAGGAGAACCATATCCAATTACAGTCTTACAACAAATTAGTGTGGGTTTATTTTTTTCAGAGTGAGCACTCTTAATTGCCGATCTTATATTGGTAAAGTCATGACCATTAACATTTTTTATAACATTCCAACCATAGCTTTTAAATCTTGCTGGAATATCTTCAGTGAACCACCCGTCAACATTCCCATCTATGGATATACTATTCATATCATAAAAAACTATTAATTTATTCAATTTCATTGTACCCGCTAGAGAGCAGGCTTCATGTGATATACCCTCCATCAAGCATCCGTCGCCAGCAAAGACGTAAGTATTATGATCAATTATGCTATTTCCTAATTTATTATATTCTGCCGCTAAGTTTTTTTCTGCTAATGCCAAACCAACGCCATTTGCAATACCTTGTCCTAATGGGCCTGTTGTTGTCTCTACACCATCTGTGATATCACATTCAGGATGACCGGGGGTTTTTGATTTAATCTGCCTGAAGTTTTTAATATCATTAATTGATAATTTATAACCTGTTAAATGAAGTAGTGAATATAAGAGCATCGAGCCATGCCCATTAGATAAAACAAATCTATCCCGGTTAAACCAATCTGGATTCTTTGGATTATGTTTTAAAAACTCTCGCCAAAGTATGGTAGCTATGTCCGCCATACCCATAGGCGCGCCTGGATGGCCTGAATTTGCGATATTCACTGCATCTATACTCAGAAATCTTATAGCGTTAGCTAAAGTACGATTATTCACTTTATCTCCATTTTATTGAACAGCCAACACTTGGTATTTGTTGTGCTGGGCCCATTCCTGTTCTAGCAATCTCAATCATACCTTTGAATAAATCACTTGAATTAGCAGACATTTGCTTTGATGTTTTCCTGTCATCAAATCTGCCACGATATTGTAACTCTAAATTAGAATTGAATCCAAAAAAATCAGGTGTGCATACTGAACCATATAGTTTTGCAATATCTTGAGTTTCATCAATTAGATACGGAAAACTAAAGCCATTCTTTTTTGCAATATCTTGCATATTATCATAGGAGTCTTCTGGATATGCATTGAAATCATTAGAGTTTATTGCTACACAGCCTATTCCTTTTTTTTGCATTACACTAACTTCAACAATTAACTGATCTAATATAGATTTTACATATGGACAATGATTACACATGAATATAATCAGGGTAGCTTTTGGGCCTTTACAGCTGGCAAGTGTATGTATGTTGCCATCTACGCCTTTTAGCTCAAAATTTTGAGCTATCGAACCATAATCACATTCCGGAGTATAAGTTTCAGTCATGAATATCTTGAAAAATCAGATTCCACCCTTAAATTAGATGGAAATAGGATTTTTTTATTATTTAAAAATATTATTAATGATATAATAGCTCACTTTCAAAGAAGAATATATCAATGCCAAGCAATAATTTATCTAAAACCAAACAAAAAGAGATCAAAGACCTGATTGAAAAAGGAAGACAACAAGGATTTCTAACAATTGGCGAAATTAATGACCTCTTACCAACAAATTTATATGACGCTGACCAGATTGATGGGATCATAAAGCT
>Ga0163109_10001395_pt1 | contig 19038 bp, 17 predicted proteins | sample CRUFie1St13metaG_FD_108704 | JGI IMG/M metagenome (GOLD analysis project Ga0163109, IMG submission 108704) | Marine microbial communities from the Costa Rica Dome - CRUD Field 142mm St13 metaG | ecosystem: Environmental > Aquatic > Marine > Oceanic > Photic zone | place: Costa Rica: the Eastern... | reverse complement strand
TGACGCCTTCCCAACCGTGAGCTCTCAACATTTGGACACGGACGGCGACGGGTACGGCGATCGTCCCGACGGTTTCCAACCTGATGCCTGCGTTGAAGAAGCGGGGACGTCAACACAGGACCGCTTTGGCTGCCTCGACACGGACAATGACGGATGGTCGGACGCGAACGACGCCTTCCCGGAGGAGCCAACCCAGCACCTGGACAGTGACGACGACGGCTACGGCGACAACGCTCTTGGGTTCCAACCCGATGCTTGCCCTTCCACCTTCGGTACCTCGAATCAACAAATCTACGGCTGCCTCGACGGCGATGGTGACGGTTGGGCGGACAGCACGGATGCCTTTCCCGACGACCGTTTGATTTGGTCCGACGCTGACGACGACGGCTACGCCGACCAGCCGGGTACGAACCTCTCGGACGACTGCCCGGATGCGTACGGTTTGTCGACCGAAGACCGACTTGGTTGCCCGGATACCGATGGCGACGGTTGGTCGAATTCGGCCGACGCCTACCCGGAAGACGCCACCAAGCACGAGGCAGGTTTCCTCTCCAGCAACCTGTTGATCTTTGGCGTGCCGCTGATCGTGGTCGTCGTCCTTTTGTTGTTCATGCTCGGCCGACGCCGAGGGCCCAGCGCCGAGCAAGCGATGCTCCCTGCGATTCCAGCAGCACCGGGGCTTTCCGTCGCTGTACCACCGGCACAGACCGGACCACCCCTTCCACCTGAGGGCCTGCCACCCGGCTGGACCATGGAGCAATGGGCTTGGTACGGTGAGGATTACCTCAACAACCGTTGATAGGTGAGCACCCGGTCTCAACCGTCTTCATTTTCGTCCACAGGCAGCGAAATGCCCCAACTCACGTAGGCCGCACCGAGGCGGTTTTTCCACACCGACAAAATCTCCCACGCACCCGAGACGGTAAACGGCTCACGGTCGTTCTCAGGCGCTAGACGAACGGTCACGCCCCACTCATCGCATTCCAATTGGGCGGTGGCATGGAGCCGTAGGCGCCCCTCCTCGAAGAGGATGCGCTGTTCGTGAAAGGTCTCCATGAGGTGAGGCTCAAATCGTCCCCGAAGGGCTTCTGCCGTCCTGCTATCATCGCTGTCGTTGCTCATGAAAACATGAGCGGATGAGGAGATATAAACGCCTCAAGCAAAGGCTTTGATCTCTTCATCGTACTTGGCCAACAAGTTGCGCAACTTGACCTTGAACGAGGGCGTCAGCATCTCGTTGTCGGTGGTCCACTCCTCGGGGTCGAGGATGATGTTGCGCGCCACTTCGTAGCCTTTCCAGTCGGGGGCGACCATGTTGTTCTTCTTGAGGTCATCCAGCACGAAAGCACGCACGTCAGCACTGGCACACAGGGCAGCGTCGTCACCATCGGCGGCGATGCCAGCGCCCTTGAGGGCGGCACGGAGCGCTTCCATGTTCGGGTGAGCGATGAGGAAGGTATGGAGCATGTTTCGGCCGTCCAGCACGCACTGTTCAACCAGCGGGTTGAGGGTGATGGTCTCCTCAAGGCCGGAGGGTGCGACGTACTTGCCGTTCTCCAACTTGAATTGGGACTTCACACGGCCGGTGATGGAGAGGTAGCCGTTGACCAACTTACCGAGGTCGCCGGTCCGGAAAGTACCGGGTTCGATGATGACTTCCTTGGTGGCTTCCTCGTTGTTCCAGTAGCCCATCATAACGTTGGGGCCGGTGACCACGATTTCACCCTCGTCGGGGCGCTCGGGGTCGTCCCAAGCGTCCGTGTCGATGGTGACCTTCACGCCGTTGGCGACCTTGCCCACGGTGTTGAGCCTGCTTGTACCGGGGCCGGACCAGCCGTTCGCAGCGACCAGCGGCGAGGTTTCGGTCAAGCCGTAGCCTTCGTAGCAGTTGAAACCGACCATCTGAATGAAGGCCGCCACATCGGGGGACAGGGCAGCAGCACCGGACATGCAGAAGCGGATGTTGCCACCGAATCGGGCACGGACCTTGGACCACACGAGCTTGTCCCACAACTTGTCAAAGAACCCGCTGGGGGGCACGGCGTCGCACTCCACGCCGGCCTTGGCGATGCGCTTGGCGGCGGATTTCTGGGCGTTCTTGATGAAAATTTTCTTGACGCCGGTCGCCGACTCAAACTGGGCGTTCACACGGTCGTAGAACTTGTTCCACACACGAGGCACGGCCAGCAAAACGGCGGGTTTGATCTCAATGCACTCGTCAGCGATTTTGGTCAAGTCCGAAATCAGGTTGATGTGCACGCCGCAGCGGATCATCCAGTGCAGGTCAAAGGTGGACCCGAAGGAGTGAGCCCAGGGCAGGAAGGCTGCGTTCTTGTCCCCGACGTAGATGGTGAAAGCGGACTGCACGCAGAGAATGTTGGAAAGCGTGTTCCAGTTTGAGAGCATGACGCCTTTGGGGTTCCCTGTGGTACCGGAGGTGTAGATCAGCGTGTTGAGCGCAAACGGGTCGTCGGCGATTTCGAACATGTCGGCTTGGCGGCCAGCGGCCACGAATTCAGTCCATGCGTGAACGGTGACACCCTCGGGTGGAAGTTCGTTGGCGGGCTCATCGCCCAGCAACAACACGCCGCAGGCTGGCCATCCACTCGCTTCCTTTGGCATGTGCTCAATCAGCTTGTCAAGCACACCGGTGTCGGCGACAGCGAGGAGCGCAGGGGTTGAATCGTTGAGGATGTAGGACCACTCGCTCCCGTGTTGGTGCGTGTACATGGCGGTGTAAGCGGCACCGATGCCGTTGGCGCCGTAGGAGAGTGCGGCCCATTCGACGGAGTTGTTGAGGATGAGGGCCACACGGTCGCCAGCCTTCACGCCAACAGCAGCGAGTTGCTTGCCCACAGCGGTGGCGAGGCCACCGAATTCGGTGTACGACATGTGGGTTCGGGGCATGCCGGCCTCGGGGATGTAGCCGAAGCAGTTGAGATCGCCAAAGCGGTCCACGCTGGTCATCAGCATCTGGTACAAAGTTCGGGGGTCGTCGCCTTCGGGCTTCTCCCACTGTCGGTCATCGGGCTGGCGTTCCCATGCGAGTTCAAAGGGTTCCATGAGCCTTGAGTGTCGGACTGAGCATTTGAACATCACCCCGTTAGCCGATGAGGACGTTTCGAACATTTTCGCGCCAATCTGCCCCGTCGTTTCGATTCGCCAGCGGGCTGGCTGGACTGGGGTGCCAGCAGGTGGTGATTTCAATTTCCCGCCCGCTGCTGGTCGTCCCGTGTCCTTTTTTTCCGGCGTTGAACGCAAGGCGTGCACGCTTCTCGGCATACTTGCCAACGCCAACGATGCGGGTGATGCCCATGATGTCAACGACTTCGCGCAAGTGGTTGTCGCAGGCTTTCAGCACCGGTTCAATCAGCGCTTTGGGAAGGTTGTCCGGTGTGATGTTTTGTCCCCGTTCACCCAGCAAGAGCAGCGGGCAGTGGTTGACGACGAAGAGGTGGGCGAAGGCGGTCTCTGGCGTGCCGTACATGTCCTCCATGAGGTTCCACAACCGTGTTCCAGAGACTTCCTGACGTTCAAGATCCAAGCCGATGATGGGTCGTTTTGGGTGGGCGTTGGCCGGCGTGCTAAGTTCCCGTGCTTCAATCCGGAGGAATGCTTTCGCCACCTCGGTGGCACCAAACGGCACACCCGTCTGCGCCATGCCCCACGGGCCGGGGTTCATGCCCAGCAGGAGAGTGGTGGCGCCAAGGCCGCCCCAGAGTTCGAGAAATTGCTCGTGGTGCGCCCAGGCATAGTCGAGCGGGTTCGTGGCGTGGGCGACGGCGCCTGAGGCTTCGAGGCCCGCAATGGCCTCGTCACACGAAGCCGACAAGCGACGTGCCACCCGTTTGAGTTGCTCGGTGGTATCCACGCCCAAACCAACGGGAGTGGACACTTAGTGCTTCTCGAGGTGTGTTGTGGTCAAAAATGCAATTATGCATATTGAATGAGATATGATTCATGCTGGTTAATCCAAGTGAAACATCGGTTCAAATTGCTCATCCCAGGCAACACCAGCGCTCGAAAACCATGCCCCCGTGTCCTCAAAGGCAAAGCCCTGCGGCTGTTTCCGCATGGCTTTTACCCTGGCTGATATCAGCGCCCAAGCGGATTTTTTTCCGATGCCGGGGATTGCTTCGAGTTGCTTTTCCGTGACCGTAAGCGGGTTCATGTCCAGTTCAACACCGGTGATGGACCGAGCCCCGTGGCCGGTGATCATCACGCTCGATTGGGTTTCAAGGGGAATCTTGTATTCCACGCCAACAAGAATCGGATAGGCGCCGATTTGCCGTCCAAAGGTGATACCGGCTTTGCCGTGGACCTCCGGGGCGCGGTGGCGTTCGGTTTCGTGAACGGGTAAACGGGTTCGACCGTCATGGGACTCCCAGTGGACGTCGTGAATGATCTGCCCCAGCGGAAACAACTCCTCGAGGAGCGGCTTGTCGATTTCGTCCCTGCACGTATTCTTGAACGAGGTGAAGGCATTCGAAGGGACCTCTTGGAAACCCTCGCCTTCCACCTGGCGGATGTTGATGCGGCGGAGCAGCAAGCCTTCGTTTCGAATGTCACGAAGCAAGGCCATGTTCATCCCGTATGTGGCCTCCGTTTCGCCGTTGAGCCCGGCGATGAAATTGAGGCCGGGTAAGAGTTTGGGCAGGCCCCGCTCACCCCGCACGCTGCCGTGCTTGTTGATGAGGCGAATCGCCGTTTTCAGCTGGGCAGGGTCGCAGTTCAGCCAGTTGGCCTCGTGGACACTTGGGTCGGCCGATTCCAAACCAAAGGAGAGCACGGCGCCGTCGGACAGGGTTTCCACGAGCGTCTTGGTGATCGCTTCAGAAGGTTCCAAATTTTCCGCGATGATGGACGGGTTGCCGTTATCGGTGTGTAAAATGCCGAGCCGTTCATCCTCTCGGAGCCCGTAAAGCAGCTCGGCGATGGGTTCGGGGTTCGGTACGGGGTACTCCAGTTCCCTGACACCCTCGGCCATGTAGGTGTAGGTGTCCGTCATCCCACCGAGGCGGACGTGGTGAACACCTGCCTCATGGGCCAAACGCACTTCTTCGATGATGTCCTCTGGCGTTCTCCAGATGGGGACGCCTTTCTTGGGTTCGATGCAAAACTTGCACCCTCGCTTGTAGCGGACGCACCCCTGGTACACTTCCACCTCGTAGGTCAAAGGCCCCGGCCGATGCTCGTTTCCGAGGTCGGGGTGGTCGGTCACCGCCTTGCTGGATGCGCCGGCTTGCGCCCACGCTGTCCATTGTTCGGCAGTTCGACGCTGATGTTTCCATTCGCCTCGCTCGAGGAAATGGTGAAGCGTGGCATCCGTATCTTGGACGGCCAAAAAGAGGTTCGGTCGCAACGGCGTCCAACCCTGCTGCTTCCATCCCCGTATGGCCCAGCCGCCAAACAACGCAGGTGTCCCAGTCGGAAGACGGCGGATCAGGGTCTGGGTTTCTTTGAGGGATATCGGTGTGCCACGGAGGTATTTTCCAGGGACAACCGCACCGGCGATGCAGGCGATGCCCAAGCAATTGTTGAGGAGGCGCTGAACGGATTCGGGGTCGGACTTCAACGCTTGGCGATACCGGTCGACGGTGAGGTAATCGTAAGGTGTTCCCTTGGCTTCGAGCACACCGCAAACGTAGCGAACGTGAAAGCCAACGTAGGGCGGGACGCCAAAAGCAGCCGGTTCGTCTTCGTAGCCGTCCAAGACCAACCAGCGTGGCTCGGACGATTCAACCATGCTTCAAGGGGCGGGGGTGTCGCCTTCAATCCTTCTTTGGCCGAGGGCGTCGCTTGCGCTTCTTTCCGCCTTCCCCTTCCTCGCGAAGGGCCTGAAGTTCGCGGGCGGATTTTCCACCGCCGTCGCCGCCTTGGCCACCGCTTCGGTTGCCACCTCGGCCACCGCCTTTGCCGCCCTTGGATTTGGCGATATCGACTTTGATCCTCCGCCCTTCGACTTCGCTGTTGTTGAGCGCAGCCACCACGGCTTCGCCCTTGTCTTTTTCAGCGATGAAAACGAATCCGAAGCCCTTTGCTTTGCCACCGGGTCCCGTGGCGAGGATCACTTCGTTGACCGTGGCGTGAGCAGCGACCATCGCTTTCAACTGATCCTGCGTGGCCGAAAACGGAAGGTTTCCAACGTAGATTTTGAGGCCCTCCGGCTCCTTTCGTTCCTTCTTGCCGCCTTTCTTTTTGTCGTCGTCGGCGTCGCGCACACCAATGCGTCGTCCGTTGATTCGGTGCCCGTCGAGGGCTTTGATGGCGGCCTCCGCCATGGACTTCTCAGCGTAGGTGACGAAACCAAAGCCACGGTTTACGCCCGCATCATCGGTCAAGACGACACAGTCGGTCATGTCGCCGTGCGACTTGAACAGTTCACTGAGTTCGTCCGTACCCACCTCACGAGGCAGTCCACCCACGAACAGGCGGGTGCCGGGAGCAGCACGCTGGCGTCCACCGCCACGACCGCCGGCTTGTCCTTCAAATCGGAAGTACGTCCGTTCTCGGCCGTCTTCGCGAACATCGGCTGCGATGAAGGTGGCTCGGCCAGCGGGACCTTTGGCGAACATGGCTTCCGCAGCAGCACCCCAGCGCTTTCCGGCGTTGTTCAGGGCGCTTGCACCCTGGTCGAGTTCTGCCCAGCCCGCACCGTAATTGTCGGCGAGCGCACGGTAGGCTTGATACCCACAGGTGGGGCACTTCACGTTCCAGTCGCCATCGAGTTCAGCCTGCAGGGTATCGCCGCACGGCGGGCAAATGGCATGGAGCACGCCGCAGTCGTCCCGCTCTCGGAAGTCAATTCGGACGACCGGTTCGACTTCTTTGACGAGCGCACGGCACACGTCCCGTCGTCGCATGGCATCCGAGGTTTGGTGCATGAATCGGTCAACCAATCCGGTGACAAAGAACTGGCCATAGAGGTGTTGAGGTTGAATGGAACCGGGCTTGCCTTCAACAGCGAGGATCATGGCTTCGCCGTTTTTTTCGTTGAGTTTGACCACCTCGCAGAGGACGGTGTCACCCACAACGGGTTCGACGATGGGCTTGGAGGCCGAAACCGAGATGCAACCGTCGTCAACATGGACGTAGCCCACCACGGTGGAGATGATGTTCCCGTCAGCGAGGGCGGTTCCTTCGCCGTTTTCGTGGTCGCCCTCTTTGGCGATGATGCTTCCCGGGGTGACGAGGCTCGCCGTCATGTTTCTCATTCCTTGTGCAAGCATGGCCCGAGATGGGTCGCACGCCGTTCGCTGAATTGAGGCGAGGGTTCCTTCCTTTTGAACCCCCCATATGGGTCATTCATCGTTTACCAGGTCGAGACGAGCATCGCCCGGACGGAAAAACCGCCAGCATTGCACTTCCGTTTTCCCCTTTCTTTTGGCGTGGTGGGTGTAGGTGGGAGGGAGGCGAAAATCGGTGCGGAGGACATGCTCGTTGTCCCACCCGTGACCCAAGCCCACCGCTTCAACATGAGCGGCTCCTGCGCTGTGGAGCAAGTGAACGCTCTGGGCCTTGCTGGCAAAGGCTGCCTCGAGAAACGGACGATCTGCCTTGCTTTTTTGGACGCCCCAAGGAGGGTTCATCACGACGATGTCCACCTCGCTCAAATCGACATCATCCTGCCCAAGAACAACGCAGTGAACGGTCCATCGCCCGGCGAACGTTTCTCCAAGACCTGCAAGGTTCGTCTTGAGCACCATTTCGGTTTCCTCATCGCATTCGTAGAAGTGAACGTGCGCTGCCCCCAAAAGCAAACACGCCACGCCAAGGACACCGTTTCCAGCACCGAGATCGGCGATCACGCGGTTTTCAACACGGTCCAACTCGTCCACGGCCAACATCCAGTACGCAGCGAGGTCGCCTTCGGTGGCGTACTGTTCCAGCGTGACATCGGCGCAAGGATGGGGGGTGAGTTTTGAAAGCGCCATCGCCAGGTGCATTGGGCGCCTTCGCCTCACCAACGGCGCTGTTGGTAGGGGTTGCCTTGTTGGGGTTGCTGGGACTGCATCTGCAATCGCATGCTGTGAATCTGTTGAGCCTCGATTCGAAGCCGTTGCAAGAGTTGCTCACCGGGTTGCTGGTTGCCGCAGAATCGGCAGAAACGGGTGCCATCGGGATGTTGTTGGCCGCAGTTGATGCAGAATCCCATGGTGCTCCCTCGGTTGGTTCAGTGGGTTGATGGATTTAGACCTTCTCAGCCCATGGCCGTCATTTGCAGAAGAATGGGCCACGTCTCAAGGCCCTCGGCGACAGCACGCTCGCTGATGTCCTCCCACCGCGGGTCATCCATGAAGGCGGAAGGTTCCACGCCCGCATCGATGAGTTCTTGGAAGAAGGCGCGCAATTCCGTTTCCAACTCAGAAATTTCCGGCTCCTCCTCCACCACCTCGGGCAGTTCGATGTTCTCGGTTTGGCCAGCGGGGGGTTCAACGGACGCCTCATCGCTGGGCGCCGTTGGAAGTGGAACGGGGACTTCAGCAGGTGTGGGTGCAGCCTTTGGGGGGAGAGGGACGGCGACCTGTTCGTCGTCGGCGGGTGGTTCGGGCGTTTCCATCGGAGCCGGTGCCTCAACGTCTGGTTGGGCAGGTGGTGCCTCTTTTACTGGATCCGGTTGAGGATCAGGAGCGGGTTCAGGGGCCGGTGGTTTTGGCTTCTCCAACCTCCCAACGCCCAGCACTTCTGCTTGTTGGCGCGCCATTTCGGCCGCAGCGCGCCGGGGCAGGCTCACGAAACATTTGCCGGGCAGCGATTCTGCGGGGAACGGGAGGAAGTATTGCTCGAGGGGCGGTAGCGAAGGGTGGCGGAAGCAGAGCGTTTGGACGGCTTCAAAGGGTCGCTGAGACGGTAGACCGACCGAAAACGGTGTCGATGAGAGCGAGAGCGAACTTCTCAACCATCCTTCGTTGTTGACCAATTGTTGCATCCAAGGGCCGAGGTCAGCGGTGGCGAGGTTGACAAATTGAGAGGATGAAGAGCGAGGGTCAAACCCTTGCTCTTCGAGGAGATGGGCTTCGGCGCGGGGCCGATGAAAGACGGTAACCACGGGCTGACCGTGTTCGATCATGTCCCCGTGAAGTTCCATCATTTTGCGTTCTTTTCGCGGGCACATCAGAAGCACGGTCATGCGGGTCGCACGGGGGTCCCAAATCTCGCCCCAGCGAGATGTTGCCTCGGTCATCATTTGACCGATGGTCATGTCCGGAATCATCGCGGTTATTCCCATCCCGGCACCGATGACGAGGATGCGGTTGTGACCTTTTACCCTACGGGTGAACGGGCTTGGTGGGGACCAATCCTTTCCAGTGGGCCAACTCCGCTAGCAACACGACGCCGCCAGCTGCGCCGCGGAGGGTGTTGTGGCTGTAGGCTTCAAACCGAACGGTTCTCGCATCGGGGCAAGCCAGGCCTCCGACGACCACGGCCATGCCGGCTGCGCGGTCCACGGCCGGGTCGGGGTTCGCGGGAAACCCTTCGCCGTCGGCAAACAAGTGTTCGGACGGTACGATCGCATCAACCATCGAAAGGGGTCGATGCGGGGCACTGGGCAGGTGGGGCATGGCGCACCTGGTTGACCATTCCTCCAAAGCAGCCAAGACGCCGTCGAATTCCACGGCGCGGTCAAACGTCGCTTCGACGAACACCTGATGCCCATCGGCTCGCATCACACGCTGACAGTTCAGGGAGGCTGCACCCTCCCACTGCAGAATCTTTTCAAATTCGGCTTCGGTTTTCTCTGCCTCTCCCGGGATGGTGGGGTCAACCGTGCCCTTTTCGAGCGCCGCTTGCATGTACCCGTGGCCACCACCCGAGAGGCCTTGTTCACTGCGCATCGTGTAGCTTACCAGGCCGTAAGCCTCGTGCAAGGCCGTCAAAGGAAGGATAAGGGGCAGAAGGGTGCAGTTGGTCGCACAGGCATGGGTCAGGACCCGGCCGTTTTCCTCCAAGGCTTCCGGGTTCACCTCCGGAATCACCAGCGGGACACCCGGGGTCATGCGGAAAGCGCTGGCGTTGGAAAAAACCGTGATGCCGCCCTTGACCCAGAGTGGTTCAAGTTCGGCCGCTTGGGTTTGTGGGAGCGAAGAAAAAGCGATGGCAACACCCATGCTGACCAGTTCTGAAACGGTGCCTTCCGAGGCTACATCCAGCACCGTGAGGTCGGGTAAAGGGGGGCGATGCTCTTCGAGCACCCACGGGACATTGCGTAAGTCTTGGTGGTGGAATCGGGGGGAGCCAGCAACGGCTGCGAGTTCAAACCACGGGTGGTTGACAAGACGCTGCTGAAGGCGCTGGGCGACCAGCCCGCCCGCACCGAGGACAGCGACCTTTACCCGTTCCATGCCCCGGCGAGAGCACTTTGCCCTTTGAGGCCTTCCGAGGTCATACCAACGGCTCGGGGAAGATTCGTCGGGTGATCAATTTCCGCAAGATTTGCCAGCCATCGGCCGTTGAACCGAGTTTTGCTTCACCGATTCGTGGGCCATAACTGATGGGCTCGAATCCAAATTGAACGCCTTGGTGAACCATGCTGGCAAACATTTCGGCCTCAATTTCAAACGAACGGCTGTTCAGTTGGAGGGTGTGTATCGCTGCTTTACTGAACGCCCAATAGCCCGAACAAACATCGGCTGTGGTCGTGCCAAAAAGGGCGGTAGCAATCCACGTCAACACGTGGTTGCCAATGAAATTCAATCGCGTCATCGCATCGGGTGCCATCCGCCCGTTGAGGCGGTCGCCGATCACCACGCTGTTGTCGCCGAGCCCAGCCAAGAGGCGTGTCATTTCGTTCGGCGCATAGGTGCCGTCAGCGTCCAACATCACCACGGCGTCGGCTTCCAATCGGAGCGCTTCACGAAATCCGTGGCGAATAGCGCTTCCCTTTCCGATATCCTCCTGGTCAACCAGGAGCACGCCGTATTCATCGGCGACCTTCATGGTGCCGTCCGTGCTGTGGCCGTCCATGACCAAGACCGTTGTCCGATACCCCATCTTCTCCAAACGCTGGTAAGGCAGCCGCTCCAACACCCAGGCCAATCCCAGCGCTTCGTTGAGAACCGGGAGCATGACAACAAGGTGTTGCATGCCAGTTCCTCGGGGCCGCTAGCACATGTATTTGCCGTTCAGGAGCCCGTGGACCACGTCAACCACTGAAGTTTGACACCGGTTTGGTCCACAAGGACCGTGTCCCGGCCCGAGAGTCCGAGAGGGTTGAGCCATCTCGTTGCCTCGGAACGGTCCCACTCAAGGCGCAGTTCCGTCAATGCACTGGCGTTGTCGACCTCAAAGCAGGCTTGATGGTAGCCAGCGTCGGTTCGCAGCCCGTGGAACGGGCGCGAAAGGCCGGTTGAAGACTGGAGGTAGAAACCGTCGGTTTGCCCGATGGTCTCGTACACGAGGCACATGCGCACGGCGTGCTGTGGTGCATCGATCTTGAGTTCCCCATCGGTTCCCTCCGGCAGGAAGGGTCGGTCCTCACCCAGTTGGAGCGGGTCCCTGAACTTGTGATTTCTCCAGGGGTCCAATCGCACATCGCAGGCTTTGCAGTCGTCTTCGTCGATGCCCGTCAGCAGCAAAAGCGGTGCGTCTCCATCGGGCATCAATTTCCACAACGTAGCGCCGTCGGTTTGCAGATCGGCAGCCCAATAGGGCGAAGTTGCCAGCGTCCATTGCATGGTCCCCAGCGGAGAGGTCAGGGCGTGACGCATGTCGTGTTTCTCAAAGTAAGACAGGTTGTCGAGGAACATGGCCTGCGTGGCGTTGGCGTGTTCACTTGCCGTGATGTGGACCAAGCCCAGCGTCGGAATGGAGGTGGTTTTCACCTGAGCCGGAGCGTCCCAGATGTAGCCCCAGTGCATGTTTTCGGTGTAAACCGCTCCATCGAGGTCGTCCAGTGCTTCCCGAAGTTCCAGATCGCCGGGAGAGACGGCCAAGAGTTCATCGTGCTCGGCCAGCGAAAATGCCACGGCTTGAGCGAACATTGTCCCGAGGAGAACCGCAGCCATCAGGCCGATGGAGAGGGCACGTGGCATTGAGGATGGCGTGGGAGGGTCCTCGAGGTGCGAACTCATCTCGGTATCGGGTGACCACCACAACGCCACCAAGACCGCCAGTGGAACGTGGAAGGCATGCAAGGCCATGGAGTACAAGGTGTAAGACAACAAGGACAACACCGGAATAAAACGCAGGCCTTCAACGAGGTGGACGATGCTGAGCAACCAAAGGAGGGCAAACCACGTGATGGCGATGCGCCCCTCCAAGGTTTTCCTCAAGGCGATGGCGGCCGCTGCGGCTGCCGAAAGCAACACGCCGTTGTACACCAACAGGGGTTTGCCGCCCTGCCAGCCGTATTCCGAAAACACCGCTTCATCGAACAAACGGGGGGCGATGACCAGCAGGGCAACCGCAAATCCGATGGTGATGAACGCCGAAGCAACGTAGGCCAAGCGCCGCACGAGTTCCTTCTGCTCCTCGCTGTCCATGGCCAAGCCGTGCATCACGTGGCTCAGCAACAACAAGGCGAGGTAAATGGCTCCCGTGGGGTGAATCAAGGCCACGGAATACAGCGCAATGCAGAGCCCGATGGTGTGGTGTTTTTGCCGCTGTTCCGTATGACGAAACAACACCAAGATGCCGACGACCAGTCCCAACTGACTCGCCACGCTTGGAAAACCCGAATCAAACGTTTTGGCGAACAAACCGAGGCCCAAGCCCATGGCAAACATGGCGTACGCACCTGCACCGTGCCGGTCCAACGAACCCATCAACCCCATCAGCAGGACAAACAGCGTGTAGTGACCGAGATGAAAAACCGCCGTACCGGCGTCCAAGCCCGTGAGCGTGGCCACCCACGCCGCAACGGATGGGAACGCTGGCGGGTACGTCCAAAACCCTTCGTTGGTCCCGGGCAGAGCAAGGTTGCCCTCAAGAACGAGCTGCTGGGTGAGCATCGCAAACCCAATCCAATCCACACCGAACGGCAGGCGTTGAACCAAGGGCGAGAGCAAGGCCGTCGCCGCCACCACCATGCTCAGCGCCATCAGGAGCTTCGGGCGCTTTCGTTGGAACTCCAACTGAATCTCCGCTTCTTTGCTCAAAGAGGGTGCGTCGGTTTCCTCCGATATCTCGCCGTGCATTGCGGCTTCCAACAATTGCCATCGGGTTCGCTTTGCCAGCACCTCGTGCCGTTGGTGAATCAGGCGGTAGGCTGCGAGGTTGGCAAGCATCAACCCTGCACCGAGCAGCCACGGCGACCAGACATCGAGCAACACCAGCGTGCCGGACAATCCGTACAGCAGAAGCAGGCCGAGGGCTGGCGCCAACAAGACCTTGCGAAACCGATCGCTGCTCCCATCCAAGACCGTGCTCAGCGCCCATCCCGGCAGGATGCTCGGGGCCAACACGACCACAGCGCTACCGAGCATGGTCTGTCCACGCCCAAGGCATGCTTTGATGATTCGCCGAAACCTCAAGTAGAAACGGGCGGTCGCCGGTGCATGACCTCTGCGTCCACCTTCCACTACCACCCGACGGTGGTGTTTGACGGTCCGTATTGGGTTCACGACTTTTCAAAACCCAGTCCAGATGGGTGGCAGGCGCCCTATCCCTATTCGGTCGGTCGCTACGATGAACATCGTCCGGCGATGTACACCACGGCGTTGTTCGGTGGCGTTCGCGACCACCATGTCGGTTTGGATTTGGGCGGCCCGGTCAACACCCCGATACACGCCTTCGGGCCCGGGGTGATTGAAACCATCACCGTGAACGATGAGGACGGCTCCTACGGACCGACGTTGATCACCAAACACACGCTCGCGCTGCCAAAACATGTCGGCGGTCCGCTCGAGGAAGAGGCGAGGACGTTTTGGGTGCTTTACGGCCACTTGAGTTGGGACAGCATCGCTCACTGGAAGGGAGGCGATGCGTTCGCTGAGGGCGCGGTTTTGGCGAGGATGGGTCATGAATCTGAAAACGGTGGCTGGCCCCCTCACGTTCACGTTCAGATGGCATGGGAGGCGCCCGTCGACGGCGATTTGCCCGGCGTGGTTCGACAGGAGGACAGATTGGAGGCCCTCGAGCGCTATCCTGACCCGAGGCTGATCTGCGGCCCGCTCTATTGAACGCTGTTCAAGTGGGCTTTGAGGGCGATGATGGGTGCGATGGCCGCAGGATCTTTGCCGTGAAGGAGGGCCAACGTGATGGAAAGCCAGTCCATCACGAGGCAGTGGTAGAGCATGCATTCGAGCAACGACTCGCCTTCACCAGCCAAGTTCCATGCCGTCTCTGTGGGCGAGTGGGCCACCATCCAGTCCAGTCGCTGCTGAACGCGAGGGTGCATTCCGGGCCACGTCAAAAGCAGCAAAGCCTGCTCTGCGGCCTGATGATCACCGTCGGGTCCGACACCACCCCACGCCACGCTCTCGTTGTGGTTCATCTCAGGGAGCACCCCAACTCGGACAAACCGTGCAGCGTTTTCGTTCATTTGGTTCTTGAAGCGGTTGAGGGCCGGGCTCAGTTCGGATGGACCGATGACAGCCAGAGGTTGATTCAGAAGGCCCGCAGCCAAAAGCGCAATGTCGCCTTCAGGTTCAGCAAGGGCGTCAAAATGTTCGTTGTTGGCCTGTAGCCTATCGAGCATGGAAGTGCGTTCCGGCTGGGTTTGGGCTGGCAACAAGCCGAGGTGCTCCAAACACGCCACTTGTCGGCTAAAGATGTGGCCAAAGGCGGTGCGAGGCGGCTGGCCTCCGACCGTAGGAATCAGATGGCAGTTGGGGGAGAGTTCGGGCAATCCAGCCAGAACGCCTCCGGTAGCGATGACGATGACGGTTGCGTCGAGCGCCAAGGCCGCCTCAGCGGCGGCCACGGTTTCTTCCGTGTTCCCGCTGTGACTGGTGGCCAGCACCAGCCATGTCGCGTCGAACCATGCTGGCAACGTGTAGTCCCGGTGGACGATCACCGGGCAACCGCCAACATGCCCCGTGAGGGCTGCGAGAAAGTCACCGCCCGCAGCACTTCCACCCATGCCGAGACAGAGCACACCGCTCCAGGGTGCTTGTTTGAGTTGGGCAAGCCAAGGAAAGCGCTCTTCGTTGACGGCCTCAAACCCCTTGCGCAGATCGTCGTGAAACCGGCGGGTGAACCCGACCATGCCCTCGTTGTCAAACCGTGCTGCAAGGTCGACCAGCGTGGGTTCGGGCTGGGTTTCTGGGTCCGTTTCCATGTTCAGTCCTCCGCTGTATCAGGGGTGTCAATGGCCATGAACGGCAGGGCAATCCATTCTTCATCCTGTCGTATCAACAGGCCCTTTCTTCCCGGTGTATGGTCGTATGGGAGCCGCACGAGGCTCATGGTCCAAGTTGTGGGATCGAGGAATTCGCCCGCCGAGGTGTCTTCGTTGATGAAGTCCACGTCGATGAACTCGTGCCGCTGCGCCAGCACCTTGGCCTGTTCCAAATCGCGCCAAGAAGCGCCGGTGCGTTCCCGGCGGTCAATCCGTTCCATGATCGCCCCTTCCTTCGTCCAAGCCGACGGTCGCCATAGGTGATGGCGCCACTGCACCACGTCTCCTATTTCGTAGCCCGGTTTACGGTACAGAAGCGTGAGTCGGGTGACGTCAACACCGTCTTTTCGCCCAACGGTGGAGTTGGTTTCGACCACCATGCCACCGTACTCGCTAACGAGGTGTCGGCCCCAGGCGCGAGCGAGACCCTTGCTGCCGAGCACGACATCGTAACCACCGGTCACCGGACCTTCGGTGGTGATGAAGAACATGGGGTCGTCGGACAACTTCTCCAGCACCTCCTCGAGGGTCGACCGCAATCGCTTGAATTCCTCCTCGCTCAAACGTCGAGCACTCGAGCGGAGTTGAACGGTTGCTTCGAAGTAGTTTCCTGCGCGACGGGTGCACGTCAAGCACACGCCGTTGGCCATCCGTGCACGCATCGTGTGTTCTTCCTGGAAAAGCAGGTCGTCGATGACCCCTTCAAGTTGAATGTGGAGCAACGTGTGTCGGTCGGACACCCTGACCGGTTCCATGGCGAGTTGGATGTCTTCCGCACGCTCGTGCACCACCAAATTCCGATGCATCAATTCATCCCATACTTCGTCCTCGGTCGTGTTCTCCCATTTCCCGTCAATCTCGACGATTCCACACCGAGCACATCGAACCCAAGGAACGTTTTCGGGAACTTTGGCCAACACCGTTCTCGCCCGCAAGCAAGGCTCGCACATTCGGTCGCCAAACAGGGGCGGGTCGGCGCCGCAAACCAAACAAAATTCGCCGCCGAGTCGTGCTGACATGGTCCTCCCCGGGACGGTCTCGAGGCACTGCCTTTGAAAGACTACGCCTTCGAGTCGGGTTCCTCACGGGTTTTGTCGCTGGCCGCTTCCATGGCAAGAAGCCGCTCGTCCAGCCGACGGCTGCGCTGCACGACCGTCCAGGTCCACAGAGCAATTGCGACCAACATTCCAAAGTAGGCGATGGCAAGGTAGGTCATGCCTTCCACGTCAAACCCCTCCGTCCATGGTCTGTTGCATGCGTTCCAGGCGTTGTTCCAACGCTGTCAATCGCATCGAGGCCATCATGTGGCCGACGATGAAGACGGTAAATGAGACCGCGCCTATCAGGAGGACCAAACCCATGTCGCTGTTGATGGAATTTCCGTCCCCGGTTGCCACCACGGGCCCGGGGTGGCGTATGGTCCAAATGCGTGTGGCGATGTAGGTTACCGGAACCAAGGCGAAGCCGTACAGGCCAAAGGCAGCGAAGGTGTCCCGCGTTTCCACACCGTCAGGCTGGCTGTTTCGGCCCAGCACGACATAAATGGCAACCAGCGTGAGCAAACCGAACGAGTTCAACCGCACGTCGGTCCAATCCCAAGGCGTCCCCCACTCAGCTGCGCCCCAAACACAACCCGACCAGACGGCCATCAAACCGGTTGCTAGCCCGGCTTCGGAGCCGGCGACGTGGAGGCGCCACATCCATTCAGATCGCTTGAACAACCAACCAGCTGAACCCACAAAGAGAGCGCCGAAGGCAATGAAGGCGGCCCATGCTGCAGGGACGTGCCAGTAGAAGATGCGTTGGGCCGCTGGCGATTCGAAGGCGTTGATGGACACGCTCGGGGCCCACAACAGGGCCAAGAGGAGGGTGGCGCCGATGCCGGTGAAACCAGCGAACAGCACGACTTCGCTCAACCTCATGACCTCGGGGTTGAATTGTCCTCCTTGAACTTGGTGTTCGCTTCATGCGAGGAAGTCGACCAGAATCAAATAGGGAAGAATCAACACCGGCGTCAGCAGTCCAACGAACACGGCGTGAGGTCGAGCCAGGCGTTGGGTGGAACGCTGCGTCCACCCGACGCTGTGCCACACCAAGAAACACAACACAGCTCCTGCGCCCACAACATGGATTTCGCGAGCATCCTGAAGCCCGTTTGTGGTCAGGAAAGTGAACGCCGCTCCAATCGCTAGAGGTATCCAGCCTGCATGGGGTTCCTTGCCGCTAACCGCACGCCACCACGCTCCGGCACGCTCCTCGCGCAGGGCCGCCACGAGCGGTTCGCCGCACAGGCCGGTTGCAAGGGCCGGAGCGAGGATGAACCCCATCCGTTGCGTGGGTGTGAGGTCGCTCGTGAAATCGCCCAACGAGAGCAAGATGCCGAGGGTCAACAGCCCTGCCATGGCGTTGGCGTTGAGCCACATCATCGTCCGAAGATGCATTCGTATTCCAAACGCAGCGGGTGAGAGAGGTTTGACGGTGCGTGGTTTCGGTGGCTTGACGGCTCCAGCATCGGCGGGTGATTGTGTCTGCCATTCACCTCCCCCTACGTCGTAAAGGTGCGTTGCGTGGCGCATGATACGTTCGTCGTGCGTGGCCACCACCAACGCGTGGCCTGCGCTTCGCAACGCGTCCATCCACCGGCCGAGGGTTTTGATGGATTCGTCGTCGAGGCCGGCATCCGGCTCGTCCATGATGACAAGAGCCGGTGATGGACTTGCAAAAGCGGGCAGCAAACCGGCGAGCACCGCAACCTTTCGGTTCTGTCCTTGGGAGAGGTGAGCGACGAGGTCGTTGGCTCGGTGCGTGAGTTTGAAGGCTTCAAGAAACGGGTCAATGCTCACGCTTTGGCCGGTCATCGACATCGCAGTTTGAAGGTGCTCGCTGAGGATTTCACTGCCCAACATGCCGTTGCGCTGAAGCACCACAGCCACGGTGGAGGGAGATGCACGCCGGCGACCCTCGGCATCGATGATCACGATTTCACCGTGTTGAACATGGCCTCTTTCCACGGGCAGGAGGCCGGCGGCGGTTTCCAGAAGCGTTGACTTTCCTGCACCGTTTGAACCCGTAAGCACCACGGTTTGACCGCCATGAACGACCATGGAACATCCGTCCAACACCGTGTTCATGCCTCGACGAACCTGCACATCAACGAGGTTGAGCAGGGCCTTGGCCATGGTGCGGGGAAGAGACGACCAAGCAAGAACCCTCCTGTTTTGGTCCCGCAGGACATAACTCAAAAGAGATGGGCGCAAGGGGGTTGTCATGGTCTTCGCCATGTCGCTGTTCACTGCGACGGAATGGCTGGTCCTCACCTTGTGGTTCGTGGCCATCATCGCGCCGCTCGTTTACGCCGTAGGCACGCGGACCTCTCTGGCCATGGGCATCACGGTCTCGGTGTTGCTTGGGGCGGTGGTGCAGGTGCTTTGGACCATGCTGTACAACTGGGGTTTGGTGCAAATTTGGGTTTGGTCCGATTTTGTACTGATACCCGTCCGGGTGTTTGAGCCCGCCTTCGTGCACACCTTGATCTCGGCAGGCTTTCTCCACAGCCAAGGCGATATGATGCATGTTTTGGGCAACGTCATCATTCTCGCACTGGTTGGCGTCCCTCTCGAACAGCGCCTTGGTAGCAAGCGTTTTGCAGCCGTTTACGTCATCGGCTTGCTTGGTGGCTCGCTGGGATGGGTGGCGTTCAACGCCACCTCCATCACACCAGCGTTGGGTGCTTCCGGTGCCGCATTCGGCTTGCTCGG
>Ga0163109_10001394_pt1 | contig 19057 bp, 31 predicted proteins | sample CRUFie1St13metaG_FD_108704 | JGI IMG/M metagenome (GOLD analysis project Ga0163109, IMG submission 108704) | Marine microbial communities from the Costa Rica Dome - CRUD Field 142mm St13 metaG | ecosystem: Environmental > Aquatic > Marine > Oceanic > Photic zone | place: Costa Rica: the Eastern... | reverse complement strand
CACGTAACTGAATTGCCTTAGATAAAACTTGTACTGAAGTAACAGTTGAAGTTATAATTGTCTACTCACGGGAGGTTTAAGTTTGGAAGACCAGATTAAAGGCGTAATCCCTGACGAGGGTGAGAGAAACGGCTCGATGACGGTAAGAAAGACAGGATAAACAGATAAAAGAGTGTAAGTCGTTCCCGAGATTCGGCCCACCGATGGTTTGGGGCATCTCTAACATTCCAGTCCTGTCCGCCTCCCAAAATATAAGAGCGTAAGTCTAGGCAGCGTACACAAATAGTGTAAACGGGAGCAGCTCAGGGTTAAAACACGAAGGACAGTGACGGAGAAGGCTTAATGCTGATTATCCCGTTGCTCCTGAAAGCGTGGGTATTGTGCACGATACCACCCTAAAATATAAGTGTGAACAAAATTGCAAACAAAAAACGACACACTGAAGATAATAAATACAAATAAATATAATAATTATGGCAAAGAAAACCTTTAAATCGGTGTATCATTCATTGAGACCCGAAATTAGAAAAGCACTAAATGAAAGTGCGAGAGAATACAGTTCTGCAAAAAGATTGAAGTACACGCTAATGTCTACTAGTTTATGGAGTTATTTAACACTATCAACAATTAGTGAAATATGTACATACGCAGATGTATATACTTATCAAACAACCGGATATGACATCATGTATGGTGATCGTTTCCTAACACCTGATAAATCATGAGCGATACAGTAAAAGCATGGCATGAAATGCAAGAAGAAAAGAAAATTAAGCATATGAATATTATCGCCAGAGATAACGGTTTATATGTATGGTTGCTAGATTTCGGCGACGGCCAAGTATATAGATATGACGTTAGCGCGCTATGCAACGAAAGCAATGGTTGGAATCCTGACAGTGAAAGCTGTGAAGCATTCTTAATCGGTGCTGGTCACAACATAAGTAACTGTGAATGGATGGTAACAAGCAATAAAACTTTTGAACATGGAAATTAAAAATAAAAAACTAAGCTCTTCTGAATGGGAAGACTTAATAACAGAAAGACTAGATAATAGAGATTGCCTAGACGAAAATGAAGTTGATAAAGATGAAAAAGAAAAAATAGTATTAGACTATTACGAAGCAGAAATGGACGACAGCTATAACGGTCATTTCGATATGTATTTTTACACCGAAACTACAGCAGACGGTTATGAAATATGGGTAGCAACACACGATGAATATTCCCCAAGCATAAATGAAGATGTATACTATTATGACAGTGAATGGTTTGAAAAGTTACCTCAAGCTATAAAGTCAGGCAATAGAATAAATATAGATTCATATGCTAAAGAAGAATATGGTTATGCTGACGCAATTGATGAAGTGTATGCAGATTATTATCAGGAAATGAGAGATACAATAAACGATGAACTAATAGACGAAGGTTATGAAAAAGAATAATATACCTAAACTACCTGCATGGTTTGACGGAGTCATATATGAAACAGGTGATACCGTTGTCAATCCTTTTACAGGTGTAGAATTTAAATTAAACGGCCCTGAATTATCTATGTATGATTTCATCATTGGCCTGCAGTATGTTATGGAGGTTGCACCAAAAACTGTAACACCAAATCAAATTAAGTTATTCCATAAAGCTCTTGCGTGGTTTAGAACAAACAACTCAGAAGCTTATATGGCTTTGCTTGATTAATTCAGAATGAGAACGAATATGGGTGGACCGATCGGTATATCTAATATATACAAAGTATAAGTCGAGGGTACATACCGGTAAATGACGTTGCATCTTTGTTGATGAAAATGTATTAGACACCCATCAAGTTCTCTAATTATAAATAAAATACAATGAACTTACTCACTCAAAATAGTAAACTTAAAAAAACATCAAAACATTTCGGGCTCCGCATTTTCAACTTCGGCATACCGGCTTATAAATCTTCAAGCGGTAAACTAACCTGCCCAATGGCGTTAGAGTGTGTTAAATTTTGTTACGCCAAAAAAGGAGCTTATGTTTGGTCTAACGTAAAACCTGCATTTGAAAGGCGATACGAGTTAACCAAAACCGATAAATTTGTTGATGCAATGAATTCAGAGATACGTAAAAAGAAGGCAGATTATGTAAGAGTGCATGATAGCGGTGATTATTATTCACCCGCGTATCTAAAAAAGTGGATAGAGATTGCTATACACAACCCAAATGTACGGTTTTACAGTTACACCAATATGATAAAGATGTTTTTAGAAACCAAATTACCTGACAACTACGATATTATATTCAGCGATTCAGGTAAACAAAAGCATTTAATAAATGAAAGAAAACACAGACATACGAAAATATTTAGTACCATCAGTGATCTTAATAATGCTGGTTATACTGATGCTTCTAATTATGATCTATATGCCACAAGATGGTACAATAGAACTAACCGTGTGGGATTAGTATTCCACTAATTTTTTACAAACAAAATACGAACACTTAAAGATAATAAATTAAAATGATTGAAATTGAAACAATATTAGTAGATTCTAGCGCTATTCACAATGCTAGATATAGTAAAGAAGAAAAAAGTCTTTATATACAATTCAGAAATAAAAGCTCAGATGTATACAGGTACAATAGCGTGCCTTTATTCTATTGGAGAGGTTTACAAAACTCTAACTCTAAAGGCGAATTTATAAACGAATTTATACTTAAAAGATTTTCATTTAACAAAATAACATGAAAGAAAGTGATATAGAAAAATTAGCTATTCGAGTTGCCGAGCTTGTTCTTGACGGATTATTAGAAAAACAAAAAGAATGGGACCAGCAATTTACAGCTGATGTAGGTAAATTAATGCGAAATGAATTAGGTACACCTAACTTAGTATCGCAAGAAGAATTGATCCTTGCCGAAATGGCTAGACTTATGACACTAATGGCGTCTTATGAAGAAAAAGAACAATACGAAAAAGCCGCTATTGTAAAAAGAAAAATTGAAGTATTACAAAATAAACTAAACAACTTTTAAAATGAAAAGAAAGATAATATACTTTATTGTAACTATGTTTTTAGCAATGCCACTGATCCAATCGTGTGGCTCATCTAAATGCAAAGCGCAAAAATACAAAGGTAAACCAGTTAAATGCTGGAATGCAAAGAAACAAAAATATACACGTTGTTAATATGAATATATTTTATTTAGATAGAGACCCTGTTGTGGCTGCGTCATACGTATATGATAAGCACAAGGTTAAAATGATCCTAGAATCAGCGCAAATGCTTTGTACAGCCCACAGATATTATGGTAATGAACACGTTCCGTATAAAACTGCACACCTTAATCATCCAAGCAGCATATGGTGTCGAGCTAACTCAGAACAGTATTATTGGCTGTATGAACACATGCTTGCTTTGGGTGATGAATATACTAGACGATATAACAGAGAACATTTAACAATACTTAAATGTGAAGTACCTTTAATGACTTTACCTCCACTTATACCGTGTAATCAGAAATTTACGGAACCCCCTCAGTGTATGCCTGATGAATATAAAGTAAAAGGTGATAGTGTCCAAGCATACTGGAATTATTACATTGGCGACAAATGGAAAGTTGCTAATAAAAACGAAAAAATATATGAGTCGAAAGCAAATACAACACTTAATTAAAACAAATTTTTATGGGATTGCTGATAAAATTAAGGCAGCGCAAAAGAAGACTACGGCACGTAGAGTTTCTAAGAAGCACAATAGCCGCCCTTCATAACGAAATTGTTCATGAAGTATTAAAGGGTAATCTACCCGAAACCAAAGCATTTCTTTTCAAGAAATATTTAAGAAGATTAAATTATCTTGGATATTAGTGCGACGATAGATAATATAATAAAATAGTAATAAGCTAATGTCACAGTACGAAAGAAGATTAGATTTACTAAACAGATATAGAGTAATATACCGAAGAAAACCAATAACAGATAAACCTACGAGTTCTTATGAATGGGGTGACTTCTATGAAAATGGTACTCATCAATACTATAATCTGTTTTATACCAGAGCAAAAATAAACACATATAAAAGTCTTAAATGGCATTTGTATGTATTATGGTATTTAAATCCTGATATGGACCAAGATTTATTTAGAGCTATAGTAATAACTATATGTAAAAAAGAAAATGGTTTCGTAACATTCAGATGTAGTAAAGCATTAATAGATAGCATGATATACGATGTATCTATGATGGATCTAGAAAAAGCCCCACCTAATAAAATACGTAAAATTATATTTAATGATTTCACAGGATTAGATATGCGTCAAAAGCTATCTATAGTAGGTAAAATGATCGGGCGTTCTAAATTAACTGAGACAGAGATATATGACGCCATGTTAATATTGCATGACGAAAAAAGCAAAATAACTATATCTAAGTTAGCTTCTATATTAAAATGTTCAACTAGAACAATACATAGAAATATGGGCAATGAACTTAAAAGAGAAAAGGAATTACTGAATCAGCAAATATAGTTTGCAAACGTAATACGAACCACCCAAGATTATATAAACATGAAAAAATATAATATACAAAACTACATTAGATATAAAGAAGATATTAAGTCTTCTATGCCTAAGGAAAAGTTTTATGATTATTATACCCGAGATGAGCTAATAAAAAAGTTTTTACCTTTAGTAGAAAACTTAGCAAGAAAATTTTCCACGTCTTATCAAGCTTCAGGTGTTATGACTATAATGGATTTAATACAAGAAGGCAGCAAAGGATTAGTAATAGCTGTAGACAAATTAGACTGGGATAAATTAATAGACTCGGAGGATATTGAAAAGACTTTAAAGAGTTTCTTTAGTAAAAGAATTAAAGGAGCTATAAGAAGAGCTTTAGATATTAATAGGGGTAATATTAAAATACCCGAAAATAAATTAATACAAATTAGAAAAAATCCAGAAGATAATAAAATGGTAGCAATGTTTTTTAATAGTGTGTTTTCAAGTTACGACGAGGAACCACCAGGTGAAGGAAACTATGCCTATCAATTACCGGACAAATCTAAACCATATAATATAGATTTACTTAATGCTTATCTAATGAGCTTAATGAAACAATATTTAAATTTTAAACAATATGAAGTTTTAAGATTGTCCTATGGATTAGACTGTGAAAAGCATTCCGCAAAACAAATAGCAAATAAATTAAACATTAATGTTGCTACAGCAACTGTAATAGTTTCTCAAATAAAGAAAGAAGCCATAGACAAGCTTATCGCTAATGTTGACGCAACGCAAGTGCTTGATTACCTTTAAGTTATGCTATACACGGTGAAATTTTACAACTTAACAATTACAATAAATACGTAATTATATAAATACAAAAACCTATAAACCATATGACCTTAAATGAAAAACTGGCACAGATCCAGACACAATTTAAATCTAAAAAATCCAGATTTAATTCATTCGGCAAATATTACTTCAGATCAGCCGAAGACATTCTCGAAGCTATTAAACCCTTTGTAAAGGAGTTAGGCGTAACAGTTAGAATTAACGAAGAGTTAGTTGATACAGCTGTTATAAAAAGTACCGCAACGTTAACTGATGGTAAAGACACTATAATTGCTACAGCAATAGTAGGTGTTGATCTCGATCAGAAAGGTATGCAAATGCCACAACGTTATGGTGCAGCTTCGAGTTATGGAAAGAAGTACGCATTAGGAAATTTATTTTTAATTGATGATACCCAAGATAGTGACGCAACTAATACGCATGGTAAAAAAACTAAAGATAAATTAACTGATATTATTGCGGCTAAAAATTATATAGTGAGTGGTGGTAAATTATCCACTATAAAAAACAAATATGATTTAACAGCAGCTCAAGAAAAGGAATTAACAACACTTTAAATGACTAAAGATAAAGCTATAGAAAAGTTAAAAGATGATGTAGCATATTATGGAGATTTTGGTAAGCAATATTTAAGTAATAGTGATATATCAACTTTATTAACAAATCCTTTAGCGCTTGGGCAGCCAAGCAAACCTTCAGCAGCGTTCCTAGTTGGTGGATATTTTCACACCGCTATCCTTGAACCAGATAAGTTGAAGAAATACCGAGTAATACCTTCATCAACTCGGAACACGAAGGTTTATAAAGAGATGTCAGGTGGAGAGTTATGCTTATTACAACATGAGGTTGATCAGATAGAATTGTTAACCGAAGTTATGTTAGAAAATAAAATATGTCATGACCTCATTAGATTAGGTAATATAATTTACGAACAACCTGGTATTACAGAGTTAGAAGATTTACAATGGAAAGGTAAAGCAGATATAGTAAATCATGAAGAGAAATTAGTAATTGATCTCAAGACTACGGGTGATATAAACCGTTTTCGTAGTTCAGCTTTCCGTTATAATTACGACTCTCAAGCTTATATATATAGTAAGCTATTTGGATATGAAATGGTCTTTATTGTTATAGACAAGAATACAAAACAAATAGGAATATTTGATTGTTCTACAGATTTTTATGAATCAGGCAAGGACAAAGTACAAAGAGCGTCTGAACAATATAAACTATTTTATAAGAACCCGGATTTTAATCCGAAGAATTATTTTATAAATAAAACCCTTTAAATTTAAATTATGGCAAGAACCAGAAAAAACCAATTGAAAGTGTGCAGCGTAACAGGATTAGAAACTTCTGTAAATAATTTTTACAAAAACCAAAATCATGTTAAAGCTGTAGACAATTTAAGAAGAACTACTAACGCGACAAAAGATCAGTTAGCTAGGATGTTTAATCAAATTAACCAATACACAGCATAATTATGGCAAGTATTATTAAAACAAGTATAAATTTATCGGAAGTTCCAAAAGATAAAATTATCATTGGTAAAAAAGGTAAATACTTACCTTTAACAATTACTTTGAATGATGAGGTTGATCAATTTGGTAATCAAGGTCCGATGATTGTATCACAAACAAAAGAAGAAAGAGAAGCTAAGACTGAAAAGACTTACTTAGGCAATGTTCAAGTTGTATGGACGAACGGGGAGAACGTAGATGTTGCTCCAAGAAAAGACGCTCCTATGCCAGAAGCAGCAGCAGCGACAGCGCCGGCAGATGATTTACCATTTTAAACACGATTAGTACATGCAGACAACAGAGATCAATGGATTTGTAATTGACGAGTTCAATATACATGGTCTAAAAGAGGGTAAAAAACAAGGGACTTGTCCTTTGTGTTCTCATACAAGACAACCCAAAAATCAGAAGGCAGAATGCGCTTCATACGATTGGGAACGGGGTCTCGGAACGTGTCACAACTGTAATACATCATTTCAATTACATACTTATAAACGCAAGGGCGGAGCTGATAGAATATACACAAAGCCCACGCAACCTGAATTTGATCCAGAAAGACCTGGAATGAACTTTGGTTTAGATGATAAAGTAATTGACTGGTTTAAATCAAGAGGAATATCACGAGGAACTTTGATTGACGTAGGTGTTGGTCAAGGTTCTGAGTATATGCCTCAGACCGGTAAATCCGAGAACACGATAAAGTTTAATTATTTTGTAGGCGGTGAATTAATTAATGTTAAATACCGAGACGGAAGAAAGAACTTTAAATTATATAAAGGCGCAGAGAAAGTCTTTTATAATTTAGATAGTATTGTTGGTTGGGAATATTGTGTTATAACTGAAGGTGAAATGGACGTGCTTGCACTACACGAAGCTGGAATTACTAACGCTGTATCAGTTCCCAATGGAGCAACACTAAATACAAATAACCTAGAATACCTAGATAATTGTATTGATTATTTCGAAGACAAAGAAAAAATAATATTAGCAATTGACCAAGACACAGCTGGGCAAGCTTTGCAAGCCGAGTTAATTAGAAGGTTAGGCGCTGAAGTTTGTTATTTAGTTGACTTTGAAGATTGTAAAGACGCAAATGAATATTTATTAAAACATGGACCAGAAAGATTATCAGAGGCTGTTTCAAGAGCGAGGCCTGTACCTCTGGAAAACGTTACAACATTTAAAGATATTGAAAACGACGTTAAAGACTTTGTGGAAAACGGTTTTAAACCCGGCTATCAAGTCGGTTTACCAAACTTTGACCGCATATTTAGCACGTATACCGGGCAGTTTATTACTGTTACTGGCATACCTAGCTCTGGTAAGTCTGATTTTGTTGATCAGATGTGCGTTGGATATAACGCCAATTACGGTTGGAAAGTAGCTTTCGCTTCACCAGAAAATGCACCAACGTATTTACATGCCCATAAGTTAATGCGTAAAGTATGGCAAGATATGCCACGTAAAGAAGATATTGGAAAAGATAAATGGAAACAAGTCGCAGAACATGTTAACAACAATTTCTTCTTTATTGATATGGAGCGTTATACTTTAGAATCTGTATTAAAAAAAGGTGCAGAGCTTGTTAAACGTAAAGGTATTAAATGTTTAGTAATTGACCCATTTAATAAGATTAGAGATGTAGACGCTCACTCAGATGATGTAAATAGATATACAATGGATTATCTTACAAAGATTGAAAGCTTTGCTAAGAAGTATGATGTATTGGTATTTATTGTAGCTCATCCAACTAAAATGTATAAAGGAAGCGATGGACAAATTGAAGAACCAACGATGTATAATATCAAAGGGGGAGGCGAATGGTATGACGCAAGCTATCATGGCCTTTTGGTACACAGGAATTATGATGAGAAAACTGTCAAGGCCAAAGTTCTCAAAGTTAAATTTCAAAATCTCGGAGAGAATGGGGCTGAAGCTCATTTTAAATGGGAACCTAAGTCGGGTTGTTTTATACCTCACGAAAAAATAGAAATAAATAATGAAAAAATGCCGTGGGAATAAATGAAAAGCTTATATCGTAAAAGGTCTAAACCTATGCCATCATATCTTCCAAATAAAGAAGAGACGGAATGGTATTTGTTTTGCGTAAGAAACAATATAAGAATTTCACCACAAGGCATACAAAATGATACAGACCATTGGCGTATCGCAATAAACCTAGGGCCTTATAAAAGAGGGGAGAAACCTAATTTATCACCTAGTAAATATTGTAGAAAAACTATATGGCCTGAATATTATAAAATGTGTAAATACTATTATGACAAATATAGAAGATCAATATAGAGCTTTAATAGCAAACTTATTGCAGGCTCCTAAAAAGAAAGATAGAACTGGTATTGGTACTACTTCTCTTTTTGGTAGGCAATTAGAGCATGATATGTCTTTAGGCTTTCCGTTATTAGTTGGAAAAAAGATATATTTTAATCATGCTGTTAGTGAACTATTATGGATATTAAACGGTAGAACTGACTTAGGCTATTTGCATGAGAACGGCGTTCATTACTGGGATGATGATTATAAACGTTCCGGTAGACAAGATGGCAAGCTTGGTCCAGTCTATGGCGCTCAATGGCGCGATTTCGAGGGCTATGACCAGCTTATGAATCTTATTTATGGTATAAGTATAGAACCAGAATCTAGACGCCATATAATCAACGCATGGGCTCCGCATAAATTAAAGAATATGGTATTACCACCGTGTCATTATGCAATGCAAGTTAATATAAATAATGGTAAAATGGATTTAATGTGGATTCAAAGATCTGCAGATGTATTCTTAGGTTTACCTTATGATATTGCAATGTATGGTATATTACTTAAATTGCTTTGCCATAACACAGAATATAAACCAGGTAAACTTATTGCACAACTTGGTGATTGTCACTTATATAATAATCATCGTGACGCTGCAGTAGAATATATATATAGAGAAGAAGCTTGGGATATTCAACTGCCTACTTTAAAAATTACTGGCAGTGGTATTATATATGAAGGTGGACATAGAAGCAACCCTGGATTAAAAATACCAAAGAAAAAACAATTTAAAATTCTTAATTATAATCCTTTGCCTCCTATCAAAGCAAAATTAAACGTTGGAAATAATGTATAATATTTATCACATTCCGGGTCAAAAAATCGGAGTTACACGTAATCTTAATAAGAGGGTTACGGAAGAACAAGGTTTCAGTCCAGAAGAATACGAAGTTTTATTTACGAGTGATGACATCTCTGAGGTGTCTGCGAAGGAGATAGAACTTCAACAGTCTTATGGCTATAAGGTTGACCAAAAATTATATAAAAACTTATTTAATAAAATGAAAATAAATCCTACAGAACAAACATCAACATTCCCTTGCCCAATTAATAAATTGAAGGGTCAGCTGATGGATAATGTTGGCTTAACATGGAAAACGCCACAAGGTTATAAATTTGAAATAACCGACGAAAACATACCATGGATTATGGCTAACGTAAAAGAATCAATGTATAATCATAACAGGTGTTATATTTATAATAAAGCTTTTTGGGAAGCTTTTTATAATCCCTCACATAACCCGGATATAAAAGACAATTTTGACTTAATAAGAAATTGGGCTAGTGAAAGAGGATTATATGAAAAAGGCGATACTATAACTCAATATGTTAAGCTTCAGGAAGAAGCTGGTGAGTTAGCTAAAGCTTTATTAGAAAACGATCACGACGAAATAAATGACGCAATTGGCGATATGGTTGTAGTACTTACTAATCTTGCTCATATACATGGGACAGATATTGAAGCGTGTATAGCACAAGCTTATGACGAAATTAAAAGTCGTAAAGGAAAAATGATTAATGGAACTTTTGTAAAGAAAAATGATTAGAGATAAAATAATCGAACGCGTAATTAATAAGATTAAAAAGCGTTCAGACGTAGGTTACAAAAAATACGGCGTTACCCTACATGATGATGATCAGTCATTAGAAGTATGGCTAACTCATATACAAGAAGAATTAATGGACGCTGTAAATTATATTGAAAAAGCTAAAGCTGTTTTATGTGATGAAATAGAAGAGTGTATGTTAAAAAGAGCTAAAAGCTTTAATGACAATATAAGTAATATCGATGTCAATGAAGAAGAGATATTATAAAAAAAGAAAGAAACGCGGACCAGTAACGGCAAAGAAAGTATCTTATGACGGTATTGATTTTTCGTCTGGTCTAGAGCGTTATATGTATCAAGCTTTAAAGAAAGCAAAAGTTAAAGCAAAATACGAAGGGGAAACATTTACTTTATTAGCTGGCTTCCATTTTGAAAATGAAGTTTATGAAAGATGTGCTAATGGAAAAGGTGATTATAAAAATAGGGGTTGCAAACGTATATTACCTATTAAGTACACACCTGATTTTATAGGCGATGATTTTATAATTGAAACAAAAGGAAGAGCTAATGAGTCTTTCCCAATGAGATGGAAATTATTTAAAAGGCTTGTAATGAGTCAATTTCCAAACGTAACATTATATAAACCACAAAATCAAAAGGAATGCGACGAAACAGTAAGCCTCATCCTAGCCAAGAGAAAAGGATAGCAAGGCAAAAATATGCTGAACGTCAAATTGACAAATGGTGTAAATGGTCATGGGACGTAAAAGGATATATAAAATATAAAGATTTAGTAAGAATGCAGGAAAAATATAATATAAAATCATATGGCTAGAAAGTTAACAATATCAGAATACAGAAAGAAAGCCAGAAAAAAAAGACCTGGAGTTCATGCTAAAACTAAACATAGTAATAGTAAAAATAGTAAGCATTATGTCAAAAAGAAAAGAGGCCAAGGGTAATTGGTCATTATCAATCGGATTCTATCCAGGTATATTAATTGGTGGAAGAACTTATGAAGAAAAAAATCGGGTAACTCATGTATTGTATTTACCATTTATAGATTTCGCACTTGAAATACCTTATTAATCATGGGATTATTTGATGAAAGAATACCGTATAAACCTTTTGAATATCCAGAATATTATACAGAAGGTTGGTTAAAACAAGCTCAAGCATTTTGGTTGCATACAGAAATACCAATGCAGGGAGATATTAAAGACTGGAATGAAAAATTAAATGACAAAGAAAAAAACCTTGTTGGAAACATACTACTCGGCTTCGCACAGACCGAATGCGCTGTCTCCGACTACTGGACGCAAAAAGTTGTATCTTGGTTCCCTAAACACGAGATACAACAGATGGCGATGATGTTTGGAAGTCAAGAGACTATCCATGCAGTCGCATACAGTTACTTAAACGAAACATTAAACTTAGAAAATTATGAAGGATTCCTCCATGAGCCCGCAACAAGTCGCAGATTTGATAACCTCGTTTCTTATGATGGGAATGATCCTACTAATATTGGTAGGAGCTTGGCTTTATTTTCAGCCTTCGCAGAAGGTGTTAGCCTCTATAGTGCTTTTGCGGTGCTTTATAGTTTTCAGCTACGAAATCTTCTTAAAGGAATAGGACAACAAATGAAATGGTCTGTGAGAGACGAGTCTTTGCACAGCAAAATGGGTTGTAAACTTTTTAGAGATATGTGTGCTGAAGATAAAACTTTGCTGAAAAATTGCAGAGAAAGTATTATAGAAGCAGCCGAAACAATGGTTGATCTAGAATGCAAGTATATAGACAAGATGTTTGAAATGGGAGACATTGAAGGCATTAAGTCTTATGATTTAAAACAATTTATAAAGAAAAGAACAAATGAAAAACTTATGGAACTCGGCTACGAGGATCTTAAAAATAAATTCGAATATGACGATAAAGCAGCGAGTAATCTTGATTGGTTTTATCATCTTACCGGGGGCGTTACCCATACTGATTTTTTCGCTATTCGTCCAACAGATTATAGCAAAGCTAACGAAGGGGAAGACTTCGAAAACATCTGGTAATTGTTTTAAGATAGAAATAACAGAAGAAGATATAAATAAAGATTTAATTAAATGAAAGAAAGTAAGTTAATACAAATGGCTAAAAAAGTTGAAACACTTGGATCCGTTGTACAAACATTATTAACAGAAGTTAGCAACTTAAAAACATTAGCATTTGGAAACAGTAAGGTTATACAAAATATGCCGGACTATACTGAAACAATAGAAAAATTAAAAGAAGAAGCAAAAACCGAAACAAGACTAGAAATAATCAATAACGATGAATCGGAAAAGAAGATGGAAATATAGATTGATAAAGCTATTAAGATATACTAATCAATTAACAAGTTATCAAAAGTTTGCGTCTCGTGTAGGTTATATGGGTGCAGGCTTTTTAATAGCTGCCCAATGGACAATTGAACCTATATTTTATATATTAGGATTTTGTTGTGTTATTGTGCAAGTATCTTCAAGAAAGCAATGGAATTTAGTAGCTTTAAATATAAATGGCTTAACAGCGTGGATAACACACTTAATTAAAGGATTATAATGTGGAATAAAGATTGGAAAAAAGGAATAGACTATCCCGAATGGGGAGACACAGATGTGTATAAGAAAACAATATCTGGCGGCTATTTATTTAATGGAGAATCACCTAAAGAAGCTTATACTCGTGTGGCAACTAAGGTTGCACAAAGATTATATAGACCTGAGATGGCTGATATATTCTTTGACTATATATGGAAAGGATGGTTATGTTTAGCTTCACCAGTGTTATCAAATACTGGATTAGATAGAGGTTTACCTATAAGTTGTTTTGGTATTGATGTTGCTGATAGTATACAGGACATTGGCCAAAAAAATTTAGAAATGATGCTACTCGCAAAACACGGCGGCGGAGTTGGCATTGGAATAAATATGATTAGACCCGCCGGAGCTAAAATAACAGGAAATGGAACATCAGACGGAGTCGTACCCTTCTGTAAGATCTGGGATTCAACAATCCTTGCAACAAACCAAGGATCGGTTAGACGAGGAGCTGCAAGTGTTAACATCAACATTGAACACGATGATTTTGAAGAGTGGCTTGAAATACGAGAACCTAAAGGAGACGTTAACAGACAATCGCTTAACTTACATCAATGCGCAGTTGTTGGTGATAAGTTTATGCGAAAGCTTGAGCAAGGAGATGAAGAATCTAGACGTAGATGGAGTAAATTGCTTAGAAAACGAAAAGCAACTGGAGAGCCGTATATCCTCTTTAAAGGAAATACTAATAAAGCTAATCCAGCAGCATACAAAGACAACGCATTAAAAGTTCATATGACTAATATATGCAGTGAGATTACATTGCATACAGACGAGTCACACAGTTTTGTTTGTTGTTTATCTAGTTTAAATATAGCTAAATATGATGAATGGAAAAATACGAACATTATACATGATAGTATATTCTTTCTTGATGGCGTTTTGGAAGAGTTTATACAACGCGCTAAATATAGAAAGGGTTTTGAGAACGCGGTACGTTCCGCAGAAAAGGGTCGCGCCCTCGGGCTCGGTGTTCTTGGTTGGCATACGTATCTCCAGGAGAAAGGCATTCCTTTTGAAGGTCTGCTCGCTCAGTTTGAAACTCGTAAAATATTTTCACAAATTAAAATTGAAAGCGAAAGAGCTAGTAGATCTCTTGCAGAGATTTATGGGGAACCTTTATGGTGTCGCGGAACTGGTCTTCGTAATACTCATTTACGGGCTGTTGCTCCTACTGTTAGCAATAGCAAACTTAGTGGTAATGTTTCACCGGGTATTGAGCCGTGGGCTGCGAATGTTTTCACTGAGCAATCTGCGAAAGGTACTTTCTTGCGTAAAAACCCAACGCTAATAAAGGTGCTAAGAAGATTAAAACTTAATAATAAAGAAACTTGGGATAAGATACTTGAAGATGGCGGTTCAATACAAAATATAAAAGGTATTGATGACGAAACTAAAGAAGTATTTAAAACATTTAAGGAAATAAATCAGTTAGAATTAGTAAGACAAGCGGGTATAAGACAACAATATATAGATCAATCCGTTAGTCTTAATTTGTCTTTTCCTAATGAAGCTACTCCAAAATGGCTTAATAAAGTACATATGGATGCTTGGAAAAGCGGGGTAAAAACATTATATTATATGCGTACCGAATCGGTATTGCGTGGAGATATTGCACAAAAGGCTATGAGTGAAGATTGCCTTGCGTGTGATGGCTAGTTGTTTGTTTGATAAAGAAGGGTGCTGGAAACGGTGCCCTTTTTTTATATATGACAATATTCATTGTAAGCGTTAAAGCAAGGGCAAGATTTTGCTGCAAATTCATTATGCCCGTGGATTGTTGCGTCAGGGTGCATTTTTTTTAATGTTTTAAGAAGCAGCAACAAACTTTCTTTTTGCTCTGGTGTTCTAGTGTCTTTTGCTATCCATTTACCGTTATCACCACGTTCTGCTTCAACACCCCCTATATAACAAATTCCTATACTTCCTTTGTTATGCCCTTTTACATGAGCTCCAGATTCATATATGCTGCGACCATATTCTATTGTTCCGTCTAATAAAACAACATAATGATAACCGATACCTCGCCAACCTCTTTTCAAATGCCAACGGTTTATTTCAGCTGCGTCTAAATGCCTGCCCTCTTGTGTAGCGGAGCAGTGAACTATTATTTTGTTTATCTCTCTCATACTTTATCCTTTACATAATTAAACATATCATTACCTATTTCTTCACCTAATTTAGAATCAGATTTGTAATGAGCTCTACCTATTCTTCTGCTGTCAGAAATATTTTTACCAACTTTAAAAAACTCTTTTTTATATTTAGGAAAAATCTTACCTAAAACTTTTGCAATTAATATACCTTGAACAGAGTGACCAGACGGATAAGACGGGGTTTTCATAGAAGGCATTTCAACATGATCAACTTGCAAGCCAAAATTACCCGCTAAATCTTTAGGCCTTTTTCTATTAAAAAAGTTTTTTAACTGGAGCACTGGCTGCCTGCTTTGATGAATTAAATCATCAACTAGTTTTTTTGGAAATTCGAGCTTATATTTGTCTGTAACTTTTTTAAAAGACTCAGCCATATTATCATTTTCTTGTACAAATTTAGGATCTTTTGGTAAATTTTGCAAATCTTTTATTTCTTTTAATGTAGTTAAAGAATTGTCTTTTGGTGGATTTTTCATTTTGTATTTATCTATACTAAATCCGCTAAAAAAATTACTCATTATCTTTTTGTTTTTTAACATTCCTCCATTTAGCTATAGTGTAACCTATAGTAACTAGTAATAAAAGTATTTTCAAACTATCCTCTATTTGTGTAAAAGTTGTTATACCTAGTGTGCTTCCGTTTATTGCATAAAGTTTTAATTCCTGTAAATTCATTTTTTCTTTTTGTATCTGCTTACTCGTCCTTTAGTATTTTTTTCCCTCTGCCCTCTTGCTTTTTCAGCTGGGGTAAGTTCACTCCACGTTGAAGCTGTTTTTGAGTTTATTCTTTTAGTTGGTCTAAAAGTATTTTCACCTTTGCTATAATCTTTTTCTCCACTAGGTGTTCTCCAATCTTCTTTAAACCACCGTTTAAGAGCTAATCCTTCCGCACTTTTACGTACTTTTCGGAAAGGCGAGTTCATTTTAAATCCCATTAATAATTATATTTTTTTCTTTTTTTGTTTTCTCTTTTCTCTACTCTGGCAACTCTATTTTCTAATCTTGCTGCTTTTTTGTTTTTACCCTCTGAAGCCGCTTTATCAGCTTTGCTTTGCAATTTTTTAGATTTTTCATAAAGCTTGTCAGTAAATCTAGGATTAGTTTGTTTTGCTGGGGAGCTATTACCCCAATTAGCTGCTCCTACTTTTCTACACTTAGCTAAAGCTCCACTAGCATATGCTGATGGCCATTTAGTATATCTGCTTTTCACTTTGTGATAGCAAGCGTCTTTTCTTGTAACGGGTGATTCTTTACAATCACAACCGCACCCACCGCCAGTTGCTCTTGATTTAATTTTTGATGTTATAGGTATCATATTATTGTCTTTTTTTCCATTTACTTGTGCGACCAAATTTCTTTTTCTTAGAACTGCTGGTTTCAATTAACCCTAAATCCCATTCACTATATCCAAGCAATAGTGCTACTCTTTGCCAAAAGGCTACATCACCAGTAGTTGCAATTTGAACATGCCTTGCTTTTCTTACTAATCTATCTAGTGGTACATTTGTGAAGGCAGATACTATTTGCCCTATTGCATAAAACGCTGGATTTTCTAAGCTATATCCAACCATTTTTTCTCTTACACTTTTATAACTAAACGCTCTACCGGCTGATAATAGTTTTCTTATTTTAGAATCTACAGGGGGAGATAAACTAAGCATTTTTAAACCGGCTTGTGTATAATCGGGTCTATCTTTTTTACTTTGTTTATTCACCTCTAAAAGTATATTTTTCATCATTGCAACACCAGCTCCGTAAATACCGCTTCCTCTTAAGAATGTGTCTAATACGTTATTTGCTGCAAACTGCATTTTACCTTCCATTAGTTCTTCGTCGCTATCATCGAAGGCCATCATAAATAATGCACTTTGTAAGCTTGAAAATATTATATTTTGAACTGTTGAGTAATACAATATCTTAGTTATATTAGTTTTCATGTCCCCACGTCCATTTATAAGATCCAGGTAAGCTTTTTTAGTTAAACGCATGTATTGCATAGGTGTGTTTGCAAAAGCTAATATAAGACGCCCTAATGGACTTGCTTGTTGTTGTGATATTCTATCGGGTCTAGATGATTGCTGAGTTTCTTCTGCAATTTCTTTAAAATCTAAAAACGCTTTTTCTTCAGCAGCCTTTTGATCCATACCCTGTTTCAAATATGTATTTATTCTATTTCTTAAAAATGAAGCGCCACCCATTGCAATAGCAAAACTATCAGCCATTTGTGTTGGTAAAAATCCAATTTTTAATATTGAAGATAATGCTGCACTAACTTTGTTTGTGGAAGTTTTAGCTGCGTTTGCGATGTCATCAGCATTTACATCATTCTTAAGACCAGATCTTCTTTGTTTTAGGAAATCAGAATTAAATATAAAAGCAAAATCTTTCCAAAACTGTTCTTGATTATTAAATGCTTCTGCTGCTAAAGCTGGATTATTATCGCCCCAATTTATAAAGTTGACTATTGACAATGTCTGTAATAATGCCGATCTAGTATTAAAGAACATTATAGTACCTACAGAATCATTAACCCAATTCATAAATTGATTAGTCAATTTATTTGAACCGGCTGGTCTATTTCTACCAGTTTTCATTCTGTATAATATATCTTTTAGGGCATCTACATAACCATCACCAAACTGAGAACGCATTTTGTTGTAAGCTTCTTCTGTAAATATTGCGTCTACATTTTGTTGCCACTCCGTTAAAAAATCAGATCTTTTGGAAGTATTAATCATGTTGAGCGCGTCTATAGTGATTCCACCAGATAACCAATCGCCTTGTGGAGGAGGATAGCCATCTAAAGTTGCATCTAATTGATCGGCAAATGACTTAAATAAAAAGTTATTTTCTACAATTGCAATAAGACCATCAATTTCTCTTTGAGATAATTCTTTTATATCATATCCATTTCTTTTCCATAAATAAACCCTAATAGCAACCTCATTTGTAAAACCTAAAATATTTTCATCACTTAATGAATTTGGAATATCAGTAAGCTGATCTTTTAATGCCTCTATTGTAACTGTTAAATTTTGTTTGTATTTTTCAAACTCATAAATACCTCTTGCAAAAGGATCAAACAAAGCTTCTTTAAACCAAGCTTGCTGCTGTTCACCTACTTTACCCTTACCTAATAAATAATAAAGTAACCCCGCGAAATCTTCAGCACTAAATGGAACAAAAAATCTAAACTTTTCATTCAGCCTAGCTTTTATTCTAGACATTGCTTCTGATATTGTTTCGTCAGCAGGTATGCCTGTTACCCCTTCAAGTATTTTGTTAAATTCTTTATTTAAGTTTTGAGAAAACTGAACTTTTGCTTGGTGAACTTTAGACTTAACGTCTGCTGCTTCTAAAACTTCTTGCACAGCTTTAACATTTTTATAAGCGTCATCTGCAAAATAAAAGTCATTATATCCTTCAGCTACCTTACTTATTACCCAGTTTGCTTTTGCTTGTGGATCGCCATCTGAAAGTCCAATAATATTTTCTAAACGTATATTTAAGCCAATACCTTTTAAAAATTCGTGTAT
>Ga0163109_10001393_pt1 | contig 19063 bp, 29 predicted proteins | sample CRUFie1St13metaG_FD_108704 | JGI IMG/M metagenome (GOLD analysis project Ga0163109, IMG submission 108704) | Marine microbial communities from the Costa Rica Dome - CRUD Field 142mm St13 metaG | ecosystem: Environmental > Aquatic > Marine > Oceanic > Photic zone | place: Costa Rica: the Eastern... | reverse complement strand
ATGTTTAGAGAAGGCGGAGGTAAGATACAAAAGATTGTATTAGAGAAACATAATACAAGATATGTAAGGTCAGCTACTATTATTGATTGTGTATACTTTCTAATACTATTGTTCTTCAAAGAACTTAATGATATTCCTATGTCAACTACATGGGTGTTCGTAGGTTTGCTTTGTGGTAGAGAATTAGCTATGGCAACAGTGTTTGGTAAAGAAAAGTTTAAAACTGTATTTCCGTTGATTACCAAAGACTTTATAAAAATGATGATAGGTTTGGGTGCGTCAGTGGGCGTTGTACTTGCTATACATTATGTTATAGTTCCTAACGGATTATAAGATTAAGGGCAGTGACCGACGCACTGCCTTTTTTCATGACTGGCACACAAAATTACGTATAACTACTATTATGATACAAGATTGGGATAAGGCAGATATATGCAATACAATACGTAAAATAACATTTGCGGCTAATGATAGATATATGGATGGGTTTGTGACTTGGGGTTGTAAAAAAGATTTGTACGAAATACTTTGGTTTGTAGAAGATGAAATAGCAAAGTGTTCAACCTATGCAGGTGAAGATGAATTTATAAAAAAACGAGAACAACAAAAAATATTAACAATACTAGGAAAAGAATGACATTATTTCAAAAAATAAACTTTACAAGTCACGCAGGACTACCGCTGACTTGGAAGATAGAATGCGATGCTCTTACAAAAGATGATTGGGATGGAATAGCTCGCATGATTATGGACTATGAAACAAGACCTTTTGGGTCAGTTGAAGGCATACCTAGAGGAGGCATACCTCTAGCAGAAGCATTAAAACCTTATGCAACTGAAGGCCCACCAATGATAGTTGACGATGTATATACTACTGGTACAAGTTTTAAAGAATATTGTAATGAACATTATCGCACAATGTCTTTTGACTACAATCCAAAGTGGGTAGCCTTTGCTAGAATACAGCCCGAAGATAGATCAGGAGTGAGGGCTTTATTTACTATGCCTGATAAACTTGAACAATGAAAGAATATATAGATCAAGGACACGGAAAAAGACCAGACGGTTTTGAAGAACGAGTAATATACAGTGATTCAACTCGGGTTTGGTGCATGGGCGAACACATGGATCATCCTAAAGTTTACTATAGTATTCCAGACGGAGGTGAAGTTGTTTGCGGATACTGTGATACTATTTTTAGATTAAAGAAAGACACAGATGACACTTAGAATAGGTACAAGAGGAAGTAAATTAGCATTAGCATATACTAATCAAGCTATACAATCCTTGGATTGCGACGCAGAAGTTGTGGTAGTAAAAACTCCTGGTGATATAGATCAAACAACACCTATATATGAGATGGGTGGCAAAGGAGTATTCTGTAGCACAATAGAACAAGAACTATTGAATAATAACATAGATGTAGCAGTACACAGTCTTAAGGATATGCCTGGAGAAGAAACAGATGGACTATCGATAAGTGCGATGCTTAAAAGGAATAGTCCTTACGATGTGCTGATTGGAAAAATAAAAATGAACTGCACTATAGGCACCAGTAGCCCGAGAAGAAAAGCACAACTATTAGATTTGTATTCCAGTTTGGATATACAGATAAAACCTATTAGGGGAAACATAGATACAAGATTAGAAAAACTTGACAACGGAGAATATGATGCTATTGTACTTGCAGAAGCAGGATTACAAGCATTGGATATAAGAAGAACTACAATTAAGTTACCTATTGTACCAGCAGTTGGTCAAGGAATAATAGCACTACAGACTAGGGTTGATGATAAAGCAACTATAGATATTGTAAGCAAGGCAAATCATTCAAAAACATTTGCACAAGGTCAAGTTGAAAGAGCATTTCTAAAAGGTATAGGAGGAGATTGTCATACAAAGATAGCCGGACATGCAACAGGGTCTAATCCTATAACACTTAAAGCAATGTATTATGCGTAATGAAATATAGAAGAATAATAAAAACCTGTACATGGCAACTTCTAGGCCTGGCTTGGTTTATGAGCTATGCCTTAGTGACAGGAGGTGACTTATGGTACACACTAGGATTATCACTTGCTAGTATTCCTGCTGGAAGTGTTATGTTTTACTGTCATGAATGGATATGGGATAAAATAAAATGAAGATAGGAATAGCAGGCTATGGCTATGTGGGCCAAGCACATGAAATTATATTTAACGAGCAACACGATATTATTATAAGCGATCCAATTAAAGGACATTATGGTGACCTAAATCATGCGGATGCAATCATTATATGCGTAAGCACACCTTCGCATAAACTTATGAAAACATGTGACGTGTCTAATGTTATTGATGTAATAAACAACGGACCTGATGTTCCGTATCTGATTAAAAGCACTATCAGTCCAGAAGGTTGGAGGCTCATAAGTGATTGTAAAAATAAAGACATAACTTTCAGCCCTGAATTTCTCAGAGCCGCACATTGGAGACAAGATGCATTAGAAAAGAAAGATTATTTGTTTGGAGGAGCTAGTGTAAACTTTTGGAGTGACTTGTTTGTAAATGCAAAAGGACGTATAAATGTTGACATTGCAAGTCCCGAAGAATTAATATTAACAAAACAACTAAGGAATAGTTATCTTGCTTTAAAGGTAACTTTCTTTAATCAAGTTTATGATTATTGCGTAGGTGAAGGAGTAGACTTTGAAAGAGTTAGACAGTTAATTACAGCTGATAGCAGGATAGGAGACAGTCACAGTCACGTAACTGAAGAACGTGGGTTCGGAGGACACTGCCTACCTAAAGACACTCATGCTACTGTTAGGAGTGCTCAACTTAGTGCAGATAGATCTATGACTGTACTGGAAGCGGCTCTCGATTATAATGAAAGTTTTACACCAAATGATAAATAACACAATGAAGTAAACTGCTCAATTTTTTTTTGGGCAAATTTTTTTTAGGTTGAATTTAAGAAAAGGAAAAAAACAAATGACGCAATTAATAAACCCACAAAAATTTACAGATACAGTTGGCCTTTTAAGGTCATTTTTTTTGGACAAAGGATTTTTAGAAGTCCATACACAAAATAGACTAAGCATACTTGCCGCATGCGAAGATCCATTCAATGTAGCAACATACAACTACGCAGGTCAGGTTTGGCCGTTGCCGCAGACAGGCCAAATGTGGTTAGAACACGAACTCCTAAGCAAGCCCGATAGTAAGGGCTTTTTTTGTGTCTCCACTTCCTATAGACAAGAACCTAATGCGATTCCAGGCAGACACGATATAATATTTCCAATGTTTGAATTTGAAATGCCAGGAGATATTAACGATCTCAAAGCAATGGAATATGAACTATGTGAATACTTAGGCATGCCAGTAGCAATGGAGAAGACATATAGAGAATGGCAAGAGCATTATGATATTGCATACACAGAAGAACTAACTGCTGAACATGAAACTAAAATGCACGAAGAATATATTAGTACAATGATCACAGACTTTCCTGAAATGACATCTCCATTCTGGAATATGAGCAGACATGAAGGTGGAGGCACTAGTAAAAAAATAGATGTTATCTTAGGCGGTATGGAAACAATAGGATCAGCAGAACGTTCAACAGATGTAGATCAGATGCGTGATACATTTCATACAATTACAGATGGTGCATATAGTGAATTACTATACGACTTATTCACAAAAGAACGTGTTGAAGCAGAACTTGAAAAGTTTTTAGAATTTGATTTCTTTCCAAGAGTAGGTGGAGGTATTGGTATGACTAGAATGATTGCGGCACTTGATAAAACAGCGGCAACAGATCAAATGGTTATGCAACAACAAGATCCTGTGCATAATCAATCTGCTTTCAAAGGCGCGGCATAAAATATTCTGGGGTGGTGGAATTGGTAGACACGCACGACGGTTTATCGTGTGATAGATTTTCTGCAAAATATTTATCGTGAAGGTTCGAGTCCTTCCCCCAGAGCCAATAAATAGTAGTATGGAACGTACAAAAGAAGAAATATTAGAGCAAATAAATCATATAATAGATGAATCTATACAACCAGCTGTAGCTCAACATGGAGGCTACATTAGGTTAGAGGACTTTGATGAGGAGTCAGGAAGAGTTTTGGTTTTACTTCAAGGATCTTGTTCAGGATGTGCCAGCAGTACTATAACATTAAAAATGGGTGTTGAAAACATGTTGAAGCATTATGTGCCTGAAGTTACAGCAGTAGACGGAATGGACGATCCAAACTTTAATAATCCATATTACTAAAGTGCTTTTTCTATCTGATCATGGTATGCTTGGATATCATGATCACCGATGGAGTCAAACTTTTTGTTTTTGATTCCATCCCACATTCCTTTGCACCAGTCTACAAAGCCTGGCTTACCTACTTTACTATCGCTTGTAATGTAGTGCAATGTGCCGTGATGTCTATAGCCCATTATCCATAAAGGAACTTTCGTAACGATATCATTGTTGTTACGCCAACGATGGTGTTCAACAGCCAAAGATCTTACGTAGCCAGGCCATCCAACCTTAGGAGAACCGAATGTATAGAGTTCTTCTACAGGTTTAATGCTTGGGTAAAGATGGCAACGACTTGCCATTATTGTTGCCATTGCGGCACCTAAACTATGTCCACAAAACCAAATTGTCTTACTTTGATTTGTTTTTCGTTGTAGATCTTCAAGCACCATTGGCCATAATTCGTCTACTTCTTCTTTAAATCCTTTATGGACTCTGCTTACAGTTTCAGCCATTACTGGTATAGCTTTGAGATCTGCCGCTATGTCGTTCCATTCAGTAGGTTCAGTACCACGACATGCAATTACAATATCTTTGGTATTCATAAATCTATATGCTTGTGCACCATCTCTATTGTAAAATTCTGTTGTTGTAAAACCTAATTTTTTTGCTTGACTTGTTGCTTTTTTTTCTGTATAATAAGCAATCTTAGCAAGTTTGGCAAAAAGTAAGGATCTTTCTTTGAAATTCATATTAGCTATCGACATAGCACCCTCCTTGTTGTATACACACTTATTTATTTTACACTAAATACAAGTACGGAGTTGTACAATGAAAAAACGCACTAGAAGTATACTGCAAGAGCTTTCTAATATAGGTACTACATCGCATAGCGATCTATTGATAGAAACTACTGCTAACAATATTATCGAAAGTAGTATTAATCTTTTGAATACAATAAACAAAAATTACGATGTTGAAACAGCTTCTGAACTTGAACGTAGGTTTATTAATAGCATTAGGACTGGCGATCCAAGAAAGTTCAAACGTGCGATAACAAAAATTATTGAGAGTAAAAATGATACTTAAAGAAGGCGGCAATGTTTTTAAGAATGACGAAGGTCCTATCACCCAAAGAATAGCCACTACAGATGTAAGACCAACTGTAGATTGGATTAATCAAACATTTGGATTTGATTTTATCGATGATGACATGTTAGGAACTACTGGACAAAAAGAAGATCCAGATGGGTCGTTTGAGAAAAATTCATCTGGTGACTTAGATCTCAACACTGACACAACAAAAGTATCTAAAGAAGAAATAATTAATAAATTAGTTGCTTGGTGTAAAAAACAAGGCATCCCTGATCTAGAAATTATGAACAAAGGTAGAACCTACACTCAAGGATGGGTAGCAAACGCAGGACTACAAATTCATTTTAGAACTCCAATTAGGGGTAATCCTGACAATGGATTTGTACAGACTGATTTTATGCTTACAGACAATCCAAAGTTACAAAAGGGCGCCAAGCGTGGAGGTACAGAAAATTATACAGGAGCAGACAGAGCTATATTACTTTCGAGTCTTGCACGTGGACGAGGCTTTAAATTTAGTCCTACCAAAGGTGTGGTAGATCCAAATAACGGAGATACTGTAATTGCTAACGATTGGAGCGAAATTGCTCCTATACTATTAGGACCAGGTGCTACTGAAAAGGATACCTATACTGTAGAAAGTATGATTGAATTTTTAAGAAATGATCCAAACTTTGATGAATTAATTGCTCCTTGGTTAGATACTATGCAAAAACAAGGTAAAGGCTTGCCGGAAAGTTATCAAACATTAGAAGATAAACATCTTAATAGAATAAAAGAACTTAGCGGAATGTTGTTAAACAGTACGAGGATGTTATGAGATTTGTAGAATTTAAAAACATTCAACGTAAAATGTTGACAGAAGATGCTAGGATACAGCATGCAGAAGATTTTTTATTTTATGACGGAAGTGCAGGTGCAATCCGTGTATTGAATAGCCTTGAGAAACTAGAAAAAGGAGTAGAAGATGTCACACTCAAATGGGATGGGTCTCCCGCCATCATTTTTGGACGCAATGAGGATGGAAGAATCGTACTCACAGACAAATCAGGATTCACAGCAAAAGGATACGATGGAAAAACAACAACAAGAAATGATGTACAAAAAATGTTTATGGCCCGCCCCGGCGCACGTAACGATCCAGAAGGATACAAACAACTAGGTGCTAACATGGCAAGCATCATGCCTATGTTTGATAGTGCAATACCAAAAGACTTTAGGGGGTATTACAAAGGAGATTTATTATACTTTAGCACACCACCTTTGAAAGATGGCAAGTATGTTTTTAAACCACAGATTGTAACATATACCGTAGATGCAAACAGTGACATGGGCAAACGTATAGGCGAAAGTCGCACAGGGGTTGTTATACATAGACTAATGGATGAACAAGGACAAGAGTCTGCACTGCCACAGGGCACATTTGAATCTTTTGAAGGTAAAGATGTATTTGCTGTACCACCAGTCACTGTCGAAAAAACTGCAAAAGTTGATAACAAAGCAATATTAGAACTAAAACAATCTATCTCAAAAAATAAAGCGGCAATAGATGACTTGTTGAATAAACCACGGCTTTCAGAATTAAAGCTAACAGATTTTAGTAAAATATTGTATGCATATACAAATAGTAAAGTAGATACAGGCATGACAGGAATGGGTGAAGACTTCTTACAATGGTTAAAAGGCAAGGCTGGTATAAGCGAAGTCAAGAAAAAAAGAATAGCAGAATATATTGAAACACACAAAGTTGGATACAATGCTTTATGGAATTTGCATACTAAACTTATGCAAGTAAAAGACGATATAATTCGTCAGTTTGATGCACACAACAGTGATGTCAAACAATCAATCGAAGGTCACGGCGAAGGTGGAGAAGGCTACGTATTAGCACATCCTGAAGGTGACATGAAACTAGTGCCTAGAGAGTATTTCTCTAAGGCCAACAGAGCAGTGGAGAGATAATATGCGTATTAAAGACATAGTGAAAGAAGGCACATTTGATGACTTTGACATGAAAGACTATGGCAAAGAAATGGACGATGATGAAAGAGATATGGGCAAAAGTTTTGAGAAAGACCCAATATTTGATCAATTAGGAAAAATTATTGACACCAGAGGTGGAGCAGATCCTTTGACCCATGTAGTAACTGATGACGGTGAAAAAATTGAAGTGAATCCTATGCAAGCCCAAGAGCTTCGCAATCTTTTAAGATCCGATCAGCTAAAGCCACAAGTTAAGTTGAAATTTACAAGAGAGTTACAGATGGCTAAAACCCTACATGATTTTGTAGACAGCAAAGACTACAAACAAATAGGTGCAATTTTTTCACAAAAATATTTGTAACATGATGGAGTTCATCAAAGATATTAACGAAGCAAGGATGACTAGGGACTCTAGTAATGCTAGAGTATTGACCTATACAGATTGTTGTGAAAGATTATATCTTTCGATGTTGGTGCTAGAAATGCTTAGAAAATATCCTACGTTTAGTAACACTGTCAGGGCCTATGCTAAAAAGACAAGTGGACATGATAGCTATAGATATTTTAGAAGTAATGGCACAGATTTATATAATTTTATATATTATGTAACAGGTGATGAAAATGCACTGAACAAATTAAAAGATCCTGGTGCGGCTAAACGTAAGCGTAAATCTGTTACACTTCCTACTATGCAACTAAATGGTTTTATTACAAAATTAAGCTACGGACAAGACCCACAAAACACTGCTCAATTGTTTGTAAGGCTTGAAAATGAACTAGGAATAGTTAATAGTGATTACAAAAGCATTAGGAGATCATTAGGCACATGGCAAGGCATCAGCACACTAGACAAGAAGAAGTTTGTTACAAAGCTATTGTTTGCCTGTAGAGCAAAATTACGTTCTAGTGATATTATTGATGATTTAGAAAAACTTGCCGCAATAAGAGATCTTGAGACTAGTGCTGTAAGAGATAATGAACCTACAGTATCAACTCCTGACATGACAATAGATTCTAAAGATTTGTTATGGTACAAGTCGATTGTTGGGTCAGAAAATTTATTTCTTGCACGTAAGTTTGTAGAAATGACTGGTAGAGGCACAGCCATACCAGGAAATGTAGTGCAAGCATACGCACCAGCAGTAAAGATGTTGAACGATATTGTTGCCGCAGGACCTGCCTATGTAGGTATGCTTAGAACCATACACAACAAAGCCAAACAGCAAAATAAGTAACTTTTACCTCCTTTTTTTTGCATTATCACTGGTTTTTTCCGGTGTATGCTAAATACATATGTATTAACACGTAAGGAGCTTACGTGAGGACATTAAGATAAGGAGAAAAAAATGGCCGCAATTACATCAACAGCATCCACAGGTCTAAGTAATGGATTAGGTGGACAAACCAATATTGTTAACATTGCTAAGACAGACATCACAGAAGCAGAACTTAAGACTATCCTAGACGATATCCAATTTGACGGACACACAATCGCTGGCGTAGCAACAGCAGACGGTTCAGCATTTGTATCAGGTACAACAGACGTTGTTATCCTAGCAGTACAAAGTGCAGGTGGCGCATACACAGCTGAGGGCTCAAATGCTCACGGTGTGACAGGTGCAGTTACAACAGTACTAGCAGTATTCAAAGACGAACACGCTATCTAATAGAGCGTTTATACAAAACATTAAGAGCCACTTTTATAGTGGCTCTTTTTTTATGATCTTAAATAATGTATGATCATCAATGTAAAAACTCTTGTGGATATAACAGAAACACTTACACGCAAGGGTCCTGACACCAAACTTGTAAAACAACAAAACAACCATGATACGCTCTTACAAGCATGTAGCCTAAGAGGTAATGTGCAGTTTATAGACTGCACTACACAGGTTGACACTGATAAGTTTGGTTCTGCAAACGTAGGAAAAAATAGAGTCTGGTCACTTAAATTAGAAAGTGAATATCCGTTCACAGAAGATATGTTATTAGATGATTTAGATTTTCTACCCATTATTACAGGACTTGACGAAACAGGGTTGATACATAATAATGTTATACTTACCAAAGAGCCAGTGTATAAAAATACCATATTTCTTATTGGTGAGTAGAGTATAAATAAAAATATGTAAAGGCATGACAAGGCATCCATTCATTAGGCTAACCAAAAGAGTTTACTAATTGCCCAGAGAACGGGTATAATGGAGAAAGAGATGGCGGGAGCCACCGAGTTAGAAAAAGAAAATTTAGAAGCACACGTTGATCTGTGCCAGCAAAGGTACGAACAATTGGAAGGTCGCCTCGACAAAATTGAGAAGAAAGTTGAATCAATCCATAGCGATATGATCGATGGTCAAAAATCCATGACCAAAGTGCTTATTGGTACAGCTGGCACAATCGTAGCTGGTTTACTATCCACCATTGTTGTAATTCTACTACAAAATTAACTAAATACAATATGAACGTTTGTGATGTGATATCTGAAAGACAGGTATGGGCCAAAAGTGGCACCAAAGTCGTAAGAAAGTATAGATGCACTGGTGGTGCTCGCAAGGGCAGAACAGTAGCAACACCATCTCAATGCTTTGCCGCACCTGACGTCAAAAAACGCATGACAATGAAACGTACAAAAGCCAGACTTGGAGCAAGAATGGCACGTAAGGCTCGCAAAACTAAAAGAGTCAACCCAGCAAGTCGCAGAGTAGCGGCTTTGAATAAGAAGGCAAGATAATGTTAACTAGTGAAATATTAGAAGCTACATCAAGAGTATGGGGTAGAGTAGGAAATAAACAAGTTAGAAAATATCGTTGCACACACGGTAAGCGTAAAGGTAGGGTAATGAGCTCACCTGCCGCATGTATGGCGCCTATTAATGTTGCTAAAAGTAATAGATTGAAACAAACAAAGGCTGGTAAAGCTAAAACTATTGGTTTTAAAACCGCTAGAACAAGACGCATTAATCCTGCCAGCCAAAGATTAAGAAGGTTTAACTAATGAAAATATTTGAAGTCACGCAAGGCACATTACAAGTTTTGGATGCAAATGATAAAGAAGTAACTTTACAAGACCCAAAAACAAAAGTTAAAACTGTTGTTCCTAAAGACCCTAACAAGCCAGGAATGATCCAGCGTGATCCTACGGGTAAATTAAAACTAAGCAACAAACCAGGTCAACCACAAGAGGTTGACAAAGAAATTAAACCAGGTGATACGGTAGAAGTAGGGCAATGAAAATAAACGAACTTCTCGGCAAATTTGAAATCTTTACAACGAACGAAGAATACAAGTTGTTAGCGAAGTTAGATACCGAAACACCATTACAAAGTTTTCCGGAAAGACAAAGATTCGTTATTGAAAATATGATAAAGAAGAGTTTGGTAAGTAAGAGAATGCGTGGAAAAGATGTAATGGTGGTTAAAAATGATATCCCCGAAGGTACTTAAAGATCTTCAAGAAATAATAGAAGCAAATTTAGATCCTACTCTTTTTCCATATCAAAAGGGTAACAGTCTAAGAATAGGTTCTATTGTCATCAGAGAAAGCAGTAAAGGCCATTTAGTGTATTGTGCCAAAGCAAATAAACAAATTGCAAGAACTTTCTGTAAAACTGCCGCAGTTGCTATAGCAAGAGGTGGTGATGTGCAAGATATATTACAATTAGATAATGAAATAATGAAACATTTTAATGATTGTATATTCTACAGGCACACTATGAGAAATAGTAAAAATGAAACTGCAAGATTTGTAGCAGAAAGCCGTTACGAAATCAGCTCAGATAAAACACAACTACTAAAAGACAAATTGGACTATTATATTTTTAGATAAGATAAATAAATATAACAAACACTAAGGGAAGAGTGACAATGAATATTAGAGAGATTTCAAAGCCTGTGACAGCTAAGGCACTTAACGAAAGTCTTGCCAAGCGTTTTGGCAAGAAAATAAACTTAGAAGCATTTACACTAGAGCAATTAGAAGATGCTAGAAATAAACTGCGTACAAAACTAAGCCAGTTTGAAACAAACGAAAGTTTCGATTCAGTAAACACCAGCGACACATATCAAAAAAACAAACTCTTCCTTGATGTTTTGAATGCCGCTGTTGCTGAGGCCCAAGTAGATGAGAAAGCCGCAAAGCCAGACTTTGTTGATGTAGATAATGATGGTGATACAAAAGAACCAATCAGCAAAGCCGCAAAAGATAAAAAAGAAAAAGAAGGCGATAAAGGTGATGCACCTAAGAAAGGATTGACTGCAAAACAAAAGAAACTTCCAAAAGGTTTACAAAAAGCCATAGCCAAAAATAATGAAAGCACAATCAAAGAAGAAAAAGGAAAGATGCCAACCAAAGCACAAGTTATGAAAATGTGTAAAGATGGCAAGAAAGAAGCAGAAATATTAAAGATGCATCCTGATTGTGATAAAACAAAGCTAAAAGCTCTAATCAAAAGTTGCAAAAAAGAAATGAAAGAAGCAATTGAAGGTTATATTAAGCTCATAGAAGGTAAAGAAGATGAAGCTGAATTAGTAATGGCCGCCAAAGATATGGTGACAAGAGTTACATCATGGATGGAAGACACAGCAGAAATGCAGACAGAATCAATGTTAGAATTAGCAGATGCTATCCGTGATGAAATGGGGCAAGCAGAGTCAGACAGCTTTGTAGGCGTAGTTAAGCCTGCACTAGAATCAATGTATACAGCAATGGAAAGCACACGCGAAGCACTTACAAATGGTGTTGGTATGCTCACAGGTGAAGGTGGAGCTCCTGCAGAAGATATGGGTGCAGAGCCAGCCGCCGATGCTCCTGCTGATGATGCTGAAATGGAGCCAACAGTAGATCAAGATGAAGCAGATGCCGCCGCAGATGAATTTGCAGCCGCTGAACCAGCCGCTGGTGGTGAAGAAGAAGCTGGTAGAGAAAAGCGTGAGTCAATTAATAATAAAAAGAAAATGATTGAAACATCACGCAGACTAGGAACTATTCTTTCAAAAAAAAAGTGACCGAATCTGATATTGCTCTAAAATTAGTGCAAGTGATGAGGACTGTAATTGCTAGTGCAGACAGGCAAGGAAAATCTGCTGTAATGCATTTCGGACAACCAAAAAAAGAAGCAATACAAACTGGTGCACTAAACATAGATGGACACAAACTATTGGATAATGTTGGCGGAGAAACATTTGATTATGGATCTTTCAAAGCCGCATACGATACTGATGCTCGTGTAAAAACAATGACAGCTAACTTCAATAAAGATGCTATTACACTCAAAACTAGTAAAGAAGCAGACAAACCAGCCGAAACCGGAAAAGACGGATCAGATACTGTTGCAAAAATGGCAAGTAGAGAAGTCGACCTAAGCCCAGAAGCACTATAATAAAATATTTGACTTTATATTCATTTGAATATATACTAGTATAATGACACTTATACAAAATAAATTTGACTACAAACCCATAAACAGAAAAGAAGTAAACGGAAAGAGATTGTATGCAACTCCAGACGGAAATGCTGTCGCTTCTGTCACTACAATCCTTGATGCTACCAAAGATAAGACACATCTAATTGCGTGGCGTAAAAGAGTAGGCGAACAAAAAGCACAAGAAATTACAACAGAAGCCGCTGGCGTAGGCACACGCATGCACAAATATCTCGAGGATTACGTAGAAACAGGTGATTGGCCAAAACCAGGAAGTAATCCTTATGCACAGCAAGCTCATAATATGGCAACACAAATTAAAGACAATGCATTAGTTCATGTTGATGAGATATGGGGATCAGAAGTTAATCTTTACATGCCCATGATGTATGCAGGCACTACAGATTTGGTTGGCCAATATAAAGGTAATCCTGCAATAATGGATTTTAAGCAGACTAACAAGCCTAAGAAAACAGAATGGGTGATAGATTACTTTTTACAATTAGTTGCATATGCAGAAGCACATAACGAAATATATGGGACTGAAATATGTGAAGGACATGTATTCATGTGTAGTAGAGCAGGCGAATATCAACAGTTTGATATATGGCCTGACGAATATGCAGAATGGCGTAAAGAATGGTATGACAGGGTATACTCGTATTATGAATTACGAATATAATGATTATAGGAGAAAGCCTCCTCCACCTACATTTACAGAATGGACACCTATTAGTCCATTTAGATACTGTATGGGACAAGTGTTCTTTCTGTTTATTTTACCTTTTATGCTAGGATTTTCTTTTGCTCCTATTGGATTGCTTTTTAATGTTGTATTAATTGATTACATATTTTACAGAAGAGCTCTTCTTAAGGAAGAATACTAATAGCATAAATACTATAAATTATTAGGAGTGTTTAATGGCTGTTGTGCAAATATCTAAAATACAAGTCCGCAGAGGCAAAAAGAACGCAGGTTCTGGACTACCACAACTTTCATCTGGAGAAATAGGCTGGGCAATAGATACCAGAGAACTTTTTATTGGAAATGGTTCTGTGGCAGAAGGATCACCGGCTGTAGGCAACACCAAAGTTTTGACACAGTACGATGACTTATTTTCATTAGCCGACACTTATACATATAAAAAAGATGAAAGCTATTTGGTTACAGGCTCTAGTGCAAGTAGTCCTGTAAAACGTAAATTACAAGATAGATTAGATGATCAAGTGTATGGTGATGCTTTTGGTTTGACAGGTGTAGAATCACAAGATGCTACAACCTTATTACAGAGAGCATTGGATCAATTATATCTAAACGACAGCACTAAAGGTAACATAGATAGCAGGGTAACACTGAATTTACGTCCTGGCATATATAAAATAACCGGAACAATCTACATTCCTCCACATGTAACATTGATAGGAGCAGGATCAGATAAAACAGTTATTAAATGCACAAATACAAGCACTACTTTGATGCAAACAGTTGATAGCACATCAACACCAGGAAATCCAGTAATAAGTGATGCAAGCACTACAACCCTTAACCAAGCTACAGATTTACATATAAAAGGTATCACCTTTGAAACCACTGTGACTAATACAGGTTTGTTACTTAATAATGTCAAAGATAGTGTTTTTGAAGACGTAAAAATAAAAGGGCCTTGGCAAAGCGGAGATACTCTTGATACTGATGGTAGTGATGATGTAGCTATAAAAATAAACAGTAAAAGTTCTAGTGTTGAATCAAAAAATATTAGATTTATTAATTGTGTAATCGAAGGATTTAGTTATGGATTAACCAGCAACTGGGACATACATGACAATATATTTGAAGGATTACACGTAAAAAGTTGCGGCTATGGATTGACTTTTGGACATAATATGATAATTGATAGCAACCTTGGAAGTGGAAAATTATCAGGACCAAAAAATAATATTATTACAAATAGTATATTTGAAAATATAGATTATCAAGGCATATGGATAGAAAAAGGTGTAAACAATACAAGTAAGCACAATAACTTTTTCGAAGTTGGTAACATTGGCGGCAACGAAGGATCTGCTCAAACCAGTGTAATTAAATTTACTACTAGAGGCAACAAAAGTCTAGAAGATACATTTGCAAGGACTAAAGTCCAAAGTATGGATCAAGCATACATCAATAGTTCTGCTTACTTTCCCGAAGTAGAAGGCAAAGGTTTTATGTCAATAGGTGAATCACAAAAGGTTACTATAATTAAAGGCACTAATATAAAACTTTTTAGACTAGGTGGTATTACACACCAAGCATATGATATAGATTACATTATCACAAGTCAAAATTATACTGCAATAAGGTCTGGAATACTATCGATTGTGTCTGAAGATTATAGTGATACAGTATCAACATCAGACGAATACACTTTCCAAGGCACAGCATCATACGACTCTGCAATTACTTTCACTGCACAAATTAGCGATTACAATGGAGACTTGACAAACGATACAATTGATGTTATTGTTACAAGTACAATGCCAAGCGACGATCAGTCAATAATGGAATTTAGGATAAGAGCTAAGAAAAACTAGTGTTTAATTTAAATTATGAAGATAGACTACAAGACTGGTCTAGATTCAGAGAATCATTAGAAACAGCAGATGATCCTATTCAGGATGTGATAGACTACTATCGCAAAACTCCTGTGGTAAGCATACACACAGATCCTTGGTCAAAAGAAACATGGCCAGACCCTTGGCAGTTAATTTTAGAGAACCAGTACTGCTCCTTTTGTATCGTACTAGGACAGTGCTATTCTTTACAATTAACCGAACGTTTTAGTGGTAGCGATTTTGAGATACATATCGCTATAGATAGAAAAAAGTCCGATACATACTATATGTTGTATGTTGATGATAAAGTAATAGGATATATAGCTGATGAATACATACAACAAAAAAATCTACCGCATTCACTCGAAATTCAAAAATCCTATACAATGCAACAATAAATATCCAGTTAATCAATAAAAGAAAGAGGTTATAATGTCAAATGGTACTATGATTGTCAAGCGTGACGGAAGAAAAGAACACCTAAATATAGACAAAATACATTTTGTAGTAGAAGAAGCATGTAAGGGACTGGCAGGTGTTAGTAGCAGTCAGATACAAATGAATGCAAGTTTACAGTTTTATGACGGAATGACTACAGAAGAAATACAAGAAATATTAATACGTAGTGCCAACGATTTGATTTCTTTAGAAATTCCAAACTATCAATATGCGGCCGCAAGGTTGTTAAGCTATGGTGTCAACAAGCAAGTTTTTGGAGAATATGCTCCTATCACACTTAGAGAAATGATAGATAAAAATATTGGACGTGGTGTTTATGACCCTGCTATATTAGATTATTACGATGACGACGAACTATCAAGAATGGATTCATATATTCATCATACACGTGATGAAAATTTTACCTACGCAGGTTTGCGTCAGGTAGTAGACAAATATCTTTGTCAGGATAGATCATCAGGACAAATTTTTGAAACCCCTCAATTTATGTACATGATGATTGCGGCAACACTATTTGCACAATATCCTAAAGATGAGAGAATGCACTATGTAAGGAGATACTATGACGCGACCTCGCTTTTTAAACTCAACATCCCGACTCCAGTCATGGCGGGAGTGCGTACACCGGTCAGGCAATTTGCCTCCTGTGTCCTTGTTGATTCGGATGACACCCTTGATTCCATTTTTGCCAGTGATATGTCTATTGGACGTTACACGGCGCAGAGAGCTGGCATCGGCATTAACGCAGGGCGCATCAGAGGAGTTAATTCAAAAATTAGAGGAGGTGAAGTCGCACACACAGGAATCATCCCATTCCTAAAAAAGTTTGAAGCAACTGTTAGATGTTGCACACAAAATGGTGTACGTGGCGGATCAGCTACGACACACTTTCCTTTTTGGCATCAAGAGATTGAAGACATTCTTGTGTTAAAAAATAACAAAGGTACTGAAGATAATAGAGTGCGTAAGTTGGATTATTCAATTCAGCTTAACAAAACAATGTACGAGCGTTTGCTTGGGGGCGGCGACATTACATTGTTCAGCCCCCACGATGTTCCTGGACTTTACGAAGCATACTTTGGCGATGCAGATAAGTTTAAAGAAATGTACGAAATGTATGAACGTAAGACAAGTATTAAAAAGAAAAAATTGCCAGCCATGGAACTATTTTCTGCACTGGTAAAAGAACGTGCAGAAACAGGGCGTATCTACATAATGAATGTAGATCATTCAAATGAACATAGTTCATTTAAAGACAAAGTTTATATGAGCAACCTTTGTCAAGAAATTACATTACCAACTAAACCACTTACACATATTGATGATCCAGAAGGAGAGATTGCTTTGTGTATTTTAAGTGCAATCAATGTTGGAGTTATCAAAGATTTACAGGACTTAGATGAGCTATGCGAACTAGCAGTAAGAGCATTAGAAGAGATTATTGATTATCAAGCCTATCCAATCAAGGCTGCAGAAATAAGCACAAAGGCAAGACGTTCTCTTGGAATAGGGTACATCGGACTTGCACACTATCTAGCAAAGAATAAAGTAAAGTATGATGATCCACAGGCATGGAAATTAGTGCATGATCTTACAGAAGCATTTCAATACTATCTGTTAAAGGCAAGCAATAAACTTGCATCCGAAAGAGGTGCATGTGATTATTTTGACCGCACTAAATACTCAGACGGCATCCTGCCTATTGATACATACAAAAAAGATGTTGACGACGTTGTAGAAAATAAATTAAACTATGATTGGGATACTTTACGCAAGGACATACAACAACACGGTTTACGGCACAGCACATTGTCCGCACAAATGCCTTCAGAGAGCAGTTCCGTTGTGTCGAACGCAACAAACGGAATCGAGCCACCTAGAGGATACTTGTCCGTTAAAAAATCAAAGAAGGGGCCTCTTAAGCAGATTGTTCCGCAGTATCAAAGTTTAAAAGCTCATTACACACTGTTATGGGATATGCCTAGTAACGAAGGTTATATCAATATTGTTGCAGTAATGCAAAAGTTTTTTGACCAAGCAATTAGCGGCAACTGGTCATATAATCCAACACACTTTGACAACAATGAAGTGCCTATGAGTGTGATGATTAAAGATTTGCTAAGTACATACAAGTTAGGTTGGAAAACATCTTACTATCAAAACACTTACGATTACAAAACTGATCCAAGTGAAATGACAGATGAGCCAGCTCATTCATTGGGTTGGCACGATAACCAGCCTGAAGTAAAGCCAGTGACTTTGGCTAATGAAGAAGACGAAACATGTGACGCATGTGCAATTTGAGGTTGACAAGCGGAACATAATACAGTATTATATAGAACACAACGAGGATAGAGATTATGTCAAGAACAGTATTCAATAAAGAAAAAGTAGATTTTACAAAGGAAACAATGTTTTTCGGGGCGGAACAGAACACACAACGTTATGATACGTTTAAATTTCCTGTGTTCGATAAACTAAATCAAACAATGCTAGGTTACTTTTGGCGACCAGAAGAAGTTAGTTTACAAAAAGATCGTGCGGACTATGCACAGTTTCGTCCAGAGCAAAAGCATATTTTTACTGCAAACTTAAAATATCAAACTTTGTTAGACAGTGTTCAAGGACGTGGTCCATGTTTAAGTTTTTTACCACACGTATCACTACCAGAACTAGAAGGTTGTATTGTAACATGGGATTTCTTTGAAACAATTCACAGTAGATCATATACACATATTATGAAAAATGTATATCCGGATCCTAGTGAAGTATTTGACACAATACTTGATGATGAAAAAATCCTAGCCCGTGCAGAATCAGTAACAAAATATTACGATGCTTTTAATGATGCCGCAGATGCGTTTATTCACCGTAAAGAAGGCAACATGCGTGACGTTAAAAAGAAACTATACCTTGCTATGCAGACTGTAAACATTCTTGAAGGGTTACGTTTTTATGTGTCGTTTGCTTGTACTTTTGGTTTTGGTGAATTAAAACTAATGGAAGGTAGTGCGAAAATTGTATCTCTAATTGCAAGAGATGAAGCACAACATTTAGCATTAAGCACTCACGTATTAAAACTTTGGGCACAAGGCAAAGACGATCCTGAAATGGCAGAAATTGCAAAAGAGTGCGAAGAAGAAGTATATGATTTATGGCGTGAATGTGTAGCTGAAGAAAAAGATTGGGCAACCTATCTTTTCAAAGACGGATCTATGATTGGACTCAATACTACACTGCTACATCAATATGTTGAATATATAGCTAATAGAAGGTT
>Ga0163109_10001392_pt1 | contig 19064 bp, 19 predicted proteins | sample CRUFie1St13metaG_FD_108704 | JGI IMG/M metagenome (GOLD analysis project Ga0163109, IMG submission 108704) | Marine microbial communities from the Costa Rica Dome - CRUD Field 142mm St13 metaG | ecosystem: Environmental > Aquatic > Marine > Oceanic > Photic zone | place: Costa Rica: the Eastern... | reverse complement strand
AATTACTTGATACTTAATATTTTGACCATTCTCATTTAAGTAATCAACTAACGATTGTGCTCTTTCAAGCTCTACATTATGCTTTTGACCGTAATCAAAAGATAAAGCAGTAACGTTATCATAATTTGATAAACATCTTAATAATAAAGTTGAGGAGTCCATCCCTCCACTAAGACTTACAACAACATTTTTTGCCATTTTTATATAATTTAATTTATGCCAGGTATTATAAAGCGTATAGGCAAACGCTATTCTATTATAGAAGTTAAGGAATTTTTCACATCTTCCCAACGATCTACGTATTCTTTTAAAGTAAAAGTTTCTCCTTCAACATTTAACTTCTCTCTTGCTACCATCTTTAGTGCATGACCAAAGGTAGAAGGGTATCCTAAACTTTTAACATATTCAGTATCGTTTTCACCTTTTACTACTCTTTCGTAAACTGTAAATCCGCCTGTCTGAGATCTTGTAATAAAAAATGGTTCCATTACTTGATCTTGTATTATTGTATCCGACGATGGAATACTATCTGGGTTTCGTAACATTTAATTAAGTATTAAGTTTTTTAATTGAGTAGCATTTAATCTACCCGTTTCTGCTTTTTCTTTTCCGTCCTTAATAACTACCGTATGTGGTATGTTTTGAACTTTATATTTTGCTGCTAAACCTGTAGTATCTTTTTCTATATTAATATTTACAAATTCAACATCTTTTATTTCTGAAGTAACCTTATCCCAAGTCTTTGCATAAACTTGACAAGGACCGCACCAATCTGCGTAAAATTTAATTGCTTTTGTTGTAGCCATATCTACTTCTAGTTTTTTTATAATGATCAAACTTTGAGAACTTTTTACCTCTCTTAGGATCATCTTTTTTCATATACTTATCTCTGTAACTTTTTAATGTAGGTAACCACTCCATTAATTGAGTATACCTAGACTTTGCACTTATTTTTGACATATAACTTATTTTATATTAATATAGGTACTTTTCCTCAGAAAAACAACTATGCGTCTTTAAAAAATGCATAAATATCATCAGATCCAGTAAAGGTAGATAACGTTAAAGTAAGAGTAGATCCAGTTGCAAAAGCTGTTGAACTGGTTGGTGAATAATACCATCCTTGAAATTGATCATCCGGATAAGTAACTCCTGTAGCAACTACAGTTGTTGATGCATAAGTGTTAAAGTTTACTGATGCTGTGAATGAACTAGTCGTTGGTGCTATAGTAAATGGTGAAGACATCTCTATAGTACCACCTTCATCACTTCCGGAAGTATTAAAAGTAAAGTATCTTGTCCCAGGAACATATACACTTGCTGTTATACTACCAGATGTACCTACACATAATCCTCCAGATGCATAAGCAAAGAATTCGGTTACACTATCTTCTACAATAAAGCTTATACCTGATCCTGTAAGTGCACTAGCTGAAACACTAGCTGATATAAGGTTACTAGCAGTAATTGCTGTATGGTAAATATCGACAACGTCAATATCACCACCTATTTCAATTCCAGTAAGATGTATTTTCTTGGACATATATTATAAATATTAGCCGTCACAACTTAGGCAGTCTAGAGACGTTCGAGAACCTATATCTCCATTGATTACACTGTCTGTTCTTAAGTAATATAACGTTTTAATTCCTAATCTCCATGCAGTTTGATGAACTTCGTTAATAAACTTAGGAGAATCTGTAGGATCGAAAGCTAAATTTAATGATTGTGTTTGATCTATATACTTTTGTCTAGCAGCTGCCTGCTCTACCAACTGTAACTGATTTATTTCTGCAAATGTCAAAAATATTGGTTTATCTTCTGCCGGCATTACATCTTCAGGTAAATTAGCAATACTTCCTCTATCTTTCATAATTTGATCCCAAACTTCTTCAGTATTTGCTCCTTTCTCCTCTAAATAAGATTCTAATGCACTATTTTTTCTAATAAAAGTACCTTTTGCTGAATTAAATGTAAATACGTTAGCTGGTATTGGTTCTATACCTGCTGATACTCCTCCTGCTATAGTGCTGTTAGAGACAGTTGGTGCTATTGCTAACAAGTGAGAATTTCTCATACCAGTACCTCTACACCATAAAGGTTCTCCGTATTCATCTGCAAGCTTTCTTGAAGCTGCTTCAGCTTTTGTTCTTATATCTGAAAATATTTGATGAGTATATGATGTTGCTGCTATAGATGAAAAAGGTATTTTTTCATTCTGTAGAAAAGTATGCCATCCTAATACTCCTAAACCTATTGCTCTACCTTTTTTAGCGGAACGATGTGCTCTTACCAGGGAATCTCTTCCAGAAGTTTTTGCTAAGAACTCTTCTAATACTCCATCTAAAAAGTATACTGCAGTTTCTATAAGGTCTGTATTTTTCCATTCATGATATTTCGTAAGGTTAACAGATGAAAGACAACATATAAAAGAATGTTCATCATCTGTAAATAAGGTTATCTCTGAGCATATATTTGTCATTGTTACCTCCAGGTTGTTCTTTTTATATGATGGTGGATTTGCATTATTAACATTATCACCGTACATAATATATGGTTCACCTGTTTCTACCCTAGATTTAAGTATCTCTACCCATAGTTCCATAGCCTCTTGATCTCTATGTTCTAATTTTTGCATGAACTCGTCATTTATAACCACACATTGGTGTAAGTTCAAACATTGTCTGTTTGGATCTCCTTTAGGCCTTCTAATTTGTAGATATTCTTTAATATCTGGATGATTAATATCTAAGTTTACAGAGGCAGCTCCTCGCCTTACTGCACCTTGATTTGTTGCTATTATGGTTGAATCGTATATTTTAGCCCATGGCACTACTCCTTCTGAAGCTCCTGTACTACCATCACCTATTTTAGCTCCTCTACCTCTTACTTGTGATAAACCAATACCTACTCCTCCACCCAAAGAAGTAAGCCTCATTAACTCTGCGTTAGTAAGGCCTATTCCTCTAATTGAGTCTGGTGTATCAATACCAAAACAAGAGATGGGGAGCCCCTTATCAGTACCTGTGTTAGATAGTACTGGTGAAGCTAAATTCAACCACCCTTTCCACATATAACGAAAGAATTTATTCGTTAAGTCGGGACGGTCTAATCTTTTTGCTATAGTTTCTGCTACTCTTCTGAATGCTGTTCTAGGAGTTTCATCTGGCATTAAGTAACCTTTAGATATGGTTGCTACCGAAACTTCGTTCATCCATTCAGGATAATCTTTTCCTTTCTCCCAGTTGGAAGTATCTACTACTATTGTCATAACCTATAATTTAAAATGCTGTTGACCAATCAAGATGTCCTTTGCTATAATTCGTAACTCTACTTGCAAAGAAATCAGTATGTTGTTTTCCTGCGATAACTGCATCAAACCATTTCATAGTTTTTAATGCTCCTTTATCTATATCGGCTGATGGTATAATAGGACTTAATCCTAAGTCAGACATTTTTGTATTAACTCTATGTTTAATAAAGTTCTTTAATTCTTCTCTAGTTAAATTCTCTAAATCACCCATTTCAAATACTTTATCAATAAAATTAAATTCTAATTCTAAAGCTAAATGAGCTGCTTCTTCTATTTCTTTAACTAATTTTTTAGTTTTAAATTTAGGATTTTCTTCCATAAGAGTTCTAAATAACCAACATCCTGCTTCTGAATGTAATGATTCATCTCTTACAGACCATTCTACTATTTGACCTACACCTTTTAATTTATTTCTCATTTTAAAAGATAATAACACAGCAAATGAACTAAATAAATTTACACCTTCTGTAAATGCTGAAAATATAGCTAATGATTTAGCTCTATCATGCCAGTTTGGAGTACCATCATGATTATCTCTAACATCCATTAATGCTTCTATTTTTGCCATCGTAGATTCATCTTCCATAAATTCGGCAAAGTCATCTAATCCTAATTGTTCGTTTAATAAAGAGTAAGCTTCAGCATGAATAGTTTCAGAAGAACCTAAAGTAGTGCCCATCATAATAACTTCTGGTTTCCTAAACCATTTAGTTACTAAGGTTGACCAATAGTCATTTACGATAGTTTCAGTTTGAGCAAATCCTTTTAAGATTTGTCCTACTACATTCTTTTCGTGATCTTTCATGTTTGATTTCCAGTCACTAACATCGTTAGCCATTGGAACTTCTGTGTGTAGCCAGTGTGCTTGTTGTTGCTTTAGCCAGTAATCGTATGCTTTTGGATATTCAAAGGGCTTGTACACAACTCTTTCTTTTAATAAACTCATATATACTTATATATTTGGAAGGTGATTAGACAAAAACACCCGTCGGACTTTGTCTTTCGGGGCATGTTAATAAATAGCTCATTAGATACGATTTTCAAAAATATTTTCCAATTCTTGCTTATTAACTAAGCTAAAAGGTTTTTTATTATCTCCATCGTAGTCATCACTCATCTTATCAAGAAATTCTATATGACCATTATTAGTATCCATATTAATTTTATACGTCATACCATCTTGTCCATATCTATTCTTCATAACGTGAACTCTACCAGTACCAAGAACTTTATCTTCTTTCTGGCGAGACAATGATACACAAATATCTGCAACCATCATCTTATCGTAACTACCTGCTGCCTTATCTCCTTCAATAACAGAATCTTTAGCTCCCATTCTATTAACCTGCGACGGTGTAAGAATAGGTATCTTTAAGTCTTTTGCTAACCCTTTAGTAGCAATAAACACATCATCTATTTCATCTTTTCTTTCATAAGACTTACCTCTAGAAGGAGCTTTTAAATAATCAACATAATCAATTATTATGATATCAGGTTTATGATCCATATCAACACATTTTTGTACATGTGCTTTTATAGTATTAACTGATGCTCCTTTAGGTGGATATTCTTTTACGATTAATTTACCTTTAAGGTTATTTACATACGTCTCAACTTCTTTACGCTTGCTATTAATCTCATCAATACCGTACCCTGTAAAGTAACAATCAAATCGTTTACCCACATAATCCTCTCCGAGCTCGAGCGTATAGTAATTAACTTTATACCCAAGACTAACAGCGTGAGCAGCAATAGCAACCATAGTCCACGACTTACCACCACCAGGGTTACCAAAAACAATAGCAAGGTCCCCAGGTCCAAATCCTCCTTGAATACCATCGTTAAACACAGGCCAAGGAGAAGGAATAGTAGGGCGGTAATCAACTCTATAACGAGTTTCAACATCTTTATTGTATTCATGTCCAATATTTTTATCCATACCAGCCTTCATAGCCTTTTCAATAGTATTTCTAATACCATCGTAATCTTGAGCTTTTAATAAATCAGCTGAAGATAGTATAGCGTTTTTCATTTCTTGGTTCTTACAAAATGTAGTAAATTCATCTTGTATATACTCTAAATCATCTTGAGATGCTTCATAAGAGTTTCTTAACTCTTCTTTTAATGCTACTTGTAATACCTCATTTTCTACTTTTTGAAGTTCTACTTTAAGAACATCCATAGTAATATTGGTATGATACTTATCAAAGTAGCTTATAATCTGATTAACAATCCATTTATGAGAATCAGCATCAAAATAATCATCATATAAAACATCTCTTACGTTAAGTAAAAAAGTTTTATCTGTAAGTAGTGATCCTAATACTTTTAATTGGAATGCTTTACCGTATGAATTAAGTGTCTTTAACGTCATTTATAACCTTTGATTTAATATAATTACTTTTTACCTAATAACCAACTAGATGACTGTATTTTATCTCCTAATCCGTCAATTAATTCTATATCAAACATTCTACAAATATCTCTTTCAGGAATTGTATCATTATTTTGATCTCCTCCATTTGCAAATGCAAGCTTCATTGAACCGTAGAATTTATCTACCATTACTTTAAGTGTAGCATTTTGAGTTGCATCTTTATCAACTGATATCCATGCCATATCTACAATACTTAAAGCTCTAATTATTCTTATTCTTTCATCTTGATCTTGAAAGAATTGAGAACCTTTCATTTCTCTCTGTAAATCATTATTTACTATCACACAAAGTAAGTCTCCTTTTTCTTTTGCGTTTTCAAATAAATCTAGATGTCCTTTATGTAAAGGATTAAAGTAACCACTAACTATTATTAACTTTTTCATAATTTTCTGCGATTAATTTTTTAAATTTTGTTGTTGACCATCCATGGTCTCTATTCATATAGTGGATAGGTATTTTAAGATCATCACCAGTAAAGGGTTTATCTATATAATCATCTCCTAGAAATCTTATATCGAATTCTCCTACTTGTAATAAATCGTATAACTGAGCTTCGTAAGTATAACGGATAACATCGTCTACATATTTAATACTTTCGAGTATTTCTTTTCTTTCACCAGATGAAAGTATAGGTTTAAGTTTATGAGGCCTTTCTATCGATGGATCTGTATGTAAAAGAACGATTAGACAATCGCAATTCTCTTTCATTTCTTTAAACATCTCAATATACCCTGGATGTATTACGTCGAAGTTTCCTGCAATTACTCCTTTATTCATATTTCCAAAAAACTTGTAACATTATTATCATAGTAGCTAAACCTAAAATAGTACCTGTCTTTAAATTTATACCTTCTTTCATAAAGATTAAAGTTAGCACATAAAAACTTATTATTCCAGTAGCAAAACCTACTATTCTAGCAGGCCATAGTTCTCCGTTAAAATATTCAACTACGTATGATGTACCGTAAATATAAGATACTCCTATTGGTATACCCATAACTAAAGAAATCAATACAGGGTTATCCTTTGCCCAAGTACTTATAAACTGTCCATTGGTTTGAAACCAAGCAAGTGATTGTGCAGCTAAAAAGAATAATATTCCAAAAAATAAAGTTTTATAGCTCATTAATTTGTTATTACTCCTCTAAAGTTATCTAACCACCCAACGGTATTTTTAGTAATACCTTCTATATTATCTTCTTCTAACAAACTTAAAAAACCACCTATATGTACTTTATTAATAGGTTGTTTCAAAGCTTCTTTTAAAAATGCTTGCTCATTATCATCTAACTGAGTATTATGTAAGTCCATAATTTCAAAGTTATTCTTTACTTTATCCCAATTGTGTAATATCTTAGCAAATATTTTCTTAGGTTTTTCTTGTTCCATCTGAGTTTCACAATGATCCCATATATCTTGTAAAGATGCATTAGGGTCATAAGTAAAACTTTTCCATTCAGAAAGAATAGTTTTCATACCTAAGCCTTTTACTCCAGTAAGGTTATCAGAATGATCTCCTAATAATGCTTTAACTATGTTATAGTTCTGAGGTAATACTTTTATTTCCTCTAAAGCATTTTCTTTAGTAAAAGTCGTCTTTTTGATAGGTGCATACACCTCAACTGTATCATCAATTAACTGTAAGAAGTCTTTATCTGAAGATACTATTGTGACTTTTTTAACATTAGATTTAGATGCTACTTTAGCTATATGAGCTATTATATCATCAGCTTCTAATTTTTCTAGTCCTATTTGAACTAAAGGTAAACATTCTAAATAATCTTGAATTCGAAGTAGCTGCCCAATCAAGGCTTCCATTTCTTGTTCTTTAGTATCATATAAACCCCAATGAGTTATTCTCGAAGTAGCTCTTTGAGCTTTATAATCAGGATTTATATTCTTTCTATTAGCAGAACCTCCTTTACCGTCCCATACAACCACAACTCTAGTTGGATCAAATATACGAGTAACATAACCTAAAGAGCGTAGAAACCCAACGATACCTCCAATATGAGTACCGTCAGGATTCATAGCCTTGAGTAATGAGAAGCTACGGATTAACATATTCATAGCATCAATGACCAAGATATGATCATTCATTACTCGGGGTGGGGTCTCTTTTAAATTTTCTAGAATATCTTTTTTAGCCATTAGTCTAGTAAGTTAGGAGTAATTGGATTCTCTTCTAAGTCTCCTTCTTCTAATAGATCGAAATCTAAACTACCTACTAATTTTAACCAATGATCTTTATGAGCATCTTTATACTTATCAATAGCTCTCTTATCATCTTCTATAAAACCATGCTGAGTCATTACTACTCTACCTCTAGATTGTACTCCTCCGATATGATTCTTTTCTACTTGAACGTTTGTTCTTTTAGCAAACTCTACCTGCATACCATCTTTAATAGCTTTAATCTTTGATGTACCTGGATTAGTAATATTACCAAAAGTAACAACTAAAGTAGAATCATACCACATCGACATACCTCCTTTATTTTGAAGTTTAGGCATACCCATAGGTGATTCAGGTTTCATAGTCCATACTTTATTAATAGCTACTAACGTATTAGTATATGGAGAGTTTTCTTTTCTAGATAAAAGAATTTTTTGATTAAGATTATTACCGAATTGAGTAGACATAGCTCCAGCATTCCATTCATTATTATTCTTATTAGAACGTACTGATAAATCACAAGGAACTGAACCTATACTATCCCAGAAGAAACACATATCATAAGGTAAGTTACCTTTAGCTTGTTCATCTAATAAGTCTGCAATATAAACTGCAACCTCTTCAATAGTATTTAAAGTACCTCTATCAGCATAAAGGAAATGACCTTCATAATCTAATACATTGCCTTCAGCATCGGTAATTTCTTCAAATTGTAATCCCATTTCTTTAGCATGCTCCCAAGACCATTTCATCTCCGTAATAATAAAAACAGGCAGTATGCCCAATTTCTGGGCATTTACTGCTGCTTCTAGTAAAGCTGTAGTCTTACCTGTATCACTATGACCTCTTAATAAGGTAATATGACCAGTAGGAATACCTGGTAATGATGTAATATCTTGAAAAGCTTTAGATAATGGTATCCATCCTTGCTCTTTGAACTTAACGGATGTATTTGAATAACCCTTCTTCTTCTTAAAATTACTTAAATTAAACGACTTCTGAACTGCAGCAGTCGCTTTAGCTTGTACTTCTTTCTTTTTTGCCATATTTACTCGTTAAATAGATCATCAAATTGTCCAACTGTATCTTTATTGCCAGCAGTAGCTTTCTCTAAAGTAAAGTCAGTTTTTTGAGGACTTGAGCTTTCAGGCGTAGTAGTACTCGAATCTTCACCTAAAGTAGCTTTTTTAAGTTGCTTCTTAATAAACTCATAGTCATATGCTTTATAAACTTCTAAAGGCTTAGGTTGTTCTTTTAACCAAGTCTCTACTAAGTTATTATCATCTGATAATGGAGTTTGTTTAGGTTTAATTCTAATTTCTGTTTTAGGATAAGGGTTTTGAGCATTTCTTGGAGTCATCTCAACGATCATATCCCAACCGTTAATAACGTCTGTGTAATCACCTACATCTTCATCCTTAGCTAATTTAAGTAATGAATCGTAAATAGTAATTCCAAAGTTCCAAAGTCTTACTCCTTTGTCTTCTTCACCTCTAACAATAACAGGAGCTAGTATCCTAGTCTTAGGTGAATATTTTCTAGCGTCATTAAAATTATCATCACCACCTAACTTTCTTAACTCCTTAACAAACTCTTCAACAGGGTCTTGTTTACCGAAATTCGATAAAGCAGGAATAGGAAAGTCAAATTCATAATGAAATTTCATCTCAGTAAACGGATAAGTCGGATCAGTTACCGCTGGTAATAATCTAACTACTTGCTTACCTTCTTGTGGTTTCCAAAAAATTGTGGAATAGTCAATCTTTTCTGTAGGTTGACTGTTTTTGTTGAATGAATCAAAACGTTCATTCACTTTACTAAAATCAAGTGCCATATATAACTAATTTAATTATAACAATTATTATACTATAATATAAGTATAATTTTTTAATTCTCCAACTCTACTATCTTGTAAAGTTTGGTATTTACTCTCTTTAATTCTGGACCTTTTGTTAAAAGGATGCAATTACGGTAATCAGTCCAGTTGATTCTATATGAAGTATCTAATACACCTTCGTTTAACTCTTTGATTAAAGTATTCAAAGCATTAATCGTATACAAAGTATTCGATTCTTTCTTACGGTGCACTAGAATAGTGTTTTCTAGGAAGGTTCCAATATTGCCAAAGTCCACGTTATAGGTACAAATGTACTCATCTTGGGATTTGGAATATAAGACGAAAATTTTGTTATAGATAATCTTGTACCTTTCTTGGATTTCTTCTAAAACACTGTCTAAAGTCTCCTCGGTAGCAAAGGTACAGAAAAGTTTGTTGCTCATATCTTCGTTAAAATAAATCGGCTCAATATCGTAATCAAAGGCCGATGCTGTAACTATATTATTCATATATAAATATCTTTTTCATTCTATAACACAAGATCTTTTGAATATTTATATTTGATTGGATATTTCCCACCAGATTCTAAGATCTCCTTTAATTTATTTAACGTTTCCTCCCCATCCTCCTTATAGAAGTCAAAAAGTAATGCATCATATGTATAGAGTACCAACTTGGTTTTTTTATCCTTTAGGTACCTTAACACATCTTTTAAGATAAGAATATTTCTTGAGGTCTCCAAAGATTGCATGATATAATTCATCAACTTCTGTGGATGCATATCTTTTAACTGTTTAGTAAACGGTTTATCACTAATTGGCGCCAGGACTCTTCCGTTAGTTTCGTATTCGGACCAAAGTCCTTTAATGAATCCGTCGATTTTTTCAAAAACTTCGAGAAAAGCATATTTCTCGGGTATCTTTCCGTAAATTGCGTGAAAGTTAATTTGTTTCGCTTGATTGTATTCTTCATCTGTTATTTCTTCTTTATCAAAATATTGTTTTGCTAGTTGTTTATGAGCTGATTCGCTTGATAAATCGAAATTAATTTGCTCACAAAGTAACCTAAGGTGATAACCGTCAAAATCCAACTCAACAAAATAGTCGCCTTTGGGTACGAAACACCTTCTATGTTCTTGTGTTTTAGGTATAGCAGCGAAGTTAACGCTGTTAAAAGCATTAGTAGGTCTAGAAGTGACATTATATAAATTGTAATAGGTTAATACTGTATTGTCTACGATATTGTATAAAGGATCACGTGGATTAAACATTTTATTAAATGAATCGTAGTATATTCCAAGTCCTGATTGTTCTAAAAGGAAAAATACATTAGTACCAGTCTTATTATAGAAATCAAACCCAGAAGGTATATCAAAATCTAAAATAAACTTAATTTTATCGTATACTTTTTCACATCCTTCGTAAAGTTTACCAATAGGTATAAGACTATTTACGTTTTTAAAAGTTCTAAACTTATGGTAATAATGATTGATAGTTGAATTCTCTCTATTTACTGCAAGCTTTTCAAATTTTACCATAGAGTATAGTAACGAGATATCAATTGCTTGCTGTAAATTAAAGTGATAGAGTAAGTATTTCTTATCTAATGTATATATTGTTTCTATATCAGAAAGAAACTGTAATACACGATCTTTATCTATATTTAAACCTTCATCATGATTAATAGGAATAATAAATCCTTGATCAATACTTAAAGGTCTGATATAAACTGCTGTTGTGTAAGATAATTTAGGGTGAAATAAATCGTTTGATGAAATTACATCTATATAACAACCTTCATTGCATAACCCTTTTAATCTTTCAATACTAGAATCTTTCTCTACTATATAGAACATTTATAACCTTTTATATAATATAGTAAAATAATCCTATATTACAAACTTATTCAGATCTTATTAGAGTATATCCATCGTATTCGTTATTTTGTGATACGACTGAACCTGATGTAGCGTAATTTTGTTGGTCTAATAACTCTTTAGGAGTTTCTTCTGCTGCACCGATGAACGAAAGTCTAGGGTGTTGAGCTGCAGTATGTCTTGCTCCAACCATTGGTCCTAATGTAGGGTGTATATGATACGGTCCGTTATAAGAAACATTAGTACCACTTATAATAAATTGATTAGGTTTAGATTGCAAGTTATTTATAGAACTAGCTCCTAATTTATCCTCATCTGATATAGGAATATTATTTTGTGCAAATTCAGAACTATTATTCAAAAGATTAGATATACCTGGTAATGCTTGTTCAGCTGATGCAATAGTTTTAGCATTTTTAGACTTTATTCCTTCAGCTGAGTAACCTGATATTGTAGTATCTTCAATAACTCCTTTTACCAACCAATCAATGGTATGAAATTTTCTATAAGGTTTATTTTCTTTTTTCTGAACTAAGTATGATTTTTTATCTAATTCAGATACTTTATTTGAAGGAATATCTTTTACAAAATATCTTTTCATACTTCCTTTTTCATAATCTTTACTTGATGGTGAAGTATACCTATTGAAGATATCTTTAGATTTATCTTCTTCTGGTTTATCAGGAACAAATAATAATGGTTCAGAATCTTTTGTAAGTTTTTTTCCTTTAAAAAAGTTACCTAAATGATCCATAAAAGACGCACCAGTATATAGCGCACCTGCTAGAGTAAGAAGTTTACCTAACTTTTTATTCTTTTTCATTTTAGTTTTCGGTAAGTAAGCTACATATTGAATCATTTTAATGAGGTTTTAAAATAGCTGTTACTGTTGTTTCCCACATTGAAGTAGAAGAATCTATTGTATTTTCTACATTCATTATAATATAGTTCTTATTTCCAAATCTTTCTGGAACTAAATGCTGAGGTATAGTAAAACATTCTAAGTTTCTAAATCCTCCTACACCTAACATAGTAATAGATAGGTTAACTGGTAAAACATTAAATTTACCAATACGTCTACCTCCTCTTAAAGATCTTAAATAACTACCTGCACTATCTATAGTACCTTCCAAAGTATTATCTTCTCCTTTATTCCACGCTTCATACTTTCCTTTAAGGATAGTTAACATATCACCACCACCTGCAGTAGTATCTGGATTAGAATCTCCTTCATCAGAAGTGTTTCCTGTTACTTTATCAACGGTTACTTTACCAGGTCCATCTTTAACGTCTACTTCTTTGTTTAAGTTAGCAGGTCCTGCAGTACTCATACCACCATCTGAATCTTCTCCTGCTCCAGCAAACATTGCAGCCATTCCTAACCTATTAGGCATGTCAGCAGATATATTAAAATTGGTAACTGTATTACTTAAACCAGTTAAGTTTAGTGTTGGTCCTTTATCAAATCTTACTGCTCGATCATATATAGCTATATCATCAGAATCAGGTTCTCTTGAAATAACAAATTTATTTATATCACCAAGATACTTTTGAACCTCTTGTATTAACTTAGTTAAAAAATCTGTAATACCTATTTCGTTATCCTGAGCTGAAGTTAAGTTTATAAAACTTTGATTTATTTGTTGTAGTAAGTCAATTGATACTTTTATATTTAAAATGTTCTGTTCACCTCCATAAAATGGTGTTTGTGCTTGTCCTGCGAAATCATCTCCTCTTTTATATTCTTCACCAGATTTAACATTTAAGTCAGATATTGAAGATTTTTTTGGTAATAAAACCATACCTGGGTTAAGACTAAAATGTTTTGAAAATGATGTAAAAATATGACCTCCTTCATCTAATCTTACTAACAATCCGCCTTGATTCCTAGGCATAGCAAATGTATTTAGTAATCTCATTATAAATCTTAAATCTACATAAGCTACAACAGAGCCTTCTGACATTGTATTTGCTCCTTTGTTTGCTGATTCTGCAGTTACAGGACCTTGTGTGTTAACATCTAATGTTCTTGAAAACAATATATTATAAGTTGCAGGCCCTTTTTTGAAAGCATTTGCAACGTCATCTAACTTTACCACACTATCGCTAAGTAATGTAGATGCTGCTATTACTCCTTCTGTATCTTGATTATATCTTCTTATTCTATCGCAAATTGTACCTATTAAATTTGATATTTCTTCTTGTTGAGATACTTCTGGATCTCCATCTGGAGTTAAAGCAAAATTTCCTACTACAGAAGGTACACTAGGTATTTTCAAAGAATCCATTACATGGTTATCTGATATAAGACTTAAGTTACATTGATAAGTTCCTTCTGCACTTACTGTAAAGTTATAACCGTCCACTTTACCTACTAAACCTTCATAATTAAAGTTAGAATTTATTACTTTAGTTCTTATAGATTTTTTTATTTTTTGTATACTAGGTGTTGTTGCAAATACTTCTTCGTTAGAAACTAAATCACCTAATGTAAGTTCTTTTACGCTTCCATCTTTAGTTAAGTAAACAGAATGACCAAATTCAACTACTACATGTATACCGAAATTAAAATAAGTTTTTGCTAATAAATCTAGATCTTCTTTACTATTAGCTTGAAAAGATATTGATGTTTTTCTAGTCGCTCCTGTTTGACCTATAGCTTGAGAATTTACATTTGTTATTCCTGGCATTGGTCTAAAACCGTAAACATCGTTTTGATAATAAGCTGCTTCTGATGTAGAGAAATCTCTTCCTGCTTCTCTATCTATTCCAGCTCTTGCTGATAGTCCAGTACCAGCTGCTAATACTGCAGATTTTGGTATATCAGATGATCCATTTACTTTTGCTAAAGATCTTACAACTACAAATGAACTTTTTGCATGAGTATATTTTAAAATCTCTGGAGTTTTATTTTCATCAGAAACTAATCCTTCTCTTTGAGCAATTGCGTTAGCTAACTCTTGTGGTATTGGTGCTCCGAATGGCATTATCTAATCTCGTTTAACCTGTTGTACTCACTTACAGCAGCAGATGGATTAGCTGGTATGCGTAATTGTATTCCAGGTTCAACAGCTAGACTGTCTTTTTTAGAATTATTAGCTGCTGCTATAATCCACCATAACTTACTATCTTTATAAAATTGTAATGCTAAAGTATCATATCTATCTCCACCAGTGGTAATAATATATGTATCATTAGCTGTAGCAGTAACTTCTGGGTAAATAGAATTTATTCTATAGCTTCTTCCGCTTTCAGTTTTAAGCTCTTTATTTTGTAAATATCTATCTGCCATTATACTCCTATAAATTTCTTCTCATCTATACCAAACTCTGGATTAAATGAATGTATTGGTGTAAACTCACAACTTACATCTAATAAATGTGGTACTTTCATATCATCTCCTATCTCCCATGGATAATCTGTGTTCCATGTTAATGATACAGAACTTAAAAATCCATTTTGAGCTTTTATATAATCACCTATAGTTAATTTAAGTAAAGTTCCTCTCATAAACAACTTATCTGATCCATATGTTGGTGCTGTACTTCCTACTAAGTGATTTAACTTTTGGTAAATAGGTTCTAATTCTTCTTTAGAAAACGCTGCTGCTTTAAATGAAAAACTCATCGTTCTACCAAATCCAGAATATGTATAAAATTCCTCTGCTCTACCTATATATTTTATACCGCTCCATGTAGCATTGTAGCTATCTGATAAACTATCTAAAAAGGCTCTAAAGTAAATGTATTTATCTGTATCACTACCTGGAGTATAAAAGTTAAATTCAAAAGGTATAATATCTTGTTCGTCTACTCCTAAAGCTTTTTCTAATACTTTTTGTTTTTGAAGTTCATCTCCTTTGCCTCCGTCTTTTTGATAGTACTCTTTAATAGTATCTCCACCATAGACTCTATCTTTAGATTGCAAATATCTTCTTCCGTCTGCTATTTTACTTGTAGTAAAATCATTTTCTTTGCCTTTTATAGGTTCAGTTACTCCTCCTGAGTTAGCAATGTATATTTCAGATTTACCTTGATCAGCTCCTATATTTTTATATATCGGTTCTTTATAGGTTCTTGAAACAAATTGTGCACCTCCTAATATTTCTTGAGCTGCATGGTAATTGCTACTTTGAGCTCCAATAGCTGTTGCTACAGTAGATACCGTATTAATAACTTTATTCAAAAAGCTTTCTTTTCCTTCAGTAGAAGTTCCTGGTACTTCAGGTTCTTCTCCACTTTGAGGAGGCATTGTATCGGCTAAATAAGATGGACCTCCAACAGAAGGATTTACTCCATGAAATCCAGTACCTGCCTTTGCTGCATTTGCAGTTAAAAATAAACCTGTACCGACTGTTGCCTTGAATGCTGCTCCTAAACCTGCTAATACTGCTCCACCTATGGTTTTCTTACCTTTAGTTGCATTTGCTATTTTAGCATTTTGTAGTAATACTTGATTACCAGCAAACTTTAAACCTGGTGCTTGAGTTAATATAACTCCTAATCTTTTTACATCATCTATTCTGGCAGTAGCCTGGGAGGTCTTATTGCCCATCTTATGACGAACAGCAGGTAACTTAGAACCATACTTCAATGAAGTTAGGTCTGATTGTAAATCGATTAGAGCCATTTATTACTCTGGTTTGTTATCTAAGTATTTTTCTGGAGTTTTACCATCTAAATCATGAACTGAGTGATCTGCTTTTAATTCAGCAGGAGTACCTTGTGCATGAATTTGAGAAGTACTTAATGCACCTTCTCTAGTATCTGGTGTGCTTCCTTTTAAACCTAGATTTGATTGTAATTGATTTTTTAAAATTCCCATAATTATTGTTTATTATAAATATTAAAGTTTGTATGATGCTGCTGATAGAGTATGGCCTACTTTTATTCCATCCATTACTACGTCTCCTCCATTTCTAACTTCATCTATCAAAGTTTGTAGTAAAGCTTCTACGTTACCCCCTAATTTAGTACCACCTGCCATTGTGATAGTATCTTCATTTAATGGTTTGATAACGAAATCTGTTACAGGTACTTCTTGTGTACCTGCTGGTGCATCAACAGTTTGTTGTAATTCATTTAATTCTTTTGCTCTACTAATATCTCTTGCTACTAATGCTGCATCTGCTGCCAATGAAGCAGCTGTACCTATTCCTGGTATTGTACTTGCTGCACCTGAAGCTAATTCTAAAGCAGCTCCTGCAAAGTCACCAGATAATGCTCTTTGTAAACCGAATCCAACACCTGCTAATAACCCTACTCCTGGTATTTTTTTAAGTAATGACTTACCTAATGCTTTTGCTCCTAACTTACCTGCCTGTTTAGCTATACTTTTGCCACCTGTTTTTGCTACACTTGCTGTACCAGCTTTTACTGCAGATGTTGCTGCTGCTCCATATACCTTTTTACCGGTAGCTTTCATTACAGCACCTGCACCTGGTTTTCCAGCCATTTTAGCTAAGTTTGCCGGTCCTTTCTTTTTAAATATATTCTTTAATCCATCTAAAAGAGCACCACCTTTGCTAAAGATTACGTGCATTGGATTTGTTGGAGAACCTCTACCAAGTAGCATTTTACCAAGTACTCCAATACCTGCACCTGCAATAGCTATTTTACCCCCAGTGCTACTAAATAACCCACTTATCATTTGGAAGAAAGGAGATTCTGTTATACCTTTTATTCTACCTGGAATACTTTTTATAAAATTAAATGCTTTTCCTAAAAATTCTCCAAATTCTTTAGCTTTTACTTTTAGTTCTTCTGCACTAGGTAACATAGAAGCTAAACTTCTAGTTGTACCGTCTGATTTTTTAAATACTTCAGTAAATCCTTCTCTAATACCTCCAACTATTTGGTCTGTATTTTCTAATAATCCTCTTATAGCTTTTAAAGGACCTTTTGCTAAACCACCAAATATATCTCCTAACCTAGTTGTAATATCATTTATAGTTTCTCCTATAGTTCTATTTTCATCTCTAGCTTTTAATAAAGCTTCTTCTTGAGTTAAAGCAGGATTTTCTCTTCTTATTTTATTAGCTTGTTCAGTAAGTTTAATATCTTGATCAGCCATTCTTAACTGCTCTGCTAATGCATCTACTGATAGATTCATAGAATCAGCTAAAGCTTTTTGTTGGAAGTTATTCATTTTACCGAATTTCTCCATTCCTCCAACTTGTCTAAGCATTTCTTTAGCAGCTCCTACATGATCATTTCTAAATGCTAACTCACGAGCATGATTAAGATTAATACTTCTACCTAATAGAACACTTGCTTCCATTTCGGCAGTTATACTGCTTGAAAAATCTAACACACCATCAGACATAGATCTTGCAGTATCTAAATTGATACCTAATCTTTTAGCTTCTCTAACAGCTTGTGCTATTTTTGCTGGGTTATTACCTAAGTTAACAGCTATTTGACCTGTAGTATTAACTGCTTCTTCAAATAAAGCTGCTGATTGATAAACTCCATCATTATTTTTTACTATAGTATCGAAAATTTCTTCTTGCGATTTACCTAATAGTAATGATGCAGTAAGAGAATTTTTAAGAGACTCTCCTTGTAACCCTACATAAGTATTTAAGAATACTTGATCTTCTAATTGCTGTGCAGTTAATTTAACATTAGTACCTAATTGTTTAGATATCTCTAATTGAGCAGATATCAAACGATCCATACTAACTCCTATTTCATCACTAGCTACTGCTTGATTTTTTAACTCTAAAGTTAATTCAGTTGCAGCTGCGTTTGTAAGACCCATCCCTTTTGCAACATTTGATATTGCAGAATCTAAATGAGTAAACTGTTTTATAAATAAAGTTATACCTCCTATAAGAAGACCTTGTGGACTAAATAATTGACCTAAACCGTCAAGTAAAGTGGTACGAATACCTTGACCTAATGCAGCTATACTACCTGCCGATCTAAGTAAAAATCTATTAAACCTGTTAAATTGACCTTCTTCTATTGCTTCTTCTATTTCAACAGATAATTCTCTTGCTGCTGCAGCTCCTTTTTCAAATGATGAAGCTAATCCATCGAATCCAACTTTACCTAATGCAGCTCCTAAACCTGCTATTAGTCCAGTACCTATTCCAGCTATTTTATTAATATTAGCAAGTCTTTTTTCTACATTTTTAAAAGCTATTGCAGAAGCTCCTGAAGCATCAGCTTGATCTTCTGTAGCTTTAACTAAGGATTCCATTTGGTTTATCTCATCCTTTAGTTTTTCAGCTTTTTTAGGGTCTGTTTCTCCTTCTAATTCAGCTTTCTTTAGATCTAATTCTATATTAGCTCTAGTTGTAAGAGCTTTTAACCTTTTGAACTCTAAGTCATTTTTTTGCTTTAACTTTTGTACATCTTTTGTACTAGAATTTGCTAAATCAAGGTTAATGTCAGTAAGCTGAGAAGCAATACCGTTAATT
>Ga0163109_10001391_pt1 | contig 19067 bp, 24 predicted proteins | sample CRUFie1St13metaG_FD_108704 | JGI IMG/M metagenome (GOLD analysis project Ga0163109, IMG submission 108704) | Marine microbial communities from the Costa Rica Dome - CRUD Field 142mm St13 metaG | ecosystem: Environmental > Aquatic > Marine > Oceanic > Photic zone | place: Costa Rica: the Eastern... | reverse complement strand
TCATTTACAATATCAGGAACTCGTGGTACATCATTTACAAATGATACAAGTAGAAGTACAGGATTTACAAACTCAACTTCATTTGCGACAGGATTTACAAATGACACAAGTAGAACCACAGCGTATGTAGATAATACATCACAAGCAACAAGTAGAAGTACCTCATTTACTAATGCTACTGCATATGTGGATAACACATCACAGGCTACAAGTAGAAGTACATCATTTACTAATGCTACTGCTTATGTGGATAACACATCACAAGCAACTTCTAGAACAACAACATTTGCAACAGCGACAGCATATGTGGACAACACATCACAAGCTACAAGTAGAACAACTACATTTGCTACAGCAACAGCATATGTAGATTCTACCACATTCGAAACAAGTACAGCATATGTGGATAATACATCACAAGCAACTTCTAGAACAACTACATTTGCTACAACAACAGCATATCAAGATTCAACAACATTTGTTACTAGCACCGCTTATCAAGACAATACATCTTTTGCTACAAGTAGAACTACTACATTTAATACAACTACGGCTTATCAAGATTCTACTACATTTGTTACAAGTACAGCTTACCAAGATAATACATCTTTTGCTACTAGTAGAACAACCACATTTGCAACAACAACAGCATACCAAGATTCAACAACATTTGTCACAAGTACAGCATATGTTGATAATACAAGTTTCTCAACTACTAGAACAACTACATTTGACACCAGTACAGCATACGAAGATAGTACAAGTTATACAACTACACAAGCAACAAATACAGCGAGAAACACAGCGACTTCTCAGAGTACTTCATACAGCACATCATTTGCTACAAACACAGCAAGGAATACAGCAACTACACAATCTACTAATACAAGTAGAAGTACAACTAGAAGTACAAATACAGCTAGAGATACAAATACTGCGCAGTCAACAAACACAGCAAGGAATACAGCTACATCGCAAAGTACAGCATACAGCACTACCTTTGCCACAAACACTGCTAGAACTACATCAACTACACAGGCTACTGATACTACAACTACATTTAATACAAGTACAGCATATGTTGATAATACATCACAATCAACTGCATATGAGACTGCGTTCCAGACTTCTAGAGCAAGTTCAAGAAGTACAGGTACAAGTAGAGTTACAACTACAACATTTAATACAACAACCTCAACTGGAAGTTCAAGAGCAACAGATACAACTAAATCTACAACTACTACATTTGAGACTACACAAGGAACAACTACAAGTAGAACTACTGCATCAAGTAGAACTACTACAACTACATTTAATACTGATACAACTACTGTTGAAAGTAGAGGTACAGAAACAAGTAGAGAAACAGATACTGTATATAATACTACACAATCAACTGCAAGTTCAAGAAGCACAGGAAGTTCAAGAGATACAACTTCTACCTTCGATACTACACAATCAACTGCAAGTTCAAGAAGTACAGCATCGAGTAGAGATACTACAACTACATTTGAAACTACACAAAGTACGACAACTGCTTACGATACTACAACTACATTCGAAACAAGTAAGAGTACACAGAGTTCTAGAGGGACAACTAGAACTACAACATTTAACACTACTAGAGCTACGGAGACAGATAGAACAACAGACCATGTTACAACAACTACTTTCCTCACAAGCACTAGTTTATTTGAAAGAACAACCGCCTCTCAGGCAGGAACGCTATTTGGCACAGAGGTCGCAAGTGCCAATGACTTCGTAGCAGGATTCTGGGACGGCTCACAATGGAGTGAATCATAATGTCAGATTTTAAAAAAGACACAGAAGTAACGGCAGAATATGTAAATGATAAAGTAGAGAGTATGGTATCTGCTTTGTTTGATACACTTTCGGAGACAGAGGAAAGATTAAGAAACTTAGAACAAAAATACTACGAGTTGAAAAATGGTCAAAGCTAAGAACAAACTTCAAGCATTATCAAAGAATGAAGAAGTAGGTGATATACCAACTCATTTTTTTAAGTCAGGTTCGAGTATGAGACCTAAAGATGACTTACTGAATTTAAATGAATTTAAACATTATTTAATACCAGAAAAGCACAGAGGTTTAGGTTTTGACTACGACATTTGGTTTAATACTAATGAGAACATGACCATAAGAAAATGGTTGTATACAGATTTTCTAGGTAAAGGAATATATTTTAGGGTTACCTCTAAACCAGTAAATACTAAATTATTTGATAGTATTATATCTTCAGACATAGAGATAGACGAAGAACGAATTGCAAAAATAAAAAGTAATTTACAAAATAAATATAGTCTACAATGGAATACAGAATTTCATGATAAAGTAATTTTCTTACCGGGTAGTAATCTACTATCTAAAAGAACAGTGATTGACATGAACAGAGTCAAAGCACTAGTTGATGAAGGTTGGAAAATAAAACCACACCCTATAACTGCTCATGTATTTATGGCAGAACTTAGGATTAGATTTGGAAAAGAAAATGTACTAGGTAAAAAGGAAGGTGGTTTTGAATTACTAATGAATTGTAAAGAAGTGGCAACCGCACAGAATAGTGAAATGGGATTAATCGCATTACTACTAGGTAAGCCAATTAGGTTAGTATCATATCCCGTAGAGAAAAGGGAAAAATCTTTACTAACTTATGAAAGCTTCTATGAATCATTAGCAGGCACTAATGCCAAGGAATCAATATTAAAATTGTTTTCATCAAAAAGGTCAGGGATAATTTTTAACTTTGATGAGGACGCAAAAGAGAGATTAGATAATTATTTAAATAATTTCTGGGAGTATAAAATAGTAACAAATGGTTGAAATAATACATCAATATAAAAAAGACTGGACTATGTTCTTTCTTGCATCACTACTCGATAAACAAGACGAGGACTGGCGTCTGCATGTCTATATCGACGAGGTACATTGGAAAGACCGTGAAGTTAGATGGATGCTCGATAACTTCAAGAGAATTCAAATTTATGAATCTCATTGGGCATTAGATGACACCGCAAAACAGATGTGTCACTTAAAGAACTGGTGGAGTGATAAAACTCCTGGTTTAGGTAAAAGATTAATTTTTGCAAATGGAAATAGAATTTTCAATGGAAAAGTCATAGGTAACAATCTACCGCCAGAAAATTTTTTCAAGAAGAATTTATCGTTCCTATCGTGGAAGAAGGTATTTAACGAACACCCAACTTATAAAAAATATTACAAAATGTTATTCAATGCGATACAGCCCGATAATCCTAAAGAGTTCGACCCCGAATTTGTAATTATAAATTATGATGTCTTAAAAAATATGACTGATGATGAACTCTTTTTTAAACAGAATCCTGTAACTGGTCACATTGATGATAAAATTTCAGACGCAGGTAATTTAACTTTAATGAGAAGATTAATGACTTATAGTTGGAATAGTATGCCTGTTTACATGAACGGTAAAAATGATTTCTTAATTGAGAATGATGCTATTGGATTAAAAGATTTAGTAAACTATAATGTTATGATGAGAAAATGCTATACAATCAATTTACAACATAAGTGGTTAGTACAAGACTATAATAAATTATCTACTGGTATGCAACTAGCATTTCCTTGGGATATGTATACTTCTCTTATTGATAAGATTCCTTTGCAGTTTAGAAACCACGAATTAAATGAAAAGTTACTAATTAAAGGTAATAAACAGAAGCAAGTTCTGGAAAAGATTTTAAAAGTCGGTTATAGACTAGGTAAGATTTAGAGTTTCTTTTTCTAAGTCTGATAGAATAATCCATTCAAGAATACCCTTATCTCTCATCTCGAGAACTAATTCTTTTTCTTTTGGATTATGGGGATTTACTTTTACAGTTGATACTGGCATATGCCAGCTAGATGGGTGGTCTTCGCCTGTCTTAAAAGGCAATGATTTAGAGAAGAAGTCAAAACCTATCAAAGTAAGACTCTTATAATTACACTTACGCACAAAAAATAATATAGCCCAGAAACCTGCAGAAGGTCTCCACCCAAGAGGTTCTCTCTCAACTACTCCTAAGTCTTTATTTATTTTTCTTATCTCATCTTCAGTAAACATAGTAATATGCGGAAACTTTGGTTCACCCGCTTTAGCTGGTTTATCCAAATGTATTCTACACCTATTGTGTAAAGCAAGTGCGCCAGGAAACATTCTATAATAGTTTTGTCTTAGATATCCTGTTACCCAAATATCTGTTCTATTTCCTATCCTATCCTCGTTTTCTTTTCTAGGATATCCTTGTCCAAATCTTACAATAGTATCATAAGACTCTATTTTATCTTTTAGATTATGTTGTAGAATTTCAACTGAGTTTCCTACTAAGAGGATATTTTTTTGTTGTGTAAGTTCTTGTAGTGTTTTAGCCATTCTGTTGAGTAAAGCATGTCATCATGTATATCTAGCCACGGCCCACCATCTGTAAAGTGGACTGCTTTTGCACTTTTGAATTTGTAATAATTTACCATAGCATTATACTCTGCAGGTAAATCACCAATCTCACTTGCCCAAGCAAACTCGTGTAAGTCTTTTCCAGACCAAGAATTTACTAAGTCGCTAGTTAATGAAAAACATTTATCGTTATTAAAATACATGAGAGATGACCAATACTTTTTTGGGTAAGACATATTTGCTTTGCCTTTCATCTTCTCATGCGGTGTTGTTAAAAATGGAGGGTGTTTGACTACCCACACACTTGGAGATTCTGAACTCTGCTTAGCAAAGTCCTCTATTTCTTGTGGGTCACATCGCCACATAAAGTCTCCATCGCAAAATAGTGCGTAGCCTTTCCACTCACATAAAGCAGGGACGAGGAAACGAGTGAAAGCAAACTCTGTGCTTTCACCTTGATACGGTCTAGTATAAAGACCTTGCTCCTCTAATTCTGATTTTACCAGCGGTATGATTTCATGATTTGGATTATACTTTCTGATAGATTCTGCACATACTTCGTATGCTTCAGGATATTCTCTTTCAAACCCTATAAAGATTTTCATTTCTTTAATCTACTACCCAAATCGTTTACATAGGCTTGTTTCGCTGTCTTTAACGCTGCAAGTTGATTCTGTGTTTCAGCTATTTTAGCATCACAGTAATTCATAGCGTTTACTAAAGACTTCTGCTCATCGTCCATGTTCTCGACTTCATACTCTTTTTCGTCAATCGTAATTTTCATTTAAATATATCCTGCCAATTTCCTTGTGTACTAGCCTTAGCATACTCGGTAGCACGGTTTTCAAAAAAGTTGGTATGCTCAACTGCGTTAACTTGCATATCAATCCAAGGTAACGGATTTACTGTACTTTTAAAGATAGCCTTCATTCCAAGACCGAGTAATCTTCTATCTGCAATATATCGGATATATTCCTTTACTTCTCTCGCAGTTAGGTCTGGTACTTCAACTTTGTTAAAACAGACATCAATAAAATTATCTTCTAATTCTACTGTCCTTTCTGCCGCACAATATATTTCATACTTTAGTTTATCAGTCCATAGTTCTGGATTTTCTCTCATAAAAGTTCTAAATAATTCTGATAAGCCTTCTACATGTAGACTCTCATCTCTTATTGACCATGTTACAATCTGACCCATACCTTTCATCAAGTTATGTCTAGGGTAATTTAGAAGTATCGCAAAACTACTAAATAGTTGTACTCCTTCTGTAAATCCACTATAGACTGCCATAGTCTTTGCCATGTCATGTTTAGTATTCATGTTAAAATCTGTTAGATAATCATGTTTATCTGACATCGCTTGTATATCAAAAAACTCTTGGTACATATCATCTGACTTACCTAAAGTTTCTAATAGTAAAGAATATGCTTCTTGGTGAACCGCTTCCATAGCAGCAAAGCTTACTAGCATCATTCTTACTTCTGGTTGCTTAAATGTTGGTAGATAATGTTTTGCATATCCACAACATACATCAACATCTGCCTGTGTGAAAAATCGAAAGATGTTATCTATCAATAGTCGTTCATCTTCAGACAGTTTTTGGTTATAATCCTTTATATCATCTTGTAGTGGTACTTCATCTGGAAGCCAATGCATTTGTTGTTGTCGCTTGTACTTCTCAAAAGCCCACGGATAGACAAAAGGTTTGTAGTATTCTCTTTCTTCTAATAAGTTCATTCTATCCCTCACAGCTTAGACATTCTTCATTCTCGAAGATTATCTCTCGTTTAGCCTGAGCAGTTACATTATCAGCACGGCTGATAGCTTCACTTCTCAAGTAATACAATGTTTTTAAATTCTTTGCCCATGCCAACATATGTATATTGTGTAGTTCACCTTTGTTTACATCTGGTGGAAAGAACAAGTTTACACTTTGCGACTGACAAATAAATTGCTGTCGCTGAGATGCGTGTTCAATAATCCAGGCTTGATTGATTTCAACTGCTGTTTTGAAAACATCTTTCTCCCATTCATCTAGTATATCTAAATGTTGAACACTACCTCTGTTTGCAATAATACTTTTCCAAGTTTCTTCATACAAATCAGTTCGACCTATCTTAGTCATAAGAAGATTGTCTAAGTATTTATTTTTTACTAGATTACTTCCTGACTTAGTCTTCTGTGTGTATGCGTTTGCTCTAAACGGTTCGATACTTGGTGAAGTATTACCACATAAAATACTAGAGCTAGCATTAGGTGCAATAGCTAATAAATGAGCATTTCGCACTGAAGCAGTATCATCATCTGGACAAGCTCCTCTTTCTAGTGCTAATTCTCTAGTAGTTACGTCTGCGTTTGTTTTTATATATTCAAACATCTCTAAGTTTAATTGGTTTGCCATTGCACTTTCAAAAGGAATATTATTCTTCTGTAAATGTGCATGGAAACCCATAGCGCCTAGTCCTATACTTCTCTCCCGGTAAGCACTAAACTTGGCTTTTTCTAATTGACTTGGTGCATTATTGATAAATGATTCTAACACATTATCAAGCATACGAATCAAGTCTGGTATAAATGCTGGGTGGTTTTTCCACTCATCATAGTACTCTAAATTCACACTAGAAAGACAACATACTGCTGTTCTCTCTTCATCTGTAGCTAGAGTAATCTCACTACAGAGGTTGCTATGGTGTACTTGTAATCCTTTTCTTTTTTGAAATTCTGGTAATGCATTTTGTACTGCATCTTCAAACATCAAGTAAGGCTCACCTGTTTCCATTCTATTTTGTAGGATTTTTACCCACAACGCTCTTGCACTTACTGACTTGACTCTTCTGAGAGTGTGAGGGTCAATAAGGTCCCAAGTATCATCGAAATCAGGATATTTGGTAGCATTGTGAATGAGTTCCATAAAACTATCTGGTACCACGATAGCATGATGAAGATTGAGGCACTTACGATTGGTATCCCCACCAGTAGGTTTACGAACATCTAAGAACTCCTCTATCTCGGGGTGACTCATGTGTAGATATCCTGCGTAACTACCCCGTCTAGTTACACCTTGGGAGAATGCAAGCATTTCTGCATCTACAACTTTTACGAAAGGTATTACTCCAGTAGACTCAGAGCCTTTTGATGTTCTAGTTCCAGAAGAACGAACATCACTCCAAGTACCACCGATACCACCACCAAAACTACTTAGAAAAGCATTTTCTACATAGTGGTCTGTAATACCTTCTCGACTATCATCAACATAGTTTAGAAAGCAACTTATAGGTAATCCTCTACTTGTACCACCGTTAGATAGTACAGGTGTTGCAAACATAAACCACATTTGACTAACATAATCATATAATCTCTGTGCGTGTGCTTCATCATCTGCAAATGCTTCTGCAGCTCTGACAAAGGCTTCTTGTGGTGATTCTTCACCAGGTATCATATAACGGTCTTTTAGTGTTGCAAGTGCAAAGTCATCTAAAAGCTCGTCTCTCTTATAATCTATCTTTACTGACATAATTTTCTACCAATCCTATTATTTCATCTTTATGACCAAGCACAGCGGCTCCAGTATCATACATTAAATCCATGAGTTTGATACCGATTTCCAATCCATCACTTCCGAACTCATTTAAGTTCTGAATGAATTTATATTTTCCATCGATAGGTAAACTCGCCATAATATCAAAGACATCACCATACTGTTGTATTAGACTAGTGGCTCGTTTAGGGCCGACACCAGTAACTCCTGGAACATTATCTCCTTTATCTCCTGTTAAGCACTTATAAGTAAGAAAGTACTCAGGGTCAAAATCATAGTGTTCGTCCCAGTTATGTATGGTTGTTTCTTTTCTTGTTACAGTCGAAAAACGACTGACCTTATCATTGATAAGTAAATCCCAGTCTTTATCAGAAGATATTAACCATATCTCATCAAGACCAAGATTCTCTCGATTTTGAACTATGACTGACGCAATATCATCGGCTTCTACACCCTTATATTTGAGCGTAAGATATCCCTTGCTTTTCAGCTGTTTCATAGTTAAACTAAATTCTTGTAAAAACTCCAAGAACTCTTGTTCTTCTTCTGGAGTTTGTTCTGCATATCGTTCTTTACGATTTGCTTTGTACTCTGGATAAATCTCTTTTCGATAGTCACTTCCACCATCTCCAAGTACAACGATTTCTCCACAGTTATAGGACTTTGCCAAGGATTGAACTGTTCTTACATAATCGTATTCAAAGTCCAATTTTCCTTGATGTTTCCATCGAAAAGCCAGATTGAGTCCATCAACAATCAACAAGTTCCCATTCGGGGTCGGCTTTCCATGGCTCATAAATTGTATCGCCATTTGTAAATTCTATTTCCTCTGTTTCTAAATATTTTTCAGCTAAGGTTACATAACACCCTAGCCAGTTAAAGTACATATGTTTTTTGTAAAGTGGCTTTCTTGTCGTTGCCACATACCATTGAGAGTGATTCTCTTTGAAAAACAGGATTGGTTCTTGTTCCATTTGTTCTGCCTGTTTCACTAGTTTTGACCACCACCCAACGAATTTATTACTCTTTTGAGTAAATATTTTATGATTGAAAGCCATATCACGATAGAACTTAACTTCTATTGTAAATATATTATGCTTGTGTGGTACATAAAGGTCTCCCTTAATTTTACCACTGCCACTTCCTGGAGTCTGCGTAAAGGTTTGTCCTGTGTGTCTGTGTAGCATGCCAGCGACTTTTAATTCTGCGTCATGCCCCTTTCTTCTTGAATTAACCAATTAACTTCTCCAGTTCTGTGTAACCTCCAATCTTCTCTCCATCTACCACAATCTGTGGAAATGTTCGAGCTGTGGGAAATAATTCCCTTACATCTGATGCTTGAAATTCTTCTCCCATCATGTTGTAGACTACTTCGTGTCCTTTTTGTTCTGCAAGATTCTTAGCTCTTACACAATATGGACAGTTCGGTATACTATAAATTTCTATTTTCATTTTAATCCTTGTCCTATAAGAAAAAATGCCATGAGCATACCTCCGAAAACAAATAACTGTACGAAGGCCATGAAAGCCACTATTGGTATCTGTCTTTCCGCCCACCAATCAAGTTCTTTCTCTTGCCACTCGTCCCACTGCTCATCTGTTGCATCAACGGTTTTGTTCAACTGTATCTCCAACTGTTGAGGGTAGCGTTCTTGTTTGTGATAATCCTTTCGTTTCCAGGGGTCACTCATTTCATTGTTTCTTGTATAAATTCTGATAATGTTTGTATGTCATTGTCTGATAACATACCCGCTTGGGCCCACATAGTAGAACTCATGTTCCCTACTGTTTCCCTATTTTGATAAGCGTATAATCTTTGTGATATATACTCTGCATCTTTTCCAGCTAGTACAGGAAATGCTCCCATACCTTGTCCTTGGTTTCCGTGACACGCTGCACACCCTGCCCATAACCCTCTGATTGATGAGAATGGGTCTGCCGCGGCAGCTTCCTGCTGTTCCGCCATTTGTTCCATAAGTGTACCATGTACTCGTATATATTCTTCATAACACTCTCCCGAGCAATTCTGTGCACTCTTATATCCTTTATACTCTAGATTTTGATAAGTATATGCTATAAGGGACACCATAAATCCCACGATTAATAATGGATATCCTAAATTACTCATTTAAATAACTAATATTCTCCTCTTTGATAATTTCTATCTTTTCTAGTAGTGGGTGTGTCCAACCATGAGATACTAAATATGTATTTAGATTTGGCTCTTTTAGTAAGACTTCTACTACTTTTTCTTTTCCTTGTTCATCTAGTGCTTGATTAACTTCATCAAGGAATAATACATTTATTTGACTTCTTGATATAGAAGCCATAAGTTTTCTTATTGCAACTAGTGTTGCTATATTGACACGAGCTAACTCACCACTAGATAATGCTAGTATGTCAATAATATTTCCGTTGTCAGATACTTCGACATTTAACTTGTCATTCTCTACAACGAAGTTAATGCTAAATCTACCATCGCTGAACTCAGCAAGATAGTCATTAGTCATAACTTCTAATTCTTTTACTAATGATTCTATTTTGTAGGCAAGTAAACCATTCGTACTAAATGCCTTCTTAAGAATCTCAAGTATCGTAAATTTGTTCTCGATACCCTCAAGTCCATCTCGCAACGAATCAAGTTGTGCTTGAAACTCGCTAGTCTGTTCTTCAATAATACTAATTCTTGTGTTATGTCTTTCTCTTCTCTCATTCTCGTCAACTACCCTTTGTAGAGATTGCCTAGAACTGGTAATTTTCTCGCGAAGCGTTTCAATTTGACTTTCAATGGATTCTTTCTCAAGTACTCGTTGTGGGAGTTTGTCGTCAATAGACCTGTAGAGGTCTTCCCAAGTTTTGATTTCTCGTTTTGCTTTCCTATGTATTTCATTATTCTCCTCTGCTTCTTCTAGCTTAGTCCTATCTTTTTCTGCAAACTTCAAACATTGTTCATGTCTTAGTTTGTGTTCTTTTATACTATGGTCTATGAACGCTTGGTTTATTTCTTGGTCACAAGTAGGACAAGTTGCGTCCTCAACTAATGATAGTTCTGTGTACTTGCCTATCATAGTTTGTTCATGCATAGCCTCAGACTTCCATGCCCCAAGTCTAGTGAGGTGGTCTGATGTATCTATTTCTTCAGGGTGTAAGCTCATCAATCTTTTTGCTTCGTGCAAATCTATTGATTTTAACTGCTCTTTCCGTAAATTATTGTCATTTATTTTTTTGTTCTTTTCCGAGATATTTTCAAATTCTAATTGTAAAGAACGCAAAGATTCTTCGTCTTTTTCCGAAAATTTTGGTAAATCCATCTTCTCAAGTAGACTAGTATCTTCTAAAAAATTATCCTCGAGCCATTTTTCAATTGTTGCAATTTTCGCATTGCTAGTAGTAATATCACTTGATATCACACGCACAGCTTCTTTGAATGTCTCAAAATACGAGACATACTCGTCTAGTTTTAAGAGGTCAATTAGGAACTTTTTACGGTTAGTATCCGTAGCAGTTAAGAACTGCAAGGACGCGTTTGTATTTTGATACACTAATTGTGAAAATGTTTTGAAGTCTATACCAAGTAATTCGTTCAAAGTTTTGTAAGTATTTGACGCTGTGTGTGAAGATATATCTTCTCCGTTCTTTGTCAGCTTACATTTAAGTGTAGCCCTACGACTAACAGAAATGCAATAAGTATCGTTGTCAATACTAAAGTCAAGAGATATATCATATCCCTTGTTAACATATCTATTAGCGATGTCTGCTTTCTTAACATTTTTACTATTCTTATTAAATAAAACTTCTTCTAGTATTAGAGGGATAGATGATTTACCTACACCATTTGTACCTACAAGTTGTGTAAGTGTAGACTTTGACAAGTCTATCTCATTATCTTCTCCATACGAGAAACAGTTATCCCACTTCAGTTTTTGTAGAATAATCATTAAAAACTCCCATTATATTTCTTATCTTGCTATCATCAAGAGATAGTATTTCTTTTAGATATACTCCAAGTTCATCACCGATAGTCATATCGCCATGTAAACTTAGTGTAGCTTCTACCTCTCGTTTTACTACTTTCTTATCAAGTAAATCGGAGTTTTTGACTTTTGCCAAATCTTGCACATCTCCTTCTAGTTCATAGATAGTGTGATGAAAGTCTGTGGGTATCATCTGCTCAGGGTCTTCCACAGTCTTACGAATAAGTTGTGGTAAGTCAAACTGATGCCATGTCCACTCCCAATGTACTTCGGGATTAATCACTATGTAACCTGTGGTTACAACATTTCTATGAAAAGATGTTGTCATCGGGCTGCCTGGGTACACAATATTTCTTTGAGTATTCTCGTGAGCATGTAAGTCTCCAGCAAACACCGTTTTGAACTTGTCAAATCTTTCCAAATCTACTTCTGGTACTACATGAGGTGGTATCTCTCCACGAACATGAGTAAATAGATACGCTGCATCTATCTTTTCTATACTTTTCTTTTTATGCAAATCTGCATAGGGCAGTATCGCCCAATCGTCCTCATAGTAAGTTTCTGTAATAACTTCTACTAGAGGATTAATTTCATTTGTAACTCTTTTTAAGTTTGTAAAAAATGTATGGTTTTTCTTTGTAGCTTCATGGTTGCCGTCAAAGATTATTGTCCTAACATTACAATCTTTTACAAAATCAAAATATAGAGTAAGCTCGTCCATTGAAGGGACTCGGTCAAACAAGTCCCCTCCAATGATATGTAAACTAACATTATGTTCTTCAATAGCGTCTTGTACTTGTTGAAAAAATAATTTGTAGCGTGTACATGCCCACGGCACTGGTACATTCTTCTGTCCTAATTTAATGTGCCAATCGGCTGTATATAAAATCATGCTACGAAGTCTTCTCCTGGTTGCCATTCACAACCTGTTAGTCCACCTGCTTTCAATGCCTGTAAAGTTCTTAGAACTTCATTTGCATTTCTTCCTGTATCATCTCTATTAACTGATACATGTGCTATAAACCCATCTGGGTCTACGATGTATGTTGCTCTGTAACAAACACCGTTTAACTTATCATAGATGCCTAGTTTTTTAGATAATTCTAGTCCACCATCGCAAGCAAGAGTATGTTGAATGTTACTTATCAACTCATTGTTTTCTTTCCAAGCGAGTTTACAAAATTCATTGTCTCCACTAAAGCCAACAACACTAGCCTCTGAGACTAGCATATCCATGCCTCTAATTTCTGTTGGACAGATGAATGTAAAATCTTTTGGATAAAAGTAAAATACTTTCCAGTCTTGAAAATCATCATGTGCTACTTCGCCCATATGATTCTCGCAATCAACCCCGTTAGCTACAAAGTACGGGAACTCTTGTCCTACTCCAATCATGATACATCAAACTCCTCTGATACTTCATCAGATACACTACCTTCAGAATCTGTGATTCTTCTTAATAGCTCTAGCTGTGCGTCCGCTGTAGGTCTTGGTAAGACATCGTCCATAGATTTTAGGTTTGCAACTATATCTTTTTCCCACTCTTCAAGTTCTCTTGCTTTACACTTTAGAACTTGTAATTGATACTCAACATTGAACACTTGAGGTCCAGTCTTCTTTCTTTTGAAGAAGATGTCGTATCCTGTAACTGGGTCAGTTGGGTCTCCTAATTCTTCCATAGCTACTACTATTTGGTCGAACAGTTTTCTTTTTAGATTTAGAACTTTTACTGACTTATCAGCATAGTCTATACACTGGATAGCGTATGACCAACCGCATTTTAGGTCAGGATAAAATTCTCTAACATGGTCTGGCTCTTTGTTGTTAAAGGTTTCAGTATTTCTGTCGAAAGATAAACACTCCATAGGAATGTTTTCACCGTTTTCACCTTTTAGCCAATAGACATATCTAGGTAATAAGTCACCCACCATTCTTAAGTGGTGGTCTTCTTTACCTGCATAATTATAAGTTTCAATTTTTTCTTTTTGGGCTGAGCCCTTGGTTTGGTTGAATCCAATTGCCATTTTTATTCTCCTATTGTCTCCTCGAACATAAAGTGTATGCGACCATCTTTAATATCAAGCAGTCTATTATTTTTTAATATATCTTCTGAAATTGGACATTCCAGAAGTCCTAATGTGGTGTCTTTAGTATTCACATAGTTGTGATAGTTGCGAAAAGAAGCGACACCTGCGTACTCTGCAACCTCTTTATCACTATATGTGCGTCCAGTCTCAAGTAATTGTTTCGCATTTAACAAATAAGACTTGCCACCGAACTTGTGCTGATAGAACTTAAAAGTTTTATCATAGTAATTTTTTGGAGTAAGTTTGTAAGTAATTATTCTAAGGATTGTAATGATATCATTGACATTTCCTTTGCTTACTTGCATTATCCTATTCCAATCATATAGTAATATATTATAACAAAATTTTGAACTCATGTCAAGAACTATTTTTTACCGCTCTTGGCTGTCTTGCCATCTAAGATTTTTTGTGCATGTTCGGGGTCTAATGTAGCATGAACGCCAACATTTGCCATATCTACAATCTTACCTTGATAGATATAACTACCTGAATGCATTAGCTCTATATGTGGCAACGCCCAGATTTTGATTCCAAGTTTCCTGCAGTTTTCTGAAAACATATAGTCCTCAGATAAATATCTGTTTTCTTCGTTAATTATAGTATCGAAGAAAGCACATAGCTTTTCGCCTTGCTGAAACTCACCTTCTCTAATATGGTCAGGAGTATACATGTACTCAGGGTGTGCGTCCTGGTACTCCTCAAATACTGACCTTTCTGTTAGCATAAATCCAGTTGCCCCTTCTTTTACTTGTATTGGTTCAAATACTGGAGCTTCTCCGTTTGGATAGGCTTCTGGGTCTGGATTAAATACCATATCTCCTGCTACTTTCTCTAAGTGTACAGGGTGTTCATCATATAGTCCTGACTTAGCTGCATGTAATACTTTTTCCCATGCTATTGTTTTCTTTGGATATAATCCACAGAATATTCTAATGTCTTCTCTTGTAGCCATTAGATGTAGCATATATAATAAGTCTACACAATTCCAACTAACATCACTATCGATGAACATTAAATGTGTACACTCTGATTTTAGAAAAGCATTTACACAATAGTTTCTTGCTCTTGTCACTAGTGATTCATTAAATAGATAGTATATTTGATGTTGCACACCATTCTCTGCAAAAAGATTTGCAGTATCTAGTAATGACTTTGTGTACATACCATAGCATTGACCACCATACATTGGGGTTGCTATAAAAAGTTTCATCTCTTGTATTTTTTCTATATCTAGTGTTACTGATGTTTCATTCATAATACATTTACCTCGTATCCTTGTTTCATGTAGTAACCCATTCTAGCATTTGCTTGACGGGCTGCTGTTTTACCTTTTAAGTGAAAGTCAACTACTACTGGTTGTTTCTTTCCCTCTATTTTTCTTATTACTCTCCCTATTAATTGAGTTAATAATGGTTCATTATTTACTGGAGTTGCTAGTATTAAACAACTCAACTCATTGAGAGAGATACCTTCAGAGAAAATTGCTTGTGTTCCAAACAGAATGTTTTTATTATCTTTTATCATCTGCATTGTTCTTTCTCTTTCGGCAAAATCCATATCCCCTGTAATTGATACTGCCTTATCGCCACACAGTTTTGCACAACTTTTTAGAAAATGTACTCTATCTGATACGACTAATACCTTGTGCCCGAGGGCTGCATATCTAGCTGCTGTTGCACTAACGCCATGTACATATTCTGCGTCCATTGTTAAGTGATTGATTCGTTCTGCCCACGGAGTATAGCTACCATCTAGAAACCTAATCTCTGTTTTGAGAATATCAATCTTCGGAACTAGATAATTTTCTTTAGGCGGTTTGATTACATTATTACCGAAGTAATCTCGAAAAACCACATGTCTTCCATCTTTTCTTTCAAGCGTTCCAGTAAGTCCTACCTTATATCTGCACGGCATTTCATCTATAATACGAGTAAAGGTTGGACTACTAACATGATGCATTTCGTCAAGTATAAGTGTCCCGAACTCTTTTTGTAGAACGTCCATGCGACGGTATAAAGTCTGAATATTCCCGACACTGATAGGAGCATCTATATTGAACATTCCACTACCTATTCTGCCTGCTGTATATCCAAAGGACTTTTTCACCTCTTTTTCCCACTGATTTCTTAAGTTAGTTGTGTGGGTTACTACTAAGGTTTTCTGACCTAGCTTAGCAGCTATAGCTAAAGCCGTTATTGTCTTTCCCCAACTTACCCAAGCGTTAATTATACTATTGTCATTTACCTCGTCATATGCCATCTGCTGGGAAGGTCGTAACTTATACGCAAACTCAGGGTGTTCAATTTCATTTACCACTCGTTTATCTACTATTTCGTAGTCTGATGGGATTAAATCTTCTCTTCCCATAGGTATGGAACATAAACCCTCTCTAACATATCTGAATGTTTTGAATACGATAGGTGGGTCACTAGGTATTCTAGGAGCAATCGTATATGTTAATTCTCTTTCTAAACGATTCATCAACTCCTTATTAGCGGATAAATATATTCTATTACTTAGTACTGCTTTCATAGTAGAGAGTGTATGTATTGCCAATCTAATAGTCTGGATAATTCTACAGTTTTATCATGGTTGTTATCCCAAGGACTACTCCAACCAACCTTTTTCTTTTTGTTTCTTATATGTTCTGGTAAATAATCTGCCATAACTTCTCTTAATAAATACTTATAAGTACCTGTGTTCCATTCAGGGTGTTGTTTAAATTTAAAGAAACCATCATGCTGAAAACACCACTTAACAAAGTTTTGTCCTAAAAAACATGGTCTGGATTCCATACCAAACATTCCACAAGTTTGGTCAGTAGCTAATATATTTTGCTCTGATGTTATTAATAAATCTCCTAGTAGTAAATCATTCCAAGGGTCTGCACCATGTCTTATCTTTGGATACCAGTCCATCTTTTGGTATCTTTTTACTTTCTTCTGCTTATATCCTTCTTCCCAATACTTACCATGATGGAGATATCCTGTTACTATTTCATCAGCACTATCTCCTGTAAATATCACTTTACAACCGTCTTGTGCTGCAAACTTTGCTAGCATATATCTCGGGGCTCTTCTGTTTCTATCTGACCAAGGATACCTAGTTTTATTTAACCAATCTCTATCATAATGATACATAAGTTCCTGTCGTAATACTACTACTTTATAAGGTACTTTCCACATCTTACAAGTCTTTACAGCTAACTCAGCCTCTTTTCTAAAAGCGTCATGATTCCAATATCTACCTTTTGTATTATCATAACCTGCAATATACACAGTTAGGTCTAATCCCATATCTTTTATTATAGATAAAACCATCGTACTATCTAGACCACCACTTAAAAAGATTCCGCACTTTTGTTTTGTCTTTGCTATCTTTCTTATACTTCCTATAAGTTTTTCTTTGAATACTTCTATATCAAAGGGTCTTTTTTCAACTAAAAATCCATTCCATAGATTACCATTGGCTATTGTCTTGTTCTTTAGATTTAAAACAAAATACTGTCCTGGAGCAACTTTTATACAGTCTTTTATACTGCACTCACTTCCTTCCATAAGAGCATTTAATCTATACACTTGTTCATGAGTATTGTCTGGCTCTCCATTAAGTATACTTCTTAAACTTGTTGTAATTGTAAACTTAGTTCCTCTGCGATAAAACCACAAAGGCTTTGCACCAAACTGGTCTCTTACTAGAAATATCTCTTGTTCTTTTGGTTTATACCATACTAAAGAGCCATGCCAATCATTATGTACTAAAAAGTCTGTGCCATATGTTTCTAACCCATTTGCTAAATACTCTGTATCATTGGGTATAGTTGTGTCGTACATTTCTCCATTAAATACAATATAGTTACCATTTTTAGTTTTATATGGTTGAATCTGTCTCTCACCATTTATATCTAGTAGTGCATGACCCATACCGACAAAAGAGTCTTTATAAAAGGACTGCGCATCAGGACCTCGGAACTCTTGTTTTCTCAACATTAGTTCCGTATTAGCTACATCTGATGTTACTACAAATCCGCACATTATTCTACTACCGTAAATTTAATTATTGTATCTTCCTGCAAATCTTCCCATTTTTGGAACTCTACATCATAGCAGAGTAATTTATCGCCATCTTGTTTTTTAATATGATTTGGTATACTCATGTATTTTTCACATAAAGTGTACTCTCTTTCATATTCTTTGCCTGATTTTAAACTTTGAAATTTAATCAGAACTATATTTGTTTCTAACTTTTGTCTTAACTTTTGTGTGTCAACCATCTCCATAACCTCTCGTGATAGACATAAGCCAATATCTTGACTATACTGTCTGCTACAGCAATACCTGCTGCTAGTTCATAACTTCCCGTTACAAGTAACGCTATTATTGCGGTAATACTCATTGCTATTAACCGCCATGATAACGCCTTATACCAGTCTCTTAAATTTTTCTCCATGTATCTTTTTTCTTTTCCTCACAGAACTCCCATATTTTCCATGGTATTCCTTTCTTGTATAGTATACCAGCCCAGCTTGTGCCTGCACTTGGCGGACGAGCTTCTATAAATGGAAAAGGTATATCTTTTAACCAAATGACTGTTGCTATATCTTTTTTCTCTACTTTGCGTATTTTATGATACTTTAGTGTAGTAGTGGTAGTTTTTTCATCATACCAATACACTCCATTACTATCTATAAAATGCTTTCCTCTGTGTTTCATCATAGCGACTTCATCATCTAATTGATAACGCAAAGGGTACAGACTTCTCATTGGAGTCTGTAATCGTCTCATACCTAGTGTCTTTCCTGGCATGTTCTTATCATCAACTACTTGGTCTCCTATTAAGAGCAATCCATCTATTTCTTCTGGTTCTTCGTTGATAACATAAATCGGGTAATAAATCTTGTGCATAATTCCTCATATGTCATGTCAAAACATGATACTTTAAATAATATTCTTTCAAATTCTAAATTTGTTACTCTGTGTTCTTTTTCTGTATTTATTATAGCGGCATTATAAGTATGCTTACTGTCTCTGTACTCT
>Ga0163109_10001389_pt1 | contig 19084 bp, 14 predicted proteins | sample CRUFie1St13metaG_FD_108704 | JGI IMG/M metagenome (GOLD analysis project Ga0163109, IMG submission 108704) | Marine microbial communities from the Costa Rica Dome - CRUD Field 142mm St13 metaG | ecosystem: Environmental > Aquatic > Marine > Oceanic > Photic zone | place: Costa Rica: the Eastern... | reverse complement strand
TTAAAGCTTTTTACAGAACCTGGTTGATCGTTAAACATTAACGTAACATCAGAATAGTATTGTGTACCGTAAAAGTTATTAGCAGTTGTGTTACTGTGATGTAAATATAAATTAGCTTTATCAAAAGTGTAATACTCGTTGTTTAAACTTAAACCAACTTCTGGACCAAAAGACTTAAAACTTACCCAACCACTAGTTAGCTCGTTCCAACTTAAAGTTGTAGTTGTAGGTCTTAACTGATTTTCTGCTAGTTTAGTACAAAGCGTTATGTTATATTCGTTTTTCTTTTCATCATAACTACCCACTACAGATGATAAACTTTTAAGGTTATCATTAAAATAATCTTTCATACCAATATCAGATATAACTCTTATGCTAGCGCCACCTTCTAAACTTAAAACTTGACCTCTCATTTGATCACACCAGTACATGCCAAAAGGTGTTACAGCTAAAGACTCTGGGTTTGTTGATATACCATACTCACCATTTATAGGTGTTGCTTGTCCTAAAACTGCATTGTTAGATGTTACGTTAGCGTTGCCATCAGCATTAAATAAAGCATCTTTGTTTGTTAGTATTCTTAACACTTTGTCTTCGCAAAAAACTAAAGTATCAGTATCTCTACTAATAAGCTTTTGTATACTACCATGTCTAGGGCTAAGATCTTTTGTTATTGGTTCTGCTTGTATAAACTGGTTTAAGTTATTTACACCGCTAGTAGAGTTAAATATACCAGAGAATATTAAACCACTACTTCTATGTTCTTCAGAATAAGGTTCTGCAGCTACTGTTGAAGCTTTTACACCATTAGCTATAGTTGGTGCGTTAAAATCATCTCTAATTCTATCAGACTCAACACCGTTTTGAAACTGAAAACAATTATACCAACCTAGTTTTTGTGGTTGGAAACGAGGTGATCTCCACCATTGTATACCACCACTTTGAGTATTTGTAGGTCTTACACCTGTTACAACATCAATTACTTGATCACCAACAGCGTAATTACCAGAATCTTTTGAAACATAAACAGTTATTTGAGTACCGTCATATCTTTCTATTCTTATCCACTGATCATGATTTAAAGTATCTATTAAAGGAGGTGAAAGAGTTATTTTTGTTAAATCTGGATTATCTGTTGAGTTAACAGCGGTTACAGTATATAATTGATCTTCACCTGTAGGATCACCGGTAAGTGGATCAACTTGTTGATGTGTAACTCCACTTGAATTTGTTAAAGTTACTATTGACTCTAAAGGAATTAAATGTTCGTTGTTATCTGCGTTGATAACTAATGGAAAAGCTCCTGAGGCTTCGTAATATATATCTAATCCAACATCTTCTTTTGGTTCAGTTTCCCATATAGCAGGATTATCTGTAGATAAAACATCACCACCACTACCAACAAAACTTGTATCAACCTCAACAAAATCAATAATAACATAATGTTGACCGCTATTACCAGGGTAACCATCATTTCTATATAAGCTTAGTGGATCAAAATTTAACATATCCATTGGCTCATTGTTTTCATGTTGAACAATTTTGTTTACAAATTGTCTTCTTCGATTAGATCCAAAATTTTTATTGTTAAGAGCGTTTCTAGTGTGTCTTGCTCCTAAATCAGCTATAACTCTATATACAGTATTTGTAGGATCATTTCTCCATCTAAAAAGAGTACCAGCTTTTCTCATCTTCTTTTCAAAATCAACTCTACGTTGATTACCTAGCTCAGCAGATGTGTTACCCCACTCACGTATACCCCAATACATTGTTGTATCTGTTGTTGAGTGTTTTAAACCACCTTTACCTTCACCGTTTATATCAGAGTGTGAGTGGTGAGTACCATTATCGTTGTGATTATCATTTGGGTGAAAAGAATTACCGTTACTCCAACCGTGATCGTTACGGTGTCCACAAGCGTCTATAAACCACTCGTTACCATAAGTACCTGACCAAACCCAATAGTCTCTAGTTCTTTCTCTTGCTTGATTACCAGAGTGACCCATACGATGTGTAGCGTTAAATTTATCATTTTGACCATAAGCACTCGCAGTTGTTCCTGGGCTACTAGCCTCACTACCATACCAACCACAATTATTTCTGTGAAACAAATGTGTAGCACCTGTAGCTAGTGGCGCTACTCTTGAAGGGTGGCTTCTATCATTGTCAGATCCAATACCAGATATGTATAGTGTTTGGTGACTTTGTACTATTTGATATGTAGCACCTCGTTGATCACCTTGGGTTAAAACATATTTTTCTAATAAATCATCTCTAAATATTTTTACAAAAAATCTACCATCAAACTCAGCAGAGTTTTCTACAACAAGTTCTCTAATAGTAACTTTATAAGTTGGCGATGTTAAACCTGTTGGATTTGATGTTGAACTTGTCATATCAGCACTATCACCAATTGGTTTTGCTAATCTTACTGAAACATCATTACCTATAGTTCTTATACTAGTAACCTTTCTGTACTCAGATGTTTTTGTTACACTACCAGATGTTGCTGTAACTCTAGCTTCTAAATTACCTCTAGATATTTTTGAATAAACTTTTTCTAACCAATCACTACCAAAAGAATTATTCCAGAAAGGAGTTGCAGTAGTGTCATTTGTAATTAATATTTCGTTTGCAGCGGCAAGAGCTGTACCTGTTTGATTTTGAGTTTGAACATCACCGTGTATTTTTTTATTTGTCTTAACAAACAAAGGTGCGTCTTCTGATATTGCAATTACTTTATATCTAGCTTTTTCATATACAGGTTTATCAGTATCGTGAGCGTTCTTTAATATTAAAAAGGTTTCTTCATCAATTTTATTTCTTTCTGCAGATGGTATACTAATCCAAATATTACCGTCTTCAGCATCGTACCAACGATCCATTGCAAAGTTATAATATTCATTAGAAGTTTCTTTAACATACCATTTAAAGTAATCTGCCCAAGAAGGAACGCCACTATCATTTCTTAACGTTACTTGTAGTCTGTTTGAGTGAGCAGACCATTTCTTTTCTAAAAATATACTACTGCTTTCATTAGGTATTTGAACAGGTGTTTCTCTACCGTATTTGTCTCCAAAAACTATACCTAATTGATAAGTTCTTAATGTTTTGTTAGATTTTAAACCTATACCACCACCACCTTGTGATTCTCGAGTTGTATAGTCATGACACATTTGTATGTCAAATCTTAAACTTTCATTTATATCATAACCTTGTTTGTAGTTACCATATATTAACCTATTAGACGTTATCTCTTGAGTTAAAGCAGATTTAGGCACATTGTCATAAGGTCTTAATATTTGATTAGAAGGTACAACAGCATGTATCATTTCTGATGTTAAATCATATTGACCTCTATTTTTGTGATCAGACTTCATGTCTGGCCATTGTGGAGCTCCGTCTTTTCTTTTTATTTCTTTTACAGTATATATAGTTGGACTAGCATCTTCTTTATATAGTAAGTCAACTTGAATTACATCTCTAGGTATTAACTCAAACTCAGGAAAATAATCAGTAAGTCTCAAGCTTCTTAATCTATTAGTCATACCAAGATTAAAACCTTTTTTACATTTGTAATCAAAACCACCAGGTAAAAATGCTACTTCTGTAAAAGGCGCAAAAGTAGAATACTCTCCGTCTTGGTATTTGTATCTATAAGAAAATCTAGGAAATTTAAATTCAAAAAGAGGTGGTGGTGATTCTAACTTTGCAGCGTAAACAGCATTTCCACAAGCTAAAGTTTCTACTATAGATTCTATTTCTAAATTGTAAGGACCAATACTACCACCGTTGTTAGGCATACCCGTAGGTGCGTCTTTTACTAAAGCTCTAACTGCTGTTTCTTCTTCTTCATCAAAGTCTACGGTAGATGAAAGACTAAATAATATTGTATCACCTATTCTAAAATCAACAGGACTACTAAAGAAAAAATTAGTAATTTGATAACCACTTTTAAAATGCTCACCGTTACCATCGCAAAAGTTAACTGCAAGCTGCGAGCCTGTGCTGTTACCTGTAAAAGAACCTACAGCGTTTGGTGATGGGTTAGGTATTAATGTAGTTGCGTCAGGAACTCTAGATAAAGTTGTTTGTAACATCTCTAGTTTTAATGGTACTAAAGGTGATTTTTTAATTACAGTTACATTTTCTAAAGTTGTATAATGAGGTCTAAACTCTAGTTTATTTAAAGCTTGCTCAAAGCCAGTTCCAAACTCGTTATCTATAACTAATCTAGTATGAAAATGTTCGTTATCACCGCTTCCAACAACTAAACTTGCATTTGCATTGTTTTTATTACTAGAGTGACTTCCTAACTGAGTATCTGTCCAACCAGTAACTTGTTTTGATCCACCAGTACCAAGTATGCTTCGTTCTATATGTATTTTTTTAGGCTCATGCTTACCATCAGTCCAAAATATCATATCACCTAAATGATTAATACTATGTATTTTTCTTCTATAATCAAACTCTAAAACTCTTTCTTCTGATAAAAAAGTTATTTCTGCACCGTCAGCAGTAGGTATAGCTTGACCACCAGAACCATTGTCCCATAAGTAATCGTGATATATTTTGTAAGTATTAGATCCAGTGTGAACAATATCTGTAACACGAACATTGGCATTTCTAGTTAAAACAGTATTACCGTTATTAAACGTACCAGTTATTAACATACCAACTCTAACGTTAGTTGTGTTTATGTTGCTATTACCTAAGTCTGATATTGTAAAAAACTTATCACTTGTATTAGCACCACTTTGAGTTCTTTTAACACTATATATATCTACAAAAACATATTTAAAAGTATTTGATATAGTGTCATATTCTATTATATAATCTTTTTTTGCTAATGGCTCGTAATTTTTTGCTCCACCACCATGAACAAAATAATACACTAAATCTTTTTCAGGCAAAGCCATAGCACCAACACAAGTAGAATAATCTTCGTTTGTAATGTTTACGCTTTTTTTAGTGTTACCAAGAAGAGTTTGTAGTGATCCTACATCAGAACCGTCAGATGTTGCTACTTGTATATTGTTAGCATCACGATACTGACCAGAGGGTAAAACTCTCTCGTCCATATCCTTGTTCATTTTAGGATCGGTAAAATTTCTTTTTATTTCAGCCATGTGTTAGTGTTTAATCCATTTAGACTTACCTCTTAATATTTGGGTAATCTCTTCAATTTTAATACTTGATAATCTTATTTTTGCTTTTCTAGTTTCAGCAAAACGTTCTCTTTTCAACAACTGTAACATATTGTAATCAACATTTTTTCTACCTTGCATACAAGCATACAACACGTGTTTTATCATTGCCTCTTGAGCAAACTTATGTACAATAAAATCTTGCTCAACATTTATTTCTGAAGACCAGCTAACACCTCCAGCATCAGCTGCTACACCACTTTGAGAATAAGCAACACCGTCACTTATATATTTAAGTGTAACTGTTTTACCGTTGATGTTACCGCTAAAGTGTATTCTACCTCTTAAATAATCTATGTAAAAAGAGCCATTAGCGTTCATGTGTCTAGGTTCAGCACCATATATTGCTCCACTTGAGTCTTCTATATAATCAGTGTCATCATACTTAGTATCTAACGTAGAAGAACTATCTGTACTACTAGCTTTGTAATCTGTCCAAGTATTTGAATCACTAGCAAGTGTAGCTTCACCTTGACCATCAAATTGTAAGTTATAATCAGCATCTTGATTATATGCTGTTGGGTTGCTAGTTATTATTGCAGGCATTAAAGTTCTTTCTATACCGTGATCATCTTTACAAGTTAATTTTACATAACCCACAAAGTCATGAGGTAAAGCCATAATTAATGATGGTGGTACTTCTATTTCCATAGCTCTAGTAGACCTAAAAGTATCAAAGCTTAGTTCTTGTAACGATCTATAAGCGTGATACCTAACATCAGATTTTCTAGTACCTTCTAGCATTTTATCTGGACCACAATAAGAAGCGATAATATCATTTATAACATCGTCAACTTTAGCAAACTGATAATTACCGTATTGTGAATCATCACCACTAAGTTGAGTACCGTCAGGACCTTGATAATATTGTTGATGTGTTAGTGTTATTAAGTTGTTTGGCATTTTTTATTATTTTGTTTGTCCGTCATTTTGAGCCTCTTCATTTGAAGCTATTTGTACTAATCCTGGTTTATTTATTGTTATACCAGCTAATTCTAATATTTTTATAACTAAATTAGTTTCTTCTGATCTATGTAAATTAAAATCTACAGAGTTTGTAGCGTCATATAAAGCTTTTTCGTTTACAACTACATAAGCCCAGTTTACCTCTCTAGGAACTGCAGCTACAACTTCAACTTTTAATTGACCAGATGCTGTTATAGGTGTAGTTGAATCTTCTTTGTATAAAGAAAAACTACCATCTGTATTCTCTGTATAAAAAAAGTCAGCATCATCTGCAGTGTGCCACTTACTAGCTGTTTTAGCTGTAAAGTGTTCTACTATTTTATTTATATCATGCTCGTGTATACGTTCTAATGGAATTGACGATCCGTTTGTACCAGAATAGTACATTCGCCCTGTTCGATATATTGTAGATGATAATTCAGGTAATTTGTAACATTTGTTTGGAGCATCTACATCTAAAGCTACGTCTGAACCTTTGTATATAGATATTTTTTCTCTAAGTATATTAACAGTGTCACCAAAGTCTGGCTCTAACGCGTTGTTAGCACCTGGACCTTTATTTGCTTCATCTCTTTTACTAAGGTTAGTCATTGCAGCTAAATCATAAAAGTATTGCTCAAATATATCTAATTGAGCTTGATTTGCATGCAAGTTAAATTCTTGTGGCGTAATATAGCCTCTTTGTTCTTTGTTAGCCAGCGCTAAAACTCTTTGATATACTGTATCTATACTTATGGTCGTTTGACCAGCTACTATTATTGCCATATATTATTTTTTATTAAAGTATTGTAACCACCCCGAAGGGTGATTACATACTATTTGTTTATCTTAATTGTTTTTCAACAGATTTTAAAACTTCCATACCTTCATCAGTTTTAAACCACGCGGCTAAAGCTGAATATGGGTGTTCTTCAAACGGAACATTTAGTAGTTTTCTACCAGTTGATTTCCAAGTAAACGTTCTTTGATCACTTGAAAGTTCTATAATGTGTTGCTCACAAGCTTTTATACCTAAATTTCTAAGATGTATGTTATCATCTTTCATTAAATTTAAGAACAGCACTGGATTATTCTTAGCAAACACAAGAACATCTCGTTTAAGTTCCTTAGAAGTCATCTCTGTAACTCTAGAGCCAATCTCTGTACGCATAATAGCTTCTACCATGTCAATATCCATTTCTCTAGCAGCTATCATTGCATCAAGCTCTGTATTTATGTTAGTTAATTCAGAAGCAGCTTGAGCTTTTGGTTGTAACTCAACATAAAGTTTATTTCTTGAAGGGTGATATAGTGAAAGCATTTTCTGCATAACAACTTGTTCTTTTGGAACAGTAATATAACCGTTTCTAAAAACAATTCTAGCAGGTCTAACATCACCTTTAAATTCATCAACAAAGACTGTGTTTTGGTTTCTAGTTAATTGTATTTCTCTTTCATGACCTTTTTCTTCATCAAAGTAATACATACCTCTAGCTTTTATAGCATAAGACAATGGTCTTTTACCACTTTTTAAAACATAAGTTCTTTGTTTTATTTCCCAACCACCAATTTCTTTTACTGATGGTTCAACTCTTTTAGGTTTTTGTTTTTTAACAACAGGTACCTCTACCTTTTCTACTTTTTCTTTTTCCATGATATAATATAATATAAGTTAATAAAATAAAGGGTCGAGGCCGAAGCCTCGATCCTTATAAATAATCTAGTCTAGCTAGTTCCTTTAAATAATACAAAGTTGTTTGCACCTTGTACTACTAAACATCTTTCAGATAAGAAATGCATTTCCATCGCATCTAAATCAGAAGTAGTAGCACCAACTGAACCAGTAGTCCAAGTTTTGTACTTTCTGCTTTCTAAATTAGAAGCTCTAAAACGTACATGTAAGAAAGGTCTCTTTAAGTTCTTACCTAATGATTGGTCATAAACTGAAGATACACCTGCAGGTATCATAACACCATGTATTGCGTTAGCAGCATCTGTAGAGTTAATTAAACCTCTTGTTGCAGCATCGTTTAGGTATTTAAAGTCAGACTTGTAGAAGTCATAAGAACCTCTTCTGAAACCTGAGAAACCTAAGTTTAATGCCATGTCTTCAGAGTTATTGAATACACCAAAAGATGTACCACCAGTACCGTAAGAATTTTGAGCAGCTAACATATCGTCGATTTGTAAAGCAGCACCTCTATCTACGAAAATCATGTTTTCTTCAATAGCGCCATTTTTATCAAGCTCAGCAATTATATCATCAAACTCATCTAATGCATCAGCAGCAGTACCAGATCCATCGAAGAAGTTAGTTATGTTACCTCTATCTTCTAGAGCTTCCCATAAACCTTCAGTTCCACCGATAGCACCTGTTGCACCAGTTACAGTAGAGTTAGCCATACCAGTACCAGCAGTTACTGATTCACACATTGCCATCTCTAAATAATCAGAGAATCTAGCTTTAGTGTCACCAGAAGCTTTTAAGTACCATAGGTAACCTGATTGACCTTCTTCACCAGAAATTTCAACCCAACCGATAGCAGATGCATCAGATCCTGATACTTCATACTTATCTTTTAATATGATTGGCTTGTTTTTTCTTGATAAATGCTCTGGCTTGTTAGCACCAGCTCTACCTATAGATCCTTTAACATACTCAGATCCATAAACTAGTACAACTAATCCTGTTGCATCAAGATCAGCTAAACCATTTGCATTACCATCGTATCTTTCACAGTCTACAGTTGCAGTACCTGAAGTTGCTACAGTTTGTACATAAGCTTGTACAGTTTTGTTAGCATCAGATACCATTACCATATCACCTGGTCTAATACCATGATTAAGACCACTGTTACCGATAGAATTACCATCAACATCAGTTGCGTTTGTCATAGTTAATCTTAGTTCACCACCTACGTTTGAACCAGCTACAGCTTTGTAAGATAAATGTAATCTACCTTGCTCTGACCAAATAACTTGATCAGCTGCCATAGATTCTTCTGCACCAACTTGAGATAAGAAACCTGAGATAGTTCTGTTACCGAATACTTCAGCTTCTTTTTCCATTAAGTCTGGCAGGTATTGTTGCGCCCAGTTTGCACTGTTCGACCCAGCGTTTGCGAAATCAATGTACGCAGTTGCTAGGGTTTGTTTACTTGGGGCTGGAGTTAATTTACCAGCCGCTACACCCGTTACACTCATTTTAATAAATGTTTTTAATTAATATTTAGTTTCGTTTTTTAATACGTAGCTTCATATCGTTTGAATCTTCGCCTAAAACTTTAAACTTAATACCGCCCTCACCTTCATAAACTTTATGAGACTGTCTAGACGTATCTATATTCTTTGTTTCAGAAACCGTTTGCTTTATAGCATCCGATTTACCTTGTTCATAAAAATGTTTAGCTATCGCGTCAGGATTCATTGCAGTGAATAAACCTTTATGATAACCCGCGGCATCTTCCATAACTGATTTATCGTTTAGAAACTTTCCAACGAAGTTGTTTATGTCAGACTGCGTGTTTTTAGTTTTTTCAACATCTTGAATATTGTAAGTAATAGTTTTGTCACCAACGTTAAACTCAAAACCTTTAAATTCATTATTGAACACTTGGTTTGTTTTGTTTAAGAAAGCTTCTTGCTGTTGCTTTACAACTTTCAAGCTCTGCTCTTCTTCCTGTGAATAATTATTATAAAACTCAATAGCTTGTTGTTGCTCACTCGTAAGCTTTGAACCAGCTTTGATGTCTTCATAATATTTAGACTTTTGCCCGTCTAAGTAGGCTCTAGCCTCCGCAACTTGCTCTTTTAAGGCCAATTTTTTTCTTTTTATTTCTTTTTCATCAGCTTCGTCTTCATCGTATGAAAACTTATCTTCTAACAAGAAATTAATCTCTTCATTATCTAGATGTGGTTTTGTTAACTTGTAGTAATCATTTAAAACCTCTGAGTCATCTAACTCTTTTACATCTGTATTTAGTCTAACGTAATCAGCTAAATCACCACCTGTTTCTTCCATAAAGTCCATCAACTTTTGGATATTTTCAGGCACTTCTACTATCTGTTCTTCTTCAACATTTTGAGTAGTTGCTGATTCTTCATTTTGAACGGTTTGTTCTTCTTCTCTGGTAAGTTCTTCATTTGTTGTTTCGACGTTTTCTTGCTGAACTCCTTCGCTAGCTTCGGATTCGTCGCGTACAGGAACTTCCTCTGTTTGTGGCTCTGAAACGGCATCTTGTTCTTTGTTTAATTCGTTAAACTTGTTTAAATCTACTTTTATATCACCGTCTTCGTTAAAAGACACATGTGATTCTTCTTGTTTTTGTTCAGTGGTTTCCTCCACAGGTTGTTGTGTAGTTTCTTCAACTACTTCATTGTTTTCTTCCATGATAAAATAATATTAAATAATTAAGCGTTTATATCTAAGCCTTGTCCCATAACATCATTACCTGATGATTCAAATCTTGGGACTTGCTTATTTTCTTCTCTTTGATCTTTACGATCTTCTTTGTTGCTGTCACTTTGCATTTTAGCGACAGCTTGCATACCTTGAAGTTTTTTGTTAATTTCAAACTCATGATCCATAAGTTTTCTTTTTAATGCAGCTTCTTCTTTTAGGTATTGTATTCTCATTTCATTTCTAGCTTTTTCAAGTTCTATTTCAGACTGTGTATTAGCTTGTTTTTCTTGCATTTTAGCTTGAGATGCAGCTTGTGCAGCTTGTTGATTGCTTTGTGACTGCATTTGCATATTTCTTTCAGCAGCTTTTTGATCTCTTTCAGCTTTCTTTTTTCTACGTATTTTTAACATTTGATTAGCCATCTTTAGATTTTTAATCTCACGTAAATCAATAGCATCGTCTAAATCAATTAGCTTTTGCTGTATTGCCATTTGTATGTTATTTTCTAACACTTGTTTTTCTTCTGAATCAGGCTGTAACGTTATAAATATACCAAAGTCATATAAATGTAGTGTTGACATTTCTTCAAGAGTAGCAACGTTGTGAGCACCTATAGCTTGTATAAAAGCATCTTTTGTTGGTGAGTACTCTATTATATCTGAAACCCTTAATGACAATTGTTCAGCAGCTTCAACAGTTAAAAACAGACTAGCATCTAATATATGTCTAGTCGCTACGTTTGAGTTAGCTGCTGCAAGTTTTTGTATACCTACTAATGATCTTTGGTCTGGCATACTACCATCTCTAGCTTCATTTAAACCAGTTACATCTCTAATCATTTGTAGATAATAATTATAATTACCTATAAGTGCTTGTAATTTATTGCCTGCACCTTGACCATTTGATATTTCTTGTATAGGTATTTTACCAGGATTTTGATCGCCATCTCCAGTAAATGATCTACCAATTATACTACCAGTTTGAAAGAACATGTTTAATGCTTCTTGTGGATTATAATTAGTACCATTACCTAAATCAACTTCAGCTAAACCATCAATGTCTAGATAAACACCATCTGGTACCATACGCGATAATACTTGCTGTAACTTTAAGTGTGTTAGTTGTATCATATCAGCAAAGCTAGTAATTCTACTAACTATTGACTCAATTTTACCGTTATATATTTTAGGTGCAACTATAGAGTAATTCATTTTTACTTTATTGTAATCACTCTTAGGTCTCATCATGTTTGTAGCTTTTTGCCATCTTAACATTTTTTCAGAACCTAAAACTTTAACACCTTCAAACAAACACTCAACAGATCTTTGTATTCTTGAATAATCAGCTGCATCTGCGGGTGGTCTAAAGTTATCGTCTTTTCTTATAGTTCTTTCTGCGCCTGTAGATAATTTTTTAACTTTGTAAACATCATTCATAAATGTTTTATAATTAAAATATAAAAGATTTACTTTATTTTTATCATTGTCAGCGTTAGTTATTTTACCTCTGTTATATGCAGAATAATCTCTTTGTATTTGTTTTAAGTCTTCTTGAGTTAAATGTGGAAACTCTTTTGCAACTTCGTTTATTGGAACTTCTTTTACTTCACCAACATAATATATATCATCAAAGTATGGTGAATCTGTGTGTGAATAAACTAAGTTAGCTGGATCAACATATTTTACTTGAGCACCTTCACTAAAGTCAAATGTAGTTTTTACAGCTGCAATACCTAAAACTGTTAAGTCTTCTAAACAACGTCTTCTTGTAAGATCATATCTACTACCTTCCATTAATACGTTTATAGCTTGCTCATTAGCCATTTCAACTTCTTGCTTGTAAGTTAGTTGCATGTGAAGCCTTAACTCGTCTATAGTTTCAGGTAATTTTTCTGGATCATTAGCATAAAGATCCATATTAAATTGTTGTTTTGCTTGGTCATTAAACTCTTTTGTTCTCATGTCCTTCATTATAGACTCCATGTATTCAGTTCTTTTAGCAACTCCAAATGGATCTTGAGAATAAGATTTTAAGTCAAAACTTCTGTTAGCCATACCATTTACAACTATATCAACAAACTTAGGTATAATTGGCACAGGTGTCCAGTCTAAATTAAGATAAGACAAATCACCGTTAATAGATAATTCATCTTTATATTTTTGTATTGATTGTTCTCCTCTCGCGTATAATCTTAAGTTATGAAATCTTCTTTGATGATGTGAATATCTATGAGAAGACGGACCATCAAACCACTCTAGCTCAATAGCTTTACCAACTTCTAAACCATACTTGATAGTCATTTTTTCTAAATCACTAACAACTTGAGAAGGAAAATGTTTATGTACAGACTCTGCCATATATTTACTTTATTATTTTTGAATTTATTCCTCTATTGTTGTATCTTGCAATACTTATATTTACAGGTACTTTTTCAACTTTTGGATTTGGTTTGTATAAATGCCTATTACAAGCCATTATAGCTAAACCAGAACTAATAGTTGCATCGTATTTTGTTCTTTTGTTTATATCAAACTTACTCCAGTCATTAAGCGTTGTATTAAAATACATATTACCATATTGACCTTCTTTTACTTCACCCACTTTTTCTTGAATATACATTTCAATTGCTGCAGCGTGAGCTTGTTTTATATCTTCACTAGTGTTTGGTATACCACCTATTTCTTTTTCTGTTGTAGATAATTTATTCCAAACTTTATCAGGTCTATTCATTGAATAACCTCTATAACCTCTACGTCTTAAATAATATAATAATCTAGGTTTGTTATTTTCAGCAAGCATTGGCATACCATAAAAAACCAAAGCCATTAAAACGTCTTCAAAAAACATATCAGCTGTTTGTGGTCTAGCTATATATTCTAAAAAAAACTGGCTAGGTGGCGCATCTTCCATACTAAACTTTGTTAACCCATGCAAAGCACCTTTTGATCCTTGACCATCAACAGTTCCTGATATATCGTATGAGTCACAACCAAAAGCCCCTATATGCTCATTACCAGGATATTTTAAACCATTTTTTACAATATAACTATTTTGTAAATGTGATGGTGGTGTCCAACTAACTTTAAACCTACCTTTTGGATTTGGATAAAACATTACACTTGAATCTTTTACACCGTTAACCCATTGAAAACTTCCAGTTGTAATACCTAACATATTACCTAAACCTTCGTTATAATCTATTTGTTCGTATAGCTTAACTAAATTAAATATACTATTTTTTGTTTCATCTCTAAACGCGTGCTCTGTAGTTCTTGGAAACTGTCTATAAAACTCGTTTAAAGCATCTTGATCTGACTTTAATCCATCAACTTCGTTTTGCCAATGATCAATTACTCCTATATCTATTAACTCACCGTCTGGTGCGGAGATATCGCTATCAGGCGTAGTAAATACAGGAAGTCCGTGTTCGTCAATAAATCCTTCGTAGTTCCATTCCATTGGGATAAACAAAGAGTAGAGACCAGACTTAGTCTGACCATTTCTATTTCTTTTGGTGACATCTGAGTTGTTGTATAGTTTTTTAAAGTTATCCCCACCTTTATCTAATGCGTTTGATGTTGAGCCCATCATACACTTACCTATAATTCTACTACCTAGTCGTAAGCATGTTTTTGTAACTCGCCAGTTATTTAATATATTATCAGGTCTTTCCCACTTACCACTTTCATCATGTACTAGCAAATTTAGTTTTTCACCATCATAACTATTATCACCCGTGTTTTTCCAGTCTATAGTTGTATCTAATCCTTCAATATCTTCTACTTGCTCGTTAGCAGTTATTTTTTTTCTTGTAAACTTACTAGCAGGAACTCTATATGCTAATTCAGTTTTTGGTCTATCCATACCATCTTGCACCGGTTTAAAAAAGAAAGGATAATTAATACTAATCGGCACTACTTTATCCGTAAACATTTTTTTAGCGTCTGCACCCGTTTTAGATAATATACCAAACCTTGCGTCACTGCTTATTGTAGCTTGATTAACTGCTTCTGCCGAAGACATAAAAGAAAATCCAGATCTACGATTTTTAAGGTAGCACATACCATAACATCTTTTATCAGCTTTACATGCTTCCCAAAATATAAAAAATAATCTATTAGCTTCTCTAAAATCAGGAGCACCTACATCTATTTTACTCCACTGTAGATACATATAATGTGTACCTGTTATGTATGTTGGTTTGCTATTATTTACAAACCAGAAGCCTTCTTCTCTACGTTTAAACTCTTCATCTATATAATCATACCATTGATCTTTTGATTCTTCAGGGTATGCTCTCCAGTCAAATATATTTTTAAGTCTTGCTAATTCTTTTGGTTGATCAAATTTAACCCACTTATTTAGCTCATGTTTGTACACTTGCCTTGGCAAGTTTGGCAACGCAATTCGCAGATTTTGGATCTCATATATTTCACCAATTGTACCATTTTTTGATATAACGATAATATCGTGCTCTTTATTATATCCATATTTCCATTTTTTACCTCTATTCATACGAGTTATAGTCGTACGTTTAATAGGTTCTATTATTTTAAATAAGTTTTGTTCGTACATTACTTTGATCTACCCTCTGCAAATCCTTTGAAAACTTTTACTTTTTTATCTTCACTTGTTTTACCTTCAAGTATGTTTTCTTCTTCTTGGATTCTATTAAGTATTTCAAAGGCATCGAATATAGCTAATTTTTTAGTTGCTGCAGCATTTTTTAATCTATCAGCACTAACATCATCTTCTGTGTTAGTAATAATTTTTTCTTTAGCAACGTTGATTAATTCTTCAACCGCTCTGTGCCCAGCTTGGATTATAAGCTTCTTCGTTTCCTTTATTTTCATACTTAATTGTTATAAAATTTGATTTGACTCTATATAATCTTTGTCCGTCTATTACAAACTCATATTGACCTGTAGGTTTAAAACGTACTATATCTCCGTTGTCAACTGTACCATCTGAGTATTTAACTATACCAATAAGTTTTTCTTTATTAGCATACAAAGTATTATCTTCTTTTAGTGGTTGAATAAAACAATAACCTTTTAGAGGTTTCCACCCACTACCATTGTTATAAGCAAATATTTGGTCTGGATATACTATATAATTTTTTTCATCAAAATAATTACCAGAGTTTTTTTCATTACCTCTAACATCATGCCATCTTCTAAAAACATTGTGATGTAGTATTACAGTATCACCTTTTTTAATATTTGTTTCTAAAGCTAAAGGTGTAGACTTAACAATACCTTGTCTATTTATAAACTGATGATTAAATACTTCTGTGTTTAGTATTAGTTCTTTATCACCAACTTTTTTAGTATTGTTATATCTTTCTCCTTTAGGCTCAATTAAAAAAGCATAAATGCTTTTCATTATATATATTCTAAATTATATTCTACAGAGACAGCCATATTCTTGTTAAAATCTTTCCAAGGTATAACTTCTTTACCTTTTTTTATATATATAGAATATTTGTCTTCTTCTTCTATTATATCGCATATAGTATGACCACCATACACTTCTTGCCCAACGGCATAGTGCATGGCGTCATTTTTATAATCTCTTCCTATACTTATTTTACGAATTAACTTATCCATTTTTTTCTTTTATTTCTCCAGTTCTAAGATCAATATCTACGTCTTGACCGTATTTATCTTCAAGTTGAGTTTGCATAAGTTTAAGTTCATCTTGAGTTCTAGCTACAGCGTGCATTATAGCGTGCTTTTCAACATCTATTTTACCTAACTGACTGTATCTCATGTCAAGTGTACCTACTATTTTTTGGAGGTTTGTTAACTCGTCTTTTTCTAATGTTTTAACTTGTGGTTTAAGGTCTTTAACCTTAGGTGTTTTTCTTTTTGCCATTTTATTTAATTTAATTAATATTCTATTTATAATATCACATAAAATAGTGAGTAATTACACTAATCATCTACTTCTGATATATATGTGTTTGTTTCTAAATCATCAACATCAATACCGTCTCCTGAACCTGTCCAATCACTATGATTTGTAAAAGTATAATTTGAACACGTGTTTATATTCTGAAACTTACGAATACGTTCACTAACAGTATCTGTTGTTACTATTAATCTATGCGCATCATTCATACTTTTACGCATAAAAGTTATATTTTCTTTATTGAGTGTATTAAACACTTCCTTTGTTACTATATAATAATTCATTATTTATTCACTATTGATGAGCTACCACTAATTGTAAAATCTCCAACACCTGTATCAACTACTGTGTTACTACCATCAACTTCCCAAGTCCAATGACCTTTTAAATTACTTGCTGCGCTATGTGTTTGAGCGTTTAGTACAGTACCATTGTTGTATAGCTCGGTAACTTCACTAGCACTTAATTCTTTATTCCATATAGTTACATCATTGTAGATAGTAGCTGAGTTGTTACCAGTCTTTCTTTGTTGACCAGCACCAGATTGACCTGAGTGAACACCGTTACTACCTATACTCCATAATCTATCGTCGGTGGTACTTAATGGATTACTAGCTCTACTACCAGAGTTATTATTTGTTTGTATTGGAGCTGCACCCGCTGCATTAGCGTTCCAATATAACTTCATTGAAGCCGCAGTATTTGTTGTTGATTTAGTAATAGTAATCATTGTGTAGTCATCATCATTTACATAACCTCTATTACTTGAACTCCAAAATGTGCTACCTAAACCAGCCGCGTTATAACCAGCTACATACTGTGATAATTGAGAGTGAAACAACCAACCACCTTGATTGTACCATTGTCCAGAACCAGCAACGTTACCATATCTACACTCTATTCTATTAGTTGATTCGTTGTAGATAATTTTAATCATATCTTCAATCTGTTTAGCTGCATTTGTTTTTTGTCCAATAATAAAATGTATATTATCGTTTAAACTAGAGCTCCAACCTGCTTTTATCCAAAGTGATATTGTCCACGCTGTAGAACCTGTAAAGTTAAAAGTATCTGATTGATCAGTAAAGCTTATAGCATTATCTGTACCAGTACTTAGAGATTTAGAAACAGCTTGAACGTTTTCAAAAGATGGTTCTGCATCGTGATCATAACCATACCACTCTGACATAGCATGTGGTGTTGATGCGTTAGGCGTTGAAGCACTATTTGAATTTATAGATGTTTCTTCAGCAAGCGTTTGTAAACTAGTTAATTCTTGAGCGGTAGCATCGTAAGCATTATTACCAACCTCAGCATTAATACCAGCTAAACTTAATTTACCACTAGCAGGAACAGCCATTACATTTTTCTTTTAATTCATCAATTTGTTTTTGTTGATCTTTAATAGCTTCTATTAAATAACCAACTAAGTTGCCATAAGCAACACCTAAAGTACCTTCAGTGTCATGCACTAGTTCTGGCGCAACTTCTTGCAGCTCTTGCGCTATAACTCCAGAACTTTCTTTACCAGTATCTTTTCTAGTAAAGCTAACGCCTCTCATATCTAAAACTTTTTTACCGTTTAAAGTTTTTATATTACCTTTTAATTTTTTATCAGAAAAAGCTATTACATCAGCAGAACCTGTTATTGTAGATCCTACAGCTAAAGTTCCAGATATATCACCGTTACCGTTAATATCTAAACTTGTAGCTTCTAACTCACCACTTACAATTGTAGGGGAGTGAAGTAGAATAGTACCTTCGTTGGTATCAATTTTAACGTTTGCACCTGATATTTCATTTACAATAGAAAAATTATCATCTGTTGCACCTCCAAAACCTGTGTATGCTTTTCTACCAGCGCCAATACCGTCAGGGTACCATTGTATGTAAGAGTGATCAGTACCAACTAAATTTAAAGTACCAGCATTTTTCGTTACTTGAAGACTACCAGCTATATCACCGTTACCATTGATGTCTAGTGAGGTACCTTTTACCTCACCAGATACATCAATGTTATTTAAAAAGTTTATCGCCATTTAATTTAATTTAATTTAATTTATTATTAGTTTCTAGTAATATGTGCAGTGTAAGCACCTTGAGTTGGAGCTGAGCCAAACTCTATTTCTACAGTGTTAGTAGTAGTGTGTCTTACTTCTGCAAAAACTTCTTGATAGTTATCACCAGTTTCATACAACTTAACAGTAACATTTCTAGTTCCAAAATTGTGTGTTAAAGTATAAGTAGCACTTGAAAGCGCAACGTTTGAGTTAGAAGAGTTTAAAACTAAAACTACTGGAGCGTATACATTTGCTAAAGCTGTTAGACCATCTACAAGATTTAATTCTGTAGTAGTAGCAGTAACACCATCCATTTTGTTTAACTCGGCAGTTGTTGCAGTAACACCATCCATTATGTTTAATTCAGATGTTGTAGCCGTAACACCGTCCATAATGTTAAGCTCAGAAGTAGTTGCTGTTACACCGTCTAGTATAGCTATTTCAGTAGCTGATAACGCTGCAAAAGCATTTATCTCACCAGAAGTCATTGCTGCTAAAGTATCTAACTGAGCATCGTAAGCTTGTACATCAGTACCAATTACTAATCCTAATGAAGA
>Ga0163109_10001388_pt1 | contig 19085 bp, 19 predicted proteins | sample CRUFie1St13metaG_FD_108704 | JGI IMG/M metagenome (GOLD analysis project Ga0163109, IMG submission 108704) | Marine microbial communities from the Costa Rica Dome - CRUD Field 142mm St13 metaG | ecosystem: Environmental > Aquatic > Marine > Oceanic > Photic zone | place: Costa Rica: the Eastern... | reverse complement strand
TTTATGGTTCCTGATAGCTCCAGAAGATAACTCAATGCCATTACATACAATATCATATTGAAACGCTTTTAGTTTTAAGGGATCTGAAAGATCTAAATCGTCAATATCACCTTGTGGCATAGAAAAAGGATTGTGGCTAAATTCAATTTTTTTTGTATTTTCGTCAATTTCAAACATTGGATAGTCAACTACCCAACAAAATGAAAAAACACTTTCATCAATTAATTTTAAATCATTCGCGATTTTGTTTCTAGCATTGCTTAATAATTTTTCTACTTCAGGTTTTTTTCCACAAGACATAAAGATTGTATCACCAACTTCGGCATTCGTTATTTTCATCATTTCTTTAAGGCATTCTTCATTAAAAAATTTTCCTACTGGCCCTTTAGCTGTTAGTTTATTTGAGTTTTCAATTGAAAAATATGCAAGACCTGAAGATCCCTCATCTTTTGCCCATTTGTCAATTCCATCAAAAAAACTTCTTGTTTTTCCAGATGTATTTTTTGTTACAATTCCTCTAACTATAGAGCCTTTGCTTACTAATTTTTTAAATATTTCAAAATTAACATCATTTCTTTTAAAAATTTCTGTAATATCTATTATTTCCAAAGGATTTCTTAAATCAGGTTTATCAGTACCATATTTTAACATAGCTTTATCAAAAGGTATTCTTGGAAATGTTTCGTGAAGTAATTTTTTGTGAGAAAATTTTTTAAATAAATTTACAAATAATTCTTCAACTATATTAAATACATCATCTTGTTCAACAAAAGACATTTCTAAGTCTAATTGATAAAATTCGCCAGGACTTCTATCTGCTCTTGCGTCTTCATCTCTAAAACATGGTGCTATTTGAAAATATTTATCAAAACCAGAGACCATTATTAGCTGTTTAAATTGCTGAGGAGCCTGAGGTAATGCATAAAACTTTCCAGGATTTAGTCTACTTGGAACTAAAAAATCTCTAGCGCCTTCTGGACTAGACGATGTTAATATTGGAGTTTGATATTCTAAAAAACCATACTTTTGCATTTCAGATCTAATAAAAGAAATAATCTTAGATCTTAAAACTATGTTACTGTGAATTTTTTTTCTCCTTAAATCTAAAAATCTATATTTAAGTCTTATTTCTTCGGAATATTCCTGATCTGAAAATATAGGTAGTGGTAATTCTTTAGTATCTGCAAGTATTTTATATTTTTCGATCCCTACTTCAATTTCTCCAGTATTTAAATTTTTATTTATTGTATCTTTTTTTCTCTCTAAAACTTTACCTTCTATTTGTATGACAGTTTCCAAAGGTAGCTTTTCTATATCTTTAAAAATTGTTTTACCTTCATCTATTACAAGTTGGGTAAGACCATAATGATCTCTTAAGTCTAAAAATAAAAGATTCCCGTGATCCCTTCTCTTATTTATCCATCCTGACAATTTAACTATTTGATCTTTGTTGTTTAAACTAAGTTCTCCGCAAGTGTGTGTTCTGTATTTACTCAATTTATAATCTCTTTTATTATCTTAAAGTTAATAGATTGCTTTTTCTTCAAACTCAATTCATCAATTTTATATATAAATTCATGCATTTTTCCATACGATCTATCAATTCTTTTAATAATATAATCAATAATTTTGTTATCTAATTTAATTTGTCTATCAGAAAAACTTTTCAAAATTATTGCATAAATCAAATCATCATCTGGCGGCTCTATTTTAGCTACAATACAATTCTTTAATCTTGAAACTAAATCTGGAAGCGAGAATTTCATAGTATCCATTGGTTTTTTTGATGAAATTAATAGATATTTGTTATCTTGCTCTACAAGATTGAATATAGAATAAAGCAGCTTTTCATCAAAATTTTCATCTAAATCTTCAATTATAATATCATTAGAGAGTTTTATTTCTTTTAAAGTTTGATCGTCAATATTTTTAGCGTGTAAATATAAAGCATTACTCTTTCTTCTAAAAATTGCTGATAAATGTGACTTGCCGGAAAATTTTTCACCAGTAAGATTAATAATATTTTTTTCCCATTTAGGCCAAGTTTCTATAATATTTTTCGCAAAATAATTACTCTTTGATACATAATAATCATTTTCATCAAAACTTTCATTAATATCAAAATCTAATAGTTTTTGATCCACTTCTCTCATTTTACTTTCCAAATATCACTTGATGAATTTATATTTATACCATTTACTTTTAAATTATTTATAAATTTATCAGGATTACTATTATAAATTATTTTATAAATGATTTCTTCACTATTCATTTTTTCAATTTCATATTCATATACAAAATCTGATTTATTTAATAAATTTTCAAGTTTATCTGTAATTATATAATTACCATTTTTTATAGAAATTTTTATAGGAATTGTTATTGAAGTATTAATTTTATTAATTAACTTCCATTTGTCTTCATATATATTTTTTAAATTTAAGATAATTCTATTTAATATCTCATTATCATCATAATCAATAAAATTTTGATTTAAATTAAAGTTAAAATCTAAGTTTGAAAAACTAATTTTTGAGAATATCTTTAAATTGCTTTTGTTTTTATAAAATATTACAACAAATATATTTTTGAAATCGTATTTATCTGTAATCTCAGACAAATCATTGCTTTCTAAATTATTTTTTATTTTTTGAAAAATACGAAAATTTTCAATGTTTTCATCTGGTAAATTATAATTTATCAAAAAATAATTTTTATTAATGATGTTCCAATTATTATAAAAATAATTTTGATTAAAATATTTAATTTCATTACTTTGTATATCAATTAAAATTGGTATAAATAAAACCTCTGTTTTTTCAGGCACTGATGAAATCACATTTTTGCTTCTAATAAATGATAACAATTTTTTTTTGTCGAATTTAACTTCAAAATCCACTTCGTAATTATTATTTATAAATTTTTCATTTGTTATCGAAAAATTATCTATTAATGAGCTTATTTTCTTTTTTGGTATGTTGTTAAATAATTTTTTATCTTTATTTTCTACAATTTTATATATCAGTGTTTTAAATGCTTCTTCAAAACCTTTGTTTATTACCTGATCTTTGTTAAAATTAACATCGTACTGTTCTTTAATATTAATATTTTTTACAGTGTAATTATCTCCAAAAACTTTAATTGTGGAAAACTCGATAAAAAATAAAATCAAAAGTAAAAAAAAAAAGTATAAAGAACTATTAATTTTTTTTTTTATTAAGGACATAGTTGAAACATGAGATCTAAAAATTTCACATACAAAAAAAGTGGTGTAAACATAAAAAAAGCAGATAATTTTATTAAATTTATATCCTCAAGTACGAGAAAATCAAAAAAAAGTGTTGAATTTAAGAATATTGGAGGGTTTGGTGCTGTCACAAAACTACCTGATAAACTAAAAAATCCCTATCTTGTAACAAGTACTGATGGTGTTGGAACAAAAATTGAAGTTGCAAATCAACTAAACAAATTTGATACTATAGGAATTGATTTGGTGGCAATGTGCGTAAATGATATTATTGTCCAAGGAGCGAAACCAATAATTTTTTTAGATTATATATCAATTGAAAAAATAAATACTAAAAAGCTAAAAAACATTATCAAAGGCATTATTAAAGGATGCAAATTGGCTGGTTGTGATTTAGTTGGTGGAGAAACAGCTGAAATGCCAGGAACATACTCTAAAGGTAAATTTGATATAGCTGGTTTCTCATTAGGTTTAGTAGAAAAAGATAAAATACTAATAAACAAAATAAGAGAAAATGATTTAGTTGTAGCTGTACCATCCAATGGACTCCATTCTAATGGGTTTTCTTTAGTGAGACATGTTTTAAAAAAAAAAAATATAAATTTAAAAAAAAATTCTTATTTAAAAAAAGAATTACTCAAACCTACAAAAATATATGTAAAACATATTTTAGAATTATTTAAAAGAAAATATATAAGTGGGTGTGCAAATATTACAGGGGGTGGATTGGAAGATAATATTAAAAGAATAATTCCAAAAAAATATTGTGCAGAAATTTATTTAGAAAAAGTAAGAACATTAAAAATTTTTAAATGGTTGAAAAGTAAAGGTGTTAGTGAAAAAGAAATGTTGAAAACTTTTAATTGTGGAATAGGATTTTGTTTAATAATTAAACCTTATAAATTCCAAAAAATAATTAAGTTTTTTCCAAAAGAATATAGGCCATATGTGATAGGAAAAATTACAAAAAATTTGAAAAAAGTAAAATTAAGTGGAAAAATCTCCTGGTAAAACAATAATAGCGGTATTTATAAGTGGACGAGGCAGTAATCTTAAATCGCTAATAAAACATTCTAAAAAAAAAAATTCATTATTTAAAATTGATTTAGTTATTTCAAATAATATTAATGTTAAAGGATTACAGATTGCAAAAAAATTTAAGATAAAAAATTATTATGTAAAATATTCGAATAAAAGAATATTTGAAAGTCGCGTTTTAAAATTACTAAATAAAAATAAGATTGATTTGATATGTTTAGCTGGATTTATGAAAATATTATCAAGAAAATTTATTAAAAAATACTCAAAACCTATAATTAATATTCATCCGTCTCTGCTACCAAAATATAAAGGATTAAATACACATAGTAGAGCAATAAAAAATAAAGATAAATATTCTGGGGCTACAGTTCATATTGTAAATGAAAAATTAGATTCTGGAAAAATTATAATTCAAGAAAAAGTTAAAATCTTAAAATCAGATGAAGAGAAAACTCTAAAAAAAAAAGTTCAAAAAATTGAGCATAGAATATACCCCAAAGCGGTAATAAAATTATTTACTAATTATTGAAGAAAAAATCTAATTCTATTTTTGCATTATCTAAGCTGTCAGAGCCATGAACAGAGTTTTTATCAATTGAAATACCATATTTTTTCCTCAATGTTCCTTCTTCTGCATCCACAGGATTTGTTGCACCCATTAATTTTCTATTTTCCATTACTGCATTTTCTTTCTGCAAAGTCATAACTATTATGGGTCCAGATGATAAATAAGCACAAAGATCATTATAAAATGGCTTAGATTCATGAACTTTATAAAATCTTTCAGCTTCCTCTTTAGAAATATGAATTTTTTTTTCTTTAATTATTTTAAAACCTTTATTTGTAAATTCCTGTTTAATTTGATCCTGAAGATTTCTCTCAACTGCATCTGGTTTAATTATTGAAAGAGTTTGCTCTATATTATTCATAATTATCTTCTATCAATTTATTCAATAATCTAACACCATAACCAGTTGCTCCTCCTGAGTTTAATGCACCTCCATATTTTGAAAATGCCATACCTGCAATATCTAAGTGAGCCCAGGGAGTTTTATTTAAAATAAATCTTTGTAAGAACTGCGCGGCTGTTGTGGAGCCAGCACCACCAACATAATTAATGTTTTGCATATCTGCATTTTTTGAATTTATTAATTTATCAAAGTTCTCATTTAAAGGCATGCGCCAAAGTTTTTCCTCAACACTTTCTCCAGCTTCAATTAATTGTTTCGACAATTTATCATTGTTCGAAAATAAACCAGCATACTCTGAGCCAAGAGATACTATTATGGCGCCAGTTAATGTAGCTAGGTCAATTATAAATTGAGGTTTAAATTTTTCTTCAGTAAATGTTAATGCATCAGCTAAAACTAATCTACCTTCTGCATCTGTGTTTAAAATTTCAATAGTTTTTCCACTATAGGATTTTACAATATCTCCAGGTCTTTGCGCATTTCCACTTACCATATTTTCTACAAGACCTACTACGCCAACAGCATTAATTTTTGATTTTCTAAGTGCAAGAGTTTTCATTAAACCAACCACTGTTGCTGAACCTGCCATATCATATGTCATATCTTCCATAAATTTTGCAGGTTTTAACGAATAACCTCCAGTATCGAAACATACACCTTTACCAACAAATCCTAATGGTTTAGATTTATTTTTTGCACCATTCCACTCCAATGTAACTAAATATGACCCTCTAATACTTCCTTGACCTACACCTAATAAAGCGTTCATACCCATCTTTTTTAATTTTCTTTCATCATAGACAGTTACTTTAATTCCAAATTTTCTTAGTTTTATTATTCTCTTAGCATATTCGTCTGGATGAAGAACATTTCCTGGCTCAGATACAAGATCTCTAGTTAGAAAGACACCTTCTAAAATTGAATTTAACTTATTTCTTAGCAAATTAGATTTTTTGGATTTATCTCCAACTACATATAAATTATATTTTTCATTTTTTGCTTTATCAGTTTTATAAACATTAAATTCATAAGATTTTAATTGTGCACCGTGTAAAAACTTTTCTAATTGCACGCTAGACAGATATGATGAGCTTGAAACTAAGAATGATTTCTCGATTTTGTTATTTTTTAAAAAAATATACAATTGTGAACCAAGTTTCTCATAATCTAATGATTTTTTTGAATTCATACAATTTACAAAAATATAATTTTTATCTTTTATGTTTTGAGCAAAGAATTTTTGCTCGATAAATAATTTATTGGAAAACAATGATTTATTTAATGAATTTAGTATTTTACTTTTATTAGCTTTATCTTTAACTAAAATAATCTCATTATAATTAGCTTCTTTGGGAACTTTATTTGCAAAATCTAAATTTAGCTTCATTTTTTTGAAATATTTAATAGATAATGTTGTATATTTATTAAATTTATAATTTCAATGAATAAATTAATATTTCGTAAGTTATCTTTAGATATTTTGGCTTTTTTTTTACTATCCTCTTTAGCAATAACCATGATTGTGTGCGTTTTTCAGGGAGTAAATCTTTTGGATATCGTTTCTGAGCAAGGTCATGGAATAAAAGTATATTTCATATACACTAGTCTCAATATCCCTAAAATATTTAGTAAATTGTTATTATTTACTTATTTCTTAACTCTATTTGTAATCTTAAGTAAATATGAGGATAATAATGAAATTTTAATATTCTGGACAAATGGTATAAAAAAAATTTCTTTTATTAATTTTATTGGAAAATTATCAATATTTTTTATGTTGCTTCAACTTCTTCTAAATTTAATTATTGTACCGTATACACAAAATTTACAACAGCAATATTTAAAAAATTCTTCAATAGAGTTTTTTCCAAAATTGATAGAGCAAAAAAAATTTTCAAGTGTAATGAAAAATTTAACTATATTTGTTGAGGAGTATACCAAAGAGGGCGAATTAGTAGGAATATACATAAAAGAAAAAATAGATAATGATGAAAATAAAATAATTACAGCAAATAGTGGTAAATTATTCAAAACAGAAAGTGGATTTAGTTTTAAATTAATTGATGGTAAAATTACTAACATAACTAAAAGTGGAAGTTTCAATTTAGGATTTAAAGAAACTAGTTACGAACTTGAGGATTTAAATTCAAAAACAAGAAAAGAGAAGAAATTAAACGAAACCGAAACTTATTTTTTAATAAATTGTTTATTTAAATTTATAGATCAGAGAAAAGATAATAAGGTTAGATGTGGTTTAAATAACTCTTTTTTAGTAAAAAATATATATGAAGAATTATTTAAGAGAGCAGTAAATCCTTTATACATTGTAATACTGTCATTATTGAGTTCATTAATAATATTAAAATCAAAAATAATTTTTTTTTCAAATTATTATAAATCATTTTTATTTTTATTAGGCTTTGGTATAATTATTTTTTCAGAGTTAAGCTATAAGTTTTTATTTTTTTCAACGTTAATTGAAATAGTATTCTTTTTTTTACCAGTTTTATTTATATTAATTTTTTACTTTTTTATTTTAATTAAAACTAATTTTAAATTTAAGTATTTATGACTATAAAGAGATATCAATCATATATTTATTTTTTATTTCTAAAATTTTTTGTTTTAACTAGTTTAATTTTTTTTTGTGTAACTATCTTAATTAATTTTTTTGAAGAAGTTAAATTTACTGAAAAGTATAACACAGAAATTTATTATTCGATTTATCTTTCTTTGCTTAATGCACCATCATTGATGTATGAAATTTTTCCTTTCATTTTTTTGATAGCGGTTAAATTTTTTTATTTAAACTTAAATGATAGTAAAGAAATAGAAATCCTTAACTTTAATGGTATTAGTAATTTAAAAATTATTTTACATCTTGGTATTCTAACTTCAATTTTAGGAGTAATTTTATTGCTTTTTTATTATTCATTTTCCTCAAGTTTAAAAAGTAGTTACCTAGATATTAAAAATAGATTTTCAAATACTAATGAATATTTAGCAGTTGTTAAGGATGATGGATTATGGATAAAGGAGGAAATTGAAGAAAATATTTATATAATTCATGCTGAAAAATTTGAAAAAAATAAATTAAAAGCGATAACCATTACTGAAGCAGATAAATATTTTAATAATAAAAATACTATTATGGCTAAGACAGCAAACATTTTTTCAAAAAATTGGAAATTAAGCGATGTAACGATATTGGAAAATACTGGTAAAAGAAATAATTTAAAAAGTTATGTTCATAATTCCTCCTTTAATGGTGAAATAATTTCAAATTTATTTTCTAATCTGCATTCTTTAAATATTTATGAACTTCACAGATTATCAAATAGTTATCAAAAAATTGGTTATTCAAATATTGATATTAAAATTCATTTAAATAAAATTTACAGTATGCCAATATTTTATGTTATAATGACAATCTTAGGTTTTCTTGTAATCAATAAATTAAAAAAATTTAATTCTCGTTTCTTTGTGATTACATTGGGAATTTTTCTATCAGTTGTAATCTATTATTTAAACTATTTCTCAGGTATTCTTGGTAGTAAAGGTGTGTTACCAATTTTCTTATCTGTTTGGACGCCTTTGTTAATATTATTTTTAGTTTGCAATATAGGAATGTTAAAAGTAAATGAAAATTAAGAGAATCATATTTAAATTATCAATATTTTCATTAATTTTTTTTAATGCTTTCTCAGATGAAATAAATTTTGAGGCAAAAAATATTGAATTAAAGCAAAATGGTAAGGTTGTTATTGCATATGACTCAAATTTACAATTACCATCAAAAAATATTTCTATCGATTCAAGGAAAGCAGAATATAATAAAATAAAGAATGTCATTAATTTTAAAGATCAAGTTATTTTTCAAGATTATAAGAACAAAACTCTCATAAAGAGTAATGATTTAAAATATAACAGATCTAAAGATTTAATCATTAGCTATGGAACAACTAATATTAACCACAATAACAATTTAAGAATAACCACAGATACTATTTATTATGATAGAAAAAAACAAATTTTATATGGATCTGGAGATGCTACAATTGAGGACGAAGAAAATAATATATATAAACTTAATGATAAATTTAAATTTGACTTAACTAATCAAATTATTAAAGCAAAAAATTCTTTAATTACTGATAAAAATAATAATAAATATTTCTTTGAAGATTTACAAATAAATTTAAATATCAAGGAGATAATAGGAAAAGAAATAAAATTAGAATTTGAAAAATCTTATTTTGGTAATCCATTAAATAATCCTTTATTAAAAGGAAGAAGTGCATACTCAAATAATAAAGAAATGAAAGTCTATAAAGTTGTATTTAGTACTTGTAATACAGAAAATAAGGATTGCAGAGGATGGGAAATAAACACAAGCGAATTCAATCATGACAAAGAGAGAAAAATTTTTGAATACAAAGATTCTTGGCTAAAAATTTTTAATTATAAGGTATTTTATATACCATATTTTAATCATCCAGATCCCACTGTAAAAAGAAGATCTGGATTTTTGACCCCTACCTATTCTACATCTGAAAATCTTGGGAATTCACTTACCCTACCTTATTTTAAAGAGATAGCTATAGACAAAGATATTACTTTAAATCCTAGGTTCTATGCTGATAAGAGCTTCCTGCTACAAAATGAGTACAGACAAGCTTTAGAAAATTCTAAAATTCTCACAGATTTTAGTTTTCTAGTAGGTGAAAAGGGGACAAAATCTCATTTTTTTTATAACCAGGTTGGCAAAATTGATAAGATAAGAAATTATGAAATTAATTTACAAAGCGTTAAAGGAGATAATTATTTAAAAAATCATAAATTAGTTAAGACATCCTCGATAATAACAAATGATGACATTCTTCTTTCTAATTTTGATTTAAACTGGAATTTCAAGGAATCAAATTTAAATACTTCATTTAAAGTATATGAAGATTTATCAGCAAATTATCACGATAGATATCAATACATTTTTCCAAATTATAATTTTTCAAGAAAAGTAAATATACCAATAAATTATAATGGAACTTTTGAATTTAATTCATACGGTTATAATAAGAATTATAACACCAATGTCACTGAGACAGTATTAACAAATGACTTTTTATTTAAATCTAATGATTTCATTAATTCCAAAGGATTAATAAGTAATTTTGATATTTTGTTAAAGAATTCTAGTAACTATTCAAAGAATTCAACAAATTTTGAAGATGATGAGAATTATGATTTATTTGGAATAATTAAACTTGACTCTAGTATTCCAATGCGAAAAAAAATTGATGAATTTAATCATTATATCACGCCAATTGCATCAATCAGATACAGTCCAAATGGAAATGATGATCTTTCTGAGAAAAATATTCTTTTAAATTATAATAGTGTGTTTGATTTAAATAGAATTGGATCAAGTTATCAGGTTGAAGGAGGAGAATCTTTGAGTTTGGGTTTTGAGTTTAAAAGAGAAAAATTTGATGGAACAAATATACTAGATTTAAAATTTGCAAACGTATTAAAACCAGATAATAATAATAATTTACCATCTAAGTCTAATTTGGATAAAAGAAGATCTGATATTTTCGGGAATTTAAACTATAACTTTAATAGCAATATAAGAACAAATTATTTTTTTTCTTATGATAGAGATCTTAAGCATTCAAATTTAGAACAGTTAAATTTAGAGTTTTTAGTGAACAATATTGTAACAAATTTTTCATACTACACAGAGGATAACGAAATCGGGAATATAGAAAATATTAAAAATAATACGAATTTCAAAATAGACAATGAAAATAAAATTAGTTTCGAGGTAGCAAAAAATTTAAGGGATGATTTCACGCAATTTTATGATCTTATTTATACTTACGAAACTGACTGTCTATCATTAAATCTTAATTATAACAGAACATTTTATAGTGATGGTAATTTAGAGCCTAATAAAAGCATAACTTTTTTAGTTAAGATAATCCCATTTTCAGAATTTGGAATTTCTAATTTCGGAAAACTAGTTGGAAAATAAGTAAAGCTAATGATAAAATTTAAGTTATTCATAATTTTTCTATTAGTTTTCTTTATGAATTTTAATATTCAAGCAGAGATTAAAATAAAATTTAAGGTAGGTGAAGACATAATTACAAATTTCGATATTTTAAAAGAAAAAAATTACTTACTATTTTTTAGGCCAGACCTTAGCAAATTAAATGAAAAAGAAATAATTAAAATATCTGAAAATTCTTTAATTAGAGAACTAATAAAAAAAAAAGAATTAGATAAAATATTTAAAGAGACAAATGATCAAGAATTTATTGGCAAAATTAAGAAAAATCTTTTTTTGAGGTATAAAGTTCAAGATGAAGAGCAATTTAAAAGATTATTAATTAAAAATAATATAAATTTCAAAGATTTGCTAAATAAAGTGAAATATGAAGGATTATGGAATGAAATGATATATATGAAGTATAATAATTCAGTCAAAATTGACAAAGAAAAAACTAGAAAAGACTTAATTTTAAAAATATCAAATGAAAAAAAATACGAGTACAACTTGTCAGAAATTTTATTTGATATTGATAAGGATGAAAAATTAATTAGCAAACATGCAAAAATAATTAATACAATTAGAGAAAAAGATTTTAAAACTGCTGTATCAAAATATAGTATCTCTGGTAGTTCTGATATTGCTGGAGAATTAGGTTGGATAAAAGAAACTATGTTATCAAACGATTTAAATAAAATGCTTGGTAAAATGAAAAAAAATCAGATAACTAAACCAATTAAATATCCAAATGGATATTTACTTTTGAAAATTAATGATAAAAAAGAAATGAAACAAGTAGTTGATATAGAAAAAGAATTGAATGATTTAATATCATATAAAAAAAATAAACAATTGAACCAATTTTCACTTTTATATTTTAAAAAACTAAAACAAAATACAAAAATTAGTGAATATTAAATTTATTATAATAGTTCTGGGAGAGCCTTATAGTATTTTTTCTGAAATTATAGGTAAATATTTTAGGAGAAAAAAATACCCGAAAAAAAAAATAATTTTAATTGGAGATGTTAGTTTATTAATTAAACAATTAAAAAAATTAGATTTATCTCTTCCACTGAATATTGTTGAGGATATAAAAGATGCAAAATTTAATATATTAAATATTATTAATATTAAATTTAACTTTAAAAAAATATTTAAAAAGATTGATAGTAAATCAAATAAATATATCGAAAATAGTTTTCTTGAAGCGTTAAAAATAATTAAAAAAAATAAAAATGAATGTTTATTGATTAATGGGCCTGTATCTAAAAAATCTTTTTTAAAAAAAAATTATTTGGGAATTACAGAATATTTAGCTCAAAAAACTAAATCTTCGAATCAAATTATGTTAATATATAATAGCAATATTTCTGTCTCTCCTTTAACAACTCATATACCCTTAAAAAAAGTTAATAGAAGTATAAGTAAAGAAAAAATAATAAATAGTATAAAAAAAATAAATAATTTTTATCTTGAAAAACTAAGAACAAAAGCGAGATTAGCGGTACTTGGATTAAATCCACATTGTGAAACTATAGATAGTTTTAGTGAAGAGGATAAAATAATTTCACCAGCAATAAAATCTCTGAAAAAAAATGGATTTAGCGTTGACGGACCATTTTCAGCAGATACTTTTTTTCAAAAAAAAAATTTAAATAAATATAATGTTGTATTAGGCATGTATCATGATCAGGTATTAACCCCAATAAAGACTTTATATAATTTTAATGCAATTAATCTAACAATTGGTCTTCCTTTTATTAGAATTTCTCCAGATCATGGTCCAAATGAAAGTATGATTGGTAAAAATGTTTCAGATATGTCATCTTTTTTATATGCGATGAAATTTATTGATAAAATTAAGAAATAATGAAACCAAAAAAAAGTTTGGGTCAAAATTTTTTAAATGATAAAAAAATACTAAATGAAATTATAGAAGCTGGTAAAATTAAAAAAGAAGATATTATTTTTGAAATTGGTCCAGGTACTGGTAATTTAACAAATGAAATTTTGAAGAAAAGACCAAAAAAATTATTAGTAGTTGAAAAAGATAATAATTTATCAAATTTTTTAAAAAAGAAATATGAATTTAAAATTGAAGTTATAAATAAGGATATTCTCAATTGTTATGATATTTTTAAATATGATCAACCTATAAAAGTTTTTGGTAATTTGCCTTATAATATATCTACCAAACTTTTAACATCTTTTATCAAATTAAATAATTTAAAGAGAAAGTTTGAAAAATTTATTTTTATTTTTCAAAAAGAGGTAGCTGATCGAATAATAGCTGAAGAGAATACGAAAAATTATGGTAGATTATCAATTCTAACTTCATGGAAAATGAGTTGTGAAAAAATTTTAGATATTGATCCAAAATACTTTTATCCAAAACCAAAAGTTTGGAGCTCTTTAATTGTGCTTACACCAAAATCTAAAATAGAAAGACTAATTAATCCAAAAAATTTAGAACATATAACAAATATTTTTTTCACCCAGAGAAGAAAAATGATAAAAAAACCTATGAAAATACTATTTAATGATTATCATATAATTGCAAAAAAATTAAATCTTGATTTAAGTTTGAGGCCTCAAAATATTTCAAAAAATCAATATTTGGAAATTTGTAAATGTTACGAAGATTTAAACCATTAATTTTTTAACATGGCTAGCAATGAAATTACGATCAAATGAACCTAATTTTTTTTTTTTTATCACTTGCATAATTTTTTTGTAACAAATTTTTAAATCATCGTTAATAACAACATAATCATACTCTTTCCATTTGGATAAATCTTTATTAAATCCTTTCATTCTCTTTTTAACAGTTTTCATATTCTTTTTTTCCCTTTTTATTAATCTATTCAATAATTCTTTTTTTGTTGGAGGCAAGATAAAGATTGTAAATAATCTATAATTAAGGTTTTTATTTCTTATCTGTCTTGTTCCTTGCCAGTCAATATCAAATATTATATTTTTATTCTGTTTAAGTTTTTCTATAACTGTTTTTTTTGAGGATCCATAGTAGTTATTAAAAACACTTGCATGTTCTAAAAATTGATTTTGCTTTATTAATTTTTTAAAATGATTTTTTGAAATAAAATAATAATCTTTTCCATTTTTTTCATTTGGCCTTGGTAACCTAGTAGTATGTGATATAGAGACGAAAAAATTTTTATTTTTGGAAATTTTTTTTACAAGCGTAGTTTTTCCAGCACCAGAAGGTGAAGAAAGTATGAACATTCCACCCTTTTTAAAGCTGGACATCAAACTTTATTTTTAATTTGATTTATTCTCAATAAATTTTACAGCATCACCTACAGTTAGTATTTTTTCAGCATCACTGTCTGAAATCTCGGAACCAAACTCTTCTTCAAAGGCCATTACTAATTCAACTGTATCCAAACTATCAGCTCCTAAATCGTCTATAAAACTTGACTCTTCAGTTACCTTTGACTCATCTATACCAAGGTGATCTGCAACAATTTTTTTTACTTTATTTGAAATATCTTCTGACATATTATCCTTATCTAATAAAATTCTTAATAATTGTTTATATTACTTTGTCAACTAAAATACATGCCTCCATTTACATGAATTGTTTCACCTGTGATGTAATTAGATAAATTTGAACACAAAAATACCACAGCATTAGCCACATCCTCTGGAATACCAAATCGATCTAAAGAAATTTTACTCTGTAAAATTTGTTTATAGTCTTCACTTATTTTGTCAGTCATTTCGGACTTTATAAAACCAGGGGATATACAATTAATATTAATATTTTTCTTTCCATACTCCTGAGCTAAGCTTTTAGACATTCCAATTAGTCCGGATTTGGAAGCTGCATAATTTGATTGTCCGATGTTACCTGTGTGTCCAACAACAGAGGTAATGTTTATAATTTTTCCTCTTTTATTTTTTAACATTTTTTTTATTGCATACTTGCTTAACAAAAAAGATGATGTTAAATTTATATTAATTACTTTATTCCACTCTTCATCTTTCATTCTAATTGCAAGGTTATCAGAAGTTATACCTGCGTTATTTATTAGTACATCAATCTTATTTCCGAAGAATTCATTACATTCTTCTATAAATTTTTCAATTTCTGAATGGTTTGAAATATCAAATTTTTTAAACTCTACTTCATTAAATTTCTCTTTCAATTTTTCAAGTTTGATTGTGTTAGTGCCTGATGCAATTATATTTGCGTTAACCTTATTTAATATCTCTAGTATTGAACTACCTAAACCTCCTGTTGCTCCAGTTAGTATAATATTTATATTTTTAAGATCTATCATTTGATAAGTTTTTAAAATCAGCTAAAGTATTTATATGATTTGAATTTATATTTCTATCAATTCTTTTAACTAAACTAGATAACACTTTACCAGGCCCAACCTCAATAAATTGATTAATTCCAGAACCAATCATATTTAAAACACTTTCTCTCCATCTCACAGGTTTTTCAATTTGCTCAATTAAAAGCTTTTTAATTTCATCAGAGTTAGACACGGGTTTGGCTGTAACGTTAGAAATAATATTGTGTGTAGGATCTTTAAATTCTGTTTCTAAAATTATTGATTTCATTTCATTGGTAGCATTTTTCATTAAAGGACAATGAAAAGGTGCACTTACTGGAAGTTTAATATACTTAATTTTATTTTTTTTTAAGTCTTGTGAAAAAAAATCAATGGAATCAATTTTTCCACTTACAACGATCTGCCCTATAGAATTATCATTTGCTATGTAACAAGAATATTTATCTTTATTTTCTTCTAATATTTTTTTTATATTGTTTATATTTGCTCCGAGTACTGCAACCATTCCTCCTTCATTATTTGGAACAGCATTTTGCATTGCTTTACCTCTATACTTTAGCAATCTTATTGTCTGATCAAAGCTAATTGAATTAGCGCAGCATAAAGCTGAATATTCTCCTAATGAATGTCCTGCAAAATATTTGGCATCGTTGATATTAAATTCAGTTTCTTTCACTATAGTTTTAAATATTGAATAACTAACCAGAAAAATTGCAGGTTGAGTATTTTCTGTTTGCCCAAGTTCATTATTAAGGTCATCAAATATAATTTTGGTTAAATTTTTATTTAATAATTCGTTTGCTCGTTCGAAGTAATTTTTAACTTCAATAAAATTTTGATAAAAGTCCTTTCCCATTCCAACAATTTGAGAACCTTGACCGGGGAATATTACTGAGAACATAAAAAATGTTATATATTAAGTGTTTTTTTGTATTGTAATTAAAATTTTATAATAGTATATCCTCATTTTTTCTAGAAAATAATATGAACTATTACGAACATACAATAATTGCACGACAAGATACATCTCCAAGTCAAATAAAACAGATACAAGATAAATATACTAAAATTATTGAAAGTAATGATGGAAATATTTTGAAATTCGAAAGTTGGGGATTAATGCATTTATCTTACCTTATTAAAAAAAATAAGAAAGGAAACTATTTGCATTTTAAAATTGAAGGATACGGCAAAACAATAAAAGAACTAGAAAAAAATGAAAAAATAGACAAAAATCTATTAAGATATCTTACTGTAAAAGTAAAAAAACTAGATCTAAATACAGACTATTTTAAAAAAAGTGAAGAAAATACAAAAAAATAATTATTATTGTGAAAAAAAGAAATATTAAAAAAAAAAATAACCAAAATAATTTTTCAAAACTTAGTGTTTTTCAAAACCAAAAATTTAAGTTTAAAAAGAAATGTCCTTTATCAGGAAAGGGAGCACCCAAAATTGATTATAAAAATATCAAGCTTTTAAAAAAATATATATCAGAAAACGGAAAAATATTACCGTCCAGAATTACATCAGTAAGTCAAAATAAACAAAGAGATTTGTCTTTATCAATCAAAAGAGCAAGAAACTTAGCTTTAATTTAATTATGAAAATAATACTTTTAGAGAATGTAAGAAAGATTGGTTCTATTGGAGAAATAATAGAGGTAAAGAGAGGATTTGCAAGAAACTATCTTATTGCACAAAAAAAAGCTCTATTTGCTTCTAAAGAAAATATAAAAGAAGTTGAAAAAATTAAATCTGAATTAAACAAAAAAGACCAAAATAAAAAAAACCTGGCAAAAGAAATTGATGATAAATTAAAAAATAAGGTATTTGAGATAAAAAAATTAAGTACTGAAAATAAAGAGCTATATGGTTCTGTTAAACCCACCGAGATTTCAAAAATTTTAAAAGATTTGGAAAACGTAGACATAAACCCATCATTAATACAACTATCAAAAGAAATAAAAACTTTAGGAACTTTTGAGGTTGTTTTAAATTTGCACTCTGAAATACAATCTCAGATTAAGATTAAAGTTACTGCGCAAGAAGAAAACCAATAATTATACATTTTTTTCCCCAACTTATAATTAGCTTTGTTATTATTGATTTTAACAAATATCATATATTTATGTCTCAATCTCTGAATATTATCAAACATACAGCAGATGAATTACCAAATAATATTGAAGCAGAGCAATCAGTTATAGGATCTGTTTTATTGAGTAATGAAATTTTTGATGAAGTTAGTTTAATTATTTCAAATAAAAATTTTTATGATCCGGTCCATAAAAAAATTTTCGAAGCATTGGAGAAATTAATTTATGGTGGTCTTTTAGCTAATCCCATTACATTAAAAAATTATTTTGAAAAGGAGAAAGACGATTTGAATATCCCAGAATATTTAGTGAAAATAACAAAGTTTTCTACTTCTTCAAGGCAAGCAATCGAGTATTCGAAACTTATATTTGATTTATATGTAAAAAGAGAATTAATTAAGATTTCTGAAGAAGTAATAGATTTAGCTAAGCTTAATGATTTAAATACAGATGGAAAAAAAATAATCGAAAATTACGAAAAATCTTTATTCGATCTTGCGGAAAAAGGATCTTTTAACTCGTCATTAATTAAATTCGATGAAGCAATGAGGCAAACTATTGAAATGGCATCAAACGCTTATAAGAACGAAGAAGGAATAGTAGGTGTTCCAACAGGTTTGCGAGATTTAGATGATAGATTGGGTGGTTTGCATAAATCTGACCTTATAATCATTGCTGGAAGACCATCAATGGGTAAAACAGCATTAGCCACTAACATAGCATTTAATGCAGCGAAAAAAATTCAAGAAAATGGAGAAAAAGGCTCAATAGCTTTTTTTTCACTTGAGATGTCATCAGAGCAACTATCAACTAGAATTTTAGCTGAACAATCTAAGATTAAATCAAATGATATAAGACGAGGTAAAATATCAGAGGAGCAATTTGATCAATTTATTGAAACTTCTAAAAATATATCAGAGCTTCCTTTGTATATTGATGAAACTCCAGCAATTTCAATTGCAGCTTTAAGCAATAGAGCAAGAAGAATTAAAAGATTATATGGTTTAGATATGGTTGTAATTGATTATATACAATTGATGAGAGCGTCTAATTCTAATAACGGAAGAGTTCAAGAAATATCAGAAATAACTCAAGGATTAAAAGCTTTAGCAAAAGAATTGTCTGTTCCTGTTTTAGCTCTTTCTCAACTTTCAAGGGCAGTTGAACAAAGAGATGACAAAAAGCCACAACTTTCAGACTTAAGGGAGTCTGGCTCCATTGAGCAAGATGCAGATGTAGTGATGTTTGTTTACAGAGAAGCATACTATTTACAAGGTAAAGAGCCTAGACCAGCAACTGTAGAGCATGCTGAATGGCAAGCTAAAATGAATGAAGTATCGCATTTAGC
>Ga0163109_10001385_pt1 | contig 19134 bp, 14 predicted proteins | sample CRUFie1St13metaG_FD_108704 | JGI IMG/M metagenome (GOLD analysis project Ga0163109, IMG submission 108704) | Marine microbial communities from the Costa Rica Dome - CRUD Field 142mm St13 metaG | ecosystem: Environmental > Aquatic > Marine > Oceanic > Photic zone | place: Costa Rica: the Eastern... | reverse complement strand
TAAAAAGTTTCCAAGACCTGCCCACAGACGAAGATGTCCGGTTCCGAGTAGAGCATGCACAGATAATGACTCCTGACGATAGCGCCTATTACACACATCCCAACATTATAGCCTCCGTACAACCTACACATGCCACAAGTGACATGTATTGGGCAGAGGAACGACTTGGTCACGAACGCATTCACCATGCATATAGCTATTTACGAATCTTTAATTCAGCGGACGACCGTGTAGCTTTTGGCACCGATTTTCCCATCGAACACATTGACCCGCTAGCCACCTTTTTTGCAGCCACAACACGCCAAGATGCCCATCATTGGCCCGAACAAGGATTCTTGCTTGAACAACGTGTTAGTCCCAGTATGGCCATTACAGCCATGACCCAAGGAGCTGCCTACAGTGCCTTCGGGGAGGAAGAATACGGCTCCATAGCCTTGGGCCAGAGCGCGAACTTCACAATCTTAAATCAAAATTTATGGAGTGAAAGCCCAAATCTAAGAGATAAAACTAGAGTCTTGCGAACCATAATTGGAGGGGAGTCGTTATACGACAGGCAATAATAAAGGTCTAAATGACATTTTTAGTATCTTAACCCTTCGCTAACACTATCAAACAACACAAATGAATCAACCGACAAGATTATTCGATATCCCCAGATTCCAATTAGAACACATTCCGATGAAGTTAATGATGACTTCTAAAGTTGATGGTGATTGGAAGCCATATAGCACGAAAGAATTCGTCGATGCTGTCGATCAGGCAAGTCGCGCTCTTTTGACTCTCGGTATTAAACACGGAGATAAAGTCGCTCTTATTTCTCATAACAATCGCTGCGAATGGAATATCATGGACCACGCACTCTTACAAATTGGTGCGGTAGACGTACCAATTTATCCAACCATGACAGAAGATGATTACGAATATATCTTTAACCACAGTGAGAGTATTTACTGCTTCGTCTCAAACGACGAGCTATATCAAAAAGTAAAGAACACCATGCCTAAATGTGCAAACATGAAGCAGTGTTACACTTTTGAGAAGTACGATGGTATTCCTCACTGGCACGAGGTTTACGACCTAGGCGCTTCGATGAACTACCAAGAAGAATTGGAAAAAATGGCTGCTGCGGTGGATCCAGAAGATTTGGCGACCATTATCTATACTTCTGGTACAACTGGTCTTCCAAAAGGTGTGATGTTGTCTCACAGAAATATGATGTCCAATGTAATCAATGCAACGCCTCGTATTCCCGGAATGGTGCGCGGCCAAGCCCGTGCACTAAGCTTTTTGCCCGTGTGTCACAGTTTTGAGCGATTCATTCAATACTTGTATATGTACAATGGCGCGGCCATTTATTTTGCCGAGAGCATTGAAACCATTAAAGCTGATTTAAATTTTGCGAAACCGACGATTTTTACTGCCGTGCCTCGATTGTTAGAGAAGTTCTTCGACGGTATTGTTGCCAACGGAACAGCTGCAGGCGGATTGAAAACAAAAATCTTTGAATGGGCAGTGAGCCTTGCCTTGCAGTGGGAGCCTGAAAATACCAATGGAGCTTTCTACCACTGGAAACTCGGTATTGCCGATAAACTTGTATTTAGCAAAGTACGTACTGCATTAGGGATGACGGAAATTAAGGCCGTTGCTTCAGGATCTGCTGCGCTACAACCTAGATTGGCACGTTTCTTCTCTGGTATGGGTGTGCCAATTCTAGAAGGATACGGATTGACTGAAACCGCTCCGGTTATTTCTGTGAATACCACCGCAGAACCAGGAATGATTCGCGTTGGATTCGTAGGTAAGGTGATCGACGGCGTTGAAGCAAAAATTGCCGAAGACGGTGAGATTTTAGCGAAAGGACCAAACATCATGATGGGATACTATAAACAACCAGAACTTACTGCTGAAGTCATGACTGGTGATTGGTTCCACACTGGCGATATCGGTGTTATTGAGGATGGCTTCATCCGCATCACCGATCGTAAGAAAGAAATGTTCAAGACCTCAGGCGGCAAATATATCGCACCGCAGTTAATCGAGAACGAACTCAAAGCTTCACACCTCATTGAGCAGAGTATGGTCATCGGTTCGAACCGAAAGTTTCCAGCCGCCATCTGTATTTTAAATGAACCGGGAGTAAAAGAGTGGTGTTCACGTCACGACATCGCGTTCACCACTATTGAAGACATGGCTCAGAACCAACAAGTACGCGATCGCGTATGGCAAGATGTTGAGAAGGCCAACTCTGGCTTCGGTCAATGGGAGAAGGTGAAGAAAATCATTATCGACACTGAAGAGTTCTCTGTGGATAATGGATGTTTGACACCAACCTTTAAGGTAAAGCGCAAGCCCATCCTTGCCAAGTACGAAAAACAAATTGACGAACTTTACGCAGAGTAAGTCTTTTCATAAAAACAGAAAATCCCCGAAATGGCAGGGATTTTTTTGCCTATACCCATACCTCACAGCAGTGCACAAAAAAACCCGTCTCTATAAAAGAGACGGGTCACTATTATCTTTACACCGTTTAAGTTAAGCTTATAGAGCAGATACGTGCTTTGCCAAGCTAGACTTCAAATTTGAGGCTTTCTTCTTATGGATAATATTGCGTTTTGCAAGTTTGTCCAACATAGAAGCTACACGCGGAAGCAGCTCAGCTGCTTCTGATGCATCTGTGGTTGAGCGCAAACGACGCACGGCGTTACGAGTCGTCTTGTGGTAGTAACGATTGTGCTCAGCCCTTTTGGCTGTTTGGCGTATTCTTTTTAATGCAGACTTATGGTTTGCCATTGTCTTTTTTATTAAGTTTTTGTGACCCGTACGGGAATCGAACCCGTGTTTCCGCCGTGAAAGGGCGGCGTCCTGGACCGCTAGACGAACGGGCCAAAATGTTCCAGAACATTCCCCTTTCTCGTTTGGGGTGTGCAAATGTAATGAGCTTTTTCAGTTCCACAACACTTTCAATCAAAAAATCGAAAATATTTTCACTCCCTAAAACAGAGGCCTAGTAGGCTTTAGCGAAGACTACGCGCTGTTTACTCGGCTTACCTGTGAGAATACACGTTCCTTCTTCTTGCACATCTCCTAATGGAACACAACGAATGGTCGCTTTCGTCATATCCTTGATTTTATCTTCCGTCTCAGTCGTACCGTCCCAGTGTGCATACACAAAGCCAGCACTTTCTCTGATCAATGCCTCAAACTCTTCCCAAGAATTGGCTACATGTGTGCGCTCCTCACGGAATTTCAATGCTTTCTCAAACAAACTGTTTTGAATCTCATTCAACAACGATGGAACAACGGAGGCTACCTCTGCCTGAGAAACAAACTGTTTGTTTAGAGTATCTCTACGGGCTAATTCCACGCTACCTTTCTCTAAGTCCTTCGGACCAATGGCAATACGCAGTGGCACACCTTGAAGCTCGTATTGATTAAATTTCCAACCTGGTTTATGAGTATCGCGGTCGTCGTACTTCACGGTAATACCTCGATCGCGCAATTGCTGCAGTAAATCATTCGCTACATCTGATATAGCATCCAACTGCTCTTGACCTTTATAAATAGGAACAATAACAACCTGATATGGAGCCAATTTCGGGGGCAATACTAAACCATTATCATCACTGTGCGTCATAATCAAAGCGCCCATCAATCTAGTACTAACTCCCCAAGAAGTTGCCCACACATGCTCCTGAGTACCCGCTTTAGTCTGAAACTTCACGTCAAAGGCCTTGGCAAAGTTCTGGCCTAGGAAGTGTGAAGTTCCGGCCTGCAACGCCTTACCATCTTGCATTAGTGCCTCGATACAATATGTTTCTAAAGCGCCTGCAAAACGTTCGCCCTCTGTTTTAGTACCACGTAATACCGGAATAGCCATGATTTCTTCAACGAAGGAAGAATATACATCCAACATAGTTTCTGCCTCTTGAATAGCCTCTTCTTCAGTCGCATGTGCCGTATGGCCTTCTTGCCATAAGAATTCAGCTGTACGTAAGAACAATCGTGTGCGCATTTCCCAGCGCACCACATTTGCCCATTGATTTACCAGAATAGGTAGGTCACGGTAGCTTTGAATCCAATCACGGTATGTATCCCAAATGATAGTTTCGGAGGTTGGACGTACAATAAGTTCCTCTTCAAGTTTAGCATTTGGATCTACAACCACACCATTACCATCAGGGTCATTCTTCAGACGGTAATGGGTAACCACGGCACATTCTTTGGCAAACCCATCCACGTGAGAAGCTTCCTTTGAGAAGTATGATTTTGGGATAAACAGCGGGAAGTAAGCATTCATATGCCCTGTTTCTTTGAATCGACGATCCAAATCCGCTTGGATGCGCTCCCAAATGGCAAAACCATATGGCTTAATCACCATAGAACCACGAACTCCCGAATTTTGAGCCAAATCGGCCTTTACTACAAGTTCATTGTACCATTTCGAGTAATCTTCCGCTCTTGTTGTCAAGTGTTTTCCCATAATAATTGGTCTTGGTATAACTTTTGTAACTTTAATTACAGACGGCAAAACTACTGAAGTTATGAAGAAGGTTCTCCTACTTAGCGGCATTTCTTATCTACTACTTGTTTCATGTAGTACTTCTGTGAGTTTGACCGACAACTATTTCGAGGACGAAAACTACCACAACCCTACTCTGCCCTTACCGCTATTTGCCCTTCCGAATAATGGAACATCGCCAGAGGATTTAGGCGAAGATGATTTAGATATCATCTGGCAAGGAACCACAGCAAACGGCTACAACTTTCCCAATACCCCAACTTATACCCAATCCTACTGGACTACTGGATTCGGTCGAATAAACTCGCCGTATTGGTCCATAAATTCCATGGGGTCTTGGGACACCTTTGGTTGGAATAACCCGATGGGGCTATCTCCTTGGGGTAACTTTTGGATGCCTATGGGCTTCAACCCACTTGGAATGGGCGGTTATGGATACGACCCCTACGGATATAATCCCTATGGGTATAATCCATACGGTTATGGTTATGGTTATGGCTACGGCTACAATCCCTACAGCTGGAACAATGGCTGGGCAAATTCAGGGAACTCAATAAATAACGCACCCTCAAGGCCAGGCATTAATTACGGCGGCTCTCGCCCATCTAAATATGGACGCAGTGGAGGCGGGAGTAGTATCAATGGACGCACTACTTTAGATACCGACCAAAGTATTGGAGCACGTACTTTACGTGCCATTGAGCAATTGAGTGAACCTACAACTCGAAAGTCGAATTCATCACGCCCTACTACCCGCACAAGACCGACAGAAAGGGTCTATGAGCGTCCAGCTAATAGACAGACAAACGAACGATCTTTAAAGGACCGCTCATGGACGCAACCTTCGCATAGCACTCGCAGCAGCAGCAACAACAGTTCAAGAAGCTACTCACCACGTAATTCTTCTGGTCGCAGTAGTTCAGGCAGCAGCGGTGTAGGAGGATCGCGACGTCGATGAATAGATTAAAGTTATTACTTCTTGCATCAATCATGGGCAATCAGATACATGCCCAAGACTTGGATTATTTCCTCGAACTCAATCAACCTACATCTATTGGAGATGCACGCTTTACGAGCATGTCCTGTGCGACAGTCGCCCTAAGCGGGAGCATGACAGCCATTGCATTAAACCCGGCCCTAGCCGGACTCTACAGGCAACAAGGATTCAGCGTGAATACCGGGGGGTTCACCAGGAGCATCTACGATCAAGATGATTTGGTTTTAAGAGGGTCTGCAACCCGAGCCATTTTTCCAAATTTCGGGTGGGTCTCGAAAGATCCTGAAAGCCCGATGCGTTTGTTTATTGTCTACAACACGGACAATGCCTATACTCGTAAATTCAAGATTCAGGCTAGCGAAGCCAACAGTATGCAACTGGCCATCATTGATAATGCCAACGGAACGCCACCCGAGTTTTTAGCCAAAAATATAGGGCCTTATGAAGATATGCTGTACAGATGTTACGCCGTGGACTGGGACCCTGATAAGATGGAATATTTTAGCACCGCCGACCTCACTTCCACAGACTACACGCACAACTATTTCCGCAAAGGAATGCGAAATAGAATTACCCTAGGCGCCGCTTTTCAGAAAAGCCCGCAATGGTATATCGGAGGTAGTCTTCAAATCGTGACCTCCAACGAGAATGTCGAAATAGAACATCGCGAGACCTACAAGACCTTCTCGGATTTGAATTATTTCAGCTCCACGGAAGTTTGGACCAATACATCCTTGGGCATCAGCGGTAATCTAGGTATGTACTATCGCCCGGTCCAATTCCTTAGACTCGGTGCTGCACTCGAATTACCCCACATTCACGGGTTCAACTTGGATTGGGAAACAACTTTCAACGCAACGCGTCCTTCGGTCAGTAGCAGTGCTATGACGGAGCAGGGGTACGGGACAGATTACAGCTGGGGTATCATCACTGCACCCAAACTTCAAAGTGGTGCCACTATCATAGTGGGACGCTCGGGTCTTATAACCACCGGACACACCGTCATTCCCCATTCATGGACCATGAGCACGGGTAGAAACGAGCGCTACCTCACCGAAATTATTGATAGCACCATTTCAAATCAACATCTCTTTGCCTTAGGCACAGAGTGGCGGTTAGGACCATTAATCTTAAGGGGCGGGGGACAATTCTCCCCTTTCTACAGCGAAGGACAGCAAGCCGCCATTGGATACAGCTTGGGACTTGCCATTCGCAATAATCAAACCACAGTAGAATTTGGCTGGCAACGCCGTATTCAACGCAGCAAATACTATCCGTTCAGCAAGGATTACAGCGATCCATTTATGTTTCAAATGCAAGAGGCTATTCTGGTCGTGGGCGTCGCTTGGAAAATCTAAGGGCTTTTCCATCTTTTGCCGTATTTTGCAGGTATAAGAACTGCATTAGAATCACACTATGAACTTCACTTGGTTGAAACGCCTTACTGCCCTAGCCTTACTCATCTTACTGTGCCTTCCACAGGAAATCTCTGCTCAACGCAAAAGCAAAGACGATGCTCCTGTATGGAGCGACGCTAGCTTAAGTGCATTCAAATGGAGAAATGTTGGTCCAGCAACCACATCAGGTCGTATCGTCGACCTCGCAGTGGACACTGAGAATCCTGGTACCTTGTACTTGGCCTTGGCCTCGGGCGGGGTATGGAAGACGACCAATAATGGCACGACCTTCGAGCCCATTTTTGACGGTGAAGGTAGCTACAGTACAGGTTGTGTTACTATTGACCCTGCGAATCCAAATGTTGTTTGGGTAGGATCGGGTGAAAACAACAACCAGCGTTCTGTGCCCTATGGTGATGGGGTATACGTGAGCCGCGACGGCGGAAAATCGTGGGACAATGTTGGATTGACCGAGAGTGAGCACATCGGCATGATTACCATCGACCCGAATGACGGCAACCATGTGTATGTTGCTGCTTACGGTCCTTTATGGAGTGCCGGGGGTGAGCGCGGAATTTATGAGACGAAGGATGGCGGAAAGAATTGGACCCGCATTCTGCATGTTAGTGAGCATACCGGTTTCAACGAAATACATATGGATCTTAGAGATCCAAAAACTTTATACGCCACAGCTCATCAGCGTCGTCGCCACGTATATACGTACCTCAGCGGTGGGCCAGAGAGTGCCATTTACAAGAGTACGGATGGTGGAGGAAATTGGGAAAAGCTTGGCGGTGGATTGCCCGGTGGCGATGTAGGCCGTATCGGAATGGATATTTCGCCAGCGAATCCAGATAGGTTATATGCGACCATTGAGGGGCACGGTACTTACGCATCGGAAGATCGGGGGGCGAGTTGGGGTAAGAAATCGGGGCATGAAACTTCTGGGAACTATTACGTAGAATTCATTTGCCACCCAACGGATGAAAACACCGTGTACAGCATGGATACCTATGCACAAGTGAGCACTGATGGTGGAAAAACATTCAACCGAATTCCTAAGCGATTGAAGCATGTGGACAACCACTGTCTGTGGATTGACCCTGCTAATACGGAACACATGTACATCGGTACAGACGGTGGTTTGTACGAGACTTGGGATGGGATGAACAGCTGGAACTGGAAGGCGAATATTCCTACGATACAATTTTACCGCGTGGCCGTGGACAACGATTGGCCGTTTTACAATATTTATGGCGGAACTCAAGATAATAACAGCTTAGGCGGACCTTCGCAGACTATCAACTCTCGTGGGATCATTAATAGTGATTGGTTCGTGACCAACGGTGGCGATGGTTTTGAAAGTGCTACTGATCCGGACGATCCGAACATTGTATACGCTCAGGCACAATACGGTTGGTTAGTGCGATTCAATAAGCAGACGGGTGAAAAGACGCCTATTCAGCCTCAAAGCAGGTACAAAGAACCGGCCTACAGATGGAATTGGGATGCGCCGCTTATTGCGAGCAAGCACCACAAGAAAACTTTGTACTTCGCGGCGAACAAAGTCTTCAAGAGTACAGACCGTGGAGATAGCTGGACGGAGATTAGCGGCGACTTAAGTAGACAATTAGACCGCAACACCCTACCTATTATGGACCGTTACTGGGGACCTGAGGCCGTTGCATTGCATAAAAGCACTTCGATTTACGGTAACATCGTCACCATGAAAGAGCACCCGAATAAAATAGGGCATTTATGGGTAGGAACAGACGATGGATTGGTTTGGAAAACGGAAGATGATGGAGAAAATTGGACTAGCGTAAAGAATTTCAACACCTTGCCAAAAACACAAGTAGGTTCTCTCAACTTACCGCTAGTGTATGTTCAGGATATTGTGCCTTCTCAGCACGATGATAATGTGATCTATGCCGCTTTCAACAATCATAAAAATGGTGATTTCAAGCCGTATTTATTCAAGAGTGACGACGGAGGGCGTTCGTGGGAAAGCATCTCTACGGATTTACCAGAACGCGGATCGATTTATAGCGTTGCCGAGGATCATATCAACTCTAACCTATTATTCGTAGGAACCGAATTTGGGCTATGGTTCACCCTTGACGGAGGTAAGCACTGGAAAGAACTGGGTAGCGGATTGCCGACAATCGCAGTACGTGATATCGCTATCCAAGAGCGTGAGAATGACTTAGTCTTAGCCACTTTTGGCCGCGGTTTCTATGTCTTAGATAACTTTAGCCCACTGCGAGAACTCAAATATGTATTGAATCAAGGTAATGCTTTCTTCAGTACTAAGCCTGGACTTTTATTCCGTCGTGCCAATATTGGCGGAGTAGATTATAAGGGTGCTCAATTCTATACGGCCAAAAACCCAAAGCTTGGTGTGACTTTTGAGTGGAATACGTCTTCGAGTGCCTTAGCGGTGAAAGATAATCGACCAGAAGAGGATGAGAACCTTCCCCATTACCCGAACCTTGATCAACTCCGCGAGGAGGACTGGGAAGAGAAAGCCTATTTGTTGTTTGAAATAACAGACAGTAGTGGCATCCCTGTGGCACGTTTTACCCGGAGCGATAGCAAAGGCATTCAACGCTATACTTGGGATGGTCGAATGAGCAGCACATCCTCTATCAGCACCAATGGTGAACCTGTTACAGAAGCCTATGGAACCTCGTTTGTTATGCCTGGCATCTACTACATCTCTATGCACCGTTCAACCAATGGCTCACTAGAAAAATTAGTAGACCAACATGAATTCAAAGTAAACCACTTATATAATTATGAAGGCATAGACATGGCCTTTAACCAGAGTGTGGATGCTTTGTACGGACATGTGAATAAGGTCATGGAGGAGTTCAATGAGTTAAAAGAAGAATTAGGTGTGCTACGTGCTGGCCTTCGCAATACTCCTGGTACTTCTCTAGAAGACCTTAGTAATGCTCGCACACTTGATGTTCAGCTCAAAGAGTTAGGTGTGTTGCTCGAAGGAGATGCCACGAGAAGTAAACGTGAATTTGAATCCGCTCCATCGGCGCAGAGTGTGGTTGGTCTTTTAGCTTGGGGTGCATTCAATCACCGCGGAGTACCGACTGGGACTATGAACCAGCTCAAAGAAGATGCCGAGGCCATGCTGGTAGATGCGGAAAAAGCATTGGCTCAAATCGACGAGGCGATGGAAATATTGAAGGCAAAAGCTGTTGAACAAGGAGTGCCGTTTTGGGATTAATAGTTAGTACCTTTGCCGCCCCTAATTAAGAAGAGAATTGGACCCTATGTCTAAAGAACTACAAGCTTTATTGGCCGAAGAGATTGGCGATGCTCACGAAAGTTATGCTGCTGAGACACCACTGCGTGCGGATGCATTTGACAAGACTAATGAGGAAAAAATTGCCATCATTGCCAATCACGTACGCGGTATCCTAGAAACCCTAGGCATGGACCTCAGCGACGATAGCCTTCAAGGCACCCCAATGCGCGTGGCTAAATTATTCGTTAACGAGGCCTTCGGTGGTTTGCACCCGGATCGTAAACCTTCGATGAGCACTTTCGAGAATTCCTACCGCTACAATGAAATGTTGGTAGAAAAGAACATCGTGGTCTACTCCACCTGTGAACATCACCTACTTCCTATCGTCGGGCGTGCCCACGTCGCCTATATTTCTAACGGAAAGGTTGTGGGCTTGAGCAAGATGAATCGCATCGTGGATTATTATGCTAAGCGCCCTCAGGTACAAGAGCGCCTTACACGTCAAGTCGTACAGGCCCTTCAAGAAACTTTGGGCACCAAGGATGTCGCTTGTGTCATCGACGCGAAACACCTTTGTGTAAACTCACGAGGGATTCGCGACATCGAAAGCTCCACGGTTACTGCAGAGTTTGGCGGAGCCTTCCAAAACGAGGAGAAAAAACAAGAGTTTCTGAACTACATAAATTTGAATACAGAATTCGGCGCCTAGTGAAACCGTTGTACCAAGTCTATCCCGTCCACATTGAAAACAGCCTGACCGGCGAAAAGGAACCCTTTTCCCCAGTCCACGAGGGAGGCGTAGGCATGTATGTATGTGGACCGACTGTATATAGCGATGTACACCTAGGGAACGCTCGAACATTCACTTCATTCGACCTAATCTTTCGCTATTTCAAGCATTTAGGGTACAAGGTGCGTTACGTGCGCAACATTACAGATGTGGGCCATTTGGAAAACGATGCGGATAGCGGCGAGGATAAGATTGCAAAGAAAGCCCGCCTCGAAGCGCTCGAGCCTATGGAAATCGTCCAGCGTTATACCGTTGATTTCCATAAAGTCATGGACCTATTAGGCGCGCTATCCCCTTCCATCGAGCCTACAGCAACCGGTCATATTATCGAGCAAATCACTATGACCCAAACCATCCTAGACAAAGGCTGGGCCTACGAAAGCAACGGTTCGGTATACTTTGATGTCAACGCTTACAATAACGATGGCGGGGACTACGGTGTACTCTCAGGGCGCAAGATGGACGAGCTCCAAGCCGGAAGCCGTGCCCTAGACAGGCAAGATGAAAAGCGCAATCCTGCGGATTTTGCCCTTTGGAAGAAAGCCTCTCCAGCGCATATCATGCGTTGGTCTTCACCTTGGGGCGATGGATTCCCAGGATGGCACCTCGAATGTTCTGCGATGAGCACCAAATACCTCGGCGATGAATTTGATATTCACGGGGGCGGTATGGATTTAAAATTCCCTCACCACGAGTGTGAGATTGCCCAAAACAAAGCCTGCACAAACCATAACGGTGCACGTTACTGGCTGCACGCTAATATGCTAACGCTCAACGGAAAACGCATGAGTAAAAGCACCGGCAACACCATCCTACCTGGAGAACTATTCACTGGTACCAACGATTTATTAGTCAAGGCCTTCCGCCCTTCTGTGGTGCGATTCTTTATGATGCAAGCCCACTACAGCAGTGTATTGGACTTCAGCAACGAGGCACTTTTAGCCGCAGAAAAAGGACACGATAAACTCATAGCCGCTTGGAACGTACTTCAACAAGCCCACGCTGAGGGCGGACAAGGATTTGATGTAGCAGCGTGGAAAGACAAGTGTTACGAAGCTATGAGCGATAACTTCAACAGCCCTATCCTCATCGCACATTTGTTCGATGCCGTAAAATTCATCAATGCAAGCGAAGGAGGTTTAGCCATTTCCGCCGTTGATTTAAAGGTGCTGAAGCTGACCTTCAAGGCCATGGTCTTTGACGTTCTAGCGCTTCAGGGCGTAGAGGATAAAAGTGCGCACAAGGACGCGTTGGATAAGGCAATGGATTTGGTCATAGAATTAAGAGCACAAGCACGTACTAATAAGGATTGGGGGACGGCAGATTTGATTCGGTACCAATTAAAAGATGCCGGCATCCAACTCAAAGATGGACCGGAAGGTACGACCTATAGCCTCTAAGTATGAAAACCGTGTCCCATTTGTTGTCGACAGTGCTGGGCGCCCCCCTGCTCCTTATGATTTGGTTGTACCGCAAGGTATTATCTCCACTGCTGGGACCTTCATGCCGCTACCAACCGACCTGCAGCGCCTACGCCGCAGAAGCCGTCCAAATCCACGGCCCATTCAAAGGCTTTTGGATGAGTATCAAACGCATCGGAAGCTGCCACCCTTGGGGCGGCCACGGCTGGGACCCTGTTCCGGGCAGTACTTTAGAAAAAGAATTGAAAGAGAAAAACATCATCTAACCCTATCCTATACTAACATTATGAAATTTTCCTTGTTTTTTGCAGCCGCCCTCGCCATTGGAGCGTGTCAACCTTCAGGTGAAACTGCTGATGGAGAAAGTGGGGCTACTTGGGAAAGTAAAATTCACTACGACCAAGAGGTGCATTTGGATAACGTACGCCAACTGACTAATGGTGGCGATAATGCAGAAGCATATTTCAGTTTCGACGGTACCATGCTGACCTTCCAGAGCAATGCAGAAAAATGGGGCAACGAGTGTGATCAGATTTACGCCTTTAATTGGGATTCGGACACCATCCTAGAAAACGAACCTCAACTCATCTCAAATGACTTAGGACGCACCACCTGTGCGTATTTCATGCCAGGAGATACCACCATCCTTTACGCCAGTACTTTCGCCGGAGATGCTGCATGTCCAGCAGTACCGGAGCGCGGTGAGAGTGGCGCCTACGTTTGGCCTATTTATGCAGATTTCGACATCTACGTGAGTGACCTCTCCGGCAGCATTGTGGATACCTTGATCTCTGGACCGGGCTACGACGCAGAGGCTACCGTGAGCCCTGATCGCACCAAGATTGTGTTCACCTCAGACCGCAGCGGCGATTTGGAACTATATGTATGCGATATCGACGGGTCGAACATCACCCAAGTAACCAACGGCCTTGGCTACGACGGCGGTGCTTTCTTTAGCCCAGATAGCAAGAAATTGGTGTTCCGCAGCTCGCGCCCACAAACTAAGGAGGAGATCACCAAATACAAAGATCTATTGGCCAACGGCATGGTGGAGCCTACGCACATGGAGATTTACATATGTAACATCGACGGATCGGAATTGACCCAAGTCACTTCTTTGGGCAATGCGAACTGGGCGCCATTTTACCATCCAAGTGGTGAGAAAATCATCTTCTCCACCAATCACCATAGCGAAAAAGGCTACCCATTCAACCTGTTCATGATCAATACCGATGGAACAGGCTTACAACAAATCACTTACGACGGTGTGTTCGACGCATTCCCAATGTTCTCTCCGGACGGAAGCAAACTAGTCTTTGCTTCTAACCGAAACAACGGCGGAACACGTGCCACGAACCTCTTCATTGTAGACTGGAAAGAATAAACCTATGCTTGCCACCATCTTTTGGGACTTCCCCAACCACATTCCTCTGTTCGGATTTGAGCTTCGGTTCTATTCGTTGATGTTCATCATCAGTTTTGTGCTGGGGCAGTACGGTATGCAATATATTTTTAAAAAGGAAAACATCGACCCTAAACTCATGGACAGCCTGGTCTACTGGATGATTGGGGCGACCATTGTTGGGGCTAGATTAGGCCATGTTTTCTTTTACGATTGGGACAAATACAAGCATAACCTGGGCGACATTCTCAAAGTTTGGGAAGGGGGACTGGCTTCACACGGTGCGGCCATCGCCATCGTGGCTGCCATGATTTACTGGTCACGGAAATATGCCAAAATACATCCTTTATGGACACTAGACCGCATTGTCATCGTGGTGGCTTTAGCGGCTGGATTCATCCGTATGGGGAATTGGTTCAACAGTGAGATTTATGGTGCACCGGCGAACAGCGCATTAGAAACTGTATTCGTAGAGGACGGTGCACAGGCCATACAGCGCGGCTTTGCCAACCAAGTCAAGCATATGGAATTCGAACCCACCGGTGAAATTTTGCAAACGGACACTTTGGCCTTGCCGGAATTGAACCTGCGCATTTCATTTCATCAAAGTAACGAAGCACAAACGGTACAATACGCCAACTCTTACCTATCCCAGATTATCAGAATGCAGCGCCCAGACAACCGCAACCTTTGGATGTTAGACGGTACTGTTGCCGAGGTCTACGAAGGTGTGGATGGTTGGGAAGCCTCCATAAAGGTCTACGGCATTCCGCGCTACCCAACCCAACTCTTCGAAGCAGGAGCCTATTGGATCATCTTTATCACCTTGGCTTTATTTTATTTAAAGCGTGGAGCAGGCAACAAACCTGGATTCCTGTTAGGGCTTTTCCTTACGCTTCTTTTCGGATTCCGTTTCTTTATTGAATACCTCAAAGAAATTCAGGTGAGCTTCGAGCAAAGCATGAGCCTCAACATGGGCCAGTGGTTAAGTATACCCCTTGTAGCCCTTGGATTATTCCTCATTTTCAGAGCACATAAACATCATAAATCTTCGACATGAACGCCTTCAGAAAATACGCTATATGGATCGTCGGCTTGGGATTGGCCGCCTTCATCATTCCTTCGACCATAGGGAGTTTTGGTAAATTCAATGAGAATACGAAGCCATCCGTCAAGCAGCCTACACAACCATACGAGCCGCCGTTTAGAATGGACGGTATCCTGTGGGCGATTAATGAGGGAGATACCACGGCCACCTTCCGAACGGAATACGCTACAACTGTAGAAGCCATTGAAATTGGCATGATGTACAGACGATCAATGGAACAGGATATGGCCATGTTGTTCTTCATGTCTGGTGGGGACCAATTACGTAGCTTCTGGATGAAGAATACCATCGTACCGTTGGACATCATCTACATCAATAGTGCAAACGAAGTGGTGAGCATTCAAGCGAACGCACAACCCCTCTCAACCGAAAGCTTACCAAGTGGCCAGCCAGCCTCCTATGTACTTGAAATTCCTGGTGGTGAAGCCGCCGCCCAAGGCATTGGTGTAGGCACCAAAGTGTACTGGTCAGATAAATAACAAAAAAGTCCCCGGCCTCAATTATTTAACTATATTTGCGCCCTTAAGCATTACAAACATCTAAATGTGATTTTGATATGTACCTAACGAAAGAAAAAAAAGCAGAAATCTTCGCACAATACGGAGCCTCTGCAACAGACACTGGATCTGCAGAAGGGCAGATCGCATTGTTCAGCTACCGCATCAACCATTTGACTGAACACTTAAAGCAAAACAGAAAAGACCACAACACTGAGCGTTCATTGATCGCTTTGGTAGGAAAGCGTAGAAAGTTGCTGAACTACTTGAAGGATAATGATATCGAACGTTACCGTGCAATTGTTGAAAAGCTAGGCTTGAGAAAGTAAGCTTGACACTACAATCGACAAAAAGGCAATTGTAAAAATTGCCTTTTTGCGTATAAATAAGTATCTATTTTAATTATATATGATTCCTAAAGCAATTACTGAAACTATCGTACTTCCTGACGGGAGAGAGATCACGCTGGAGACCGGGAAACTGGCCAAACAAGCAGATGGCTCTGTTGTCGTAAAGTGCGGTGGTACAATGCTGTTAGCCACAGTCGTGTCTAGCAAAGAAGCGAAAGATGGTGTAGACTTTCTTCCGCTTACGGTAGATTACCGTGAAAAATTTGCGGCTAATGGTCGCGTACCAGGTGGATTCCTCAAGCGTGAAGGTCGTCCATCGGACAATGAAATTTTAACCATGCGTTTGATCGACCGCGTATTACGTCCTTTATTTCCGAAGGATTACCACGCTGAGATTCAACTCATGATCCAGATGATTTCCTACGACGAGAACGTAGAAGCAACCTCATTGACTGGTTTGGCCGCATCTGCTGCCATCGCAGTAAGTGACCTACCATTTGATGGTCCTATTTCTGAGGTTCGTGTGGGTCGCATTAACGGTGAACTCATCATCAACCCTACTCCCACTCAAATCGATGATTTGGAAGTGGACATGGTGATCGGTGCCTCAATGGACTCTGTCGTGATGGTAGAAGGTGAGATGAAAGAAATTTCTGAAGAAGAGATGGTAGAAGCCATCAAATTCGCCCATGATGCCATAAAAGTTCAGATTCAAGCGCAACTGAACATGGCGGCTCAAATTGAAAAAGCTCAAGTGAAACGCGAATACAGCCACGAAACGCACAACGAAGAAGTTCGCGAAGAAGTCATGAAAGTGACATACGATAAAGTTTACGAAGTTGCCAAAAGCGGTTTGCCGAAGCACGAGCGTACTGCAGCATTTAAAGCTGTATTGAACGAGTACTTGGAAGGCAAAGACGAAGAGTGGTTGGAAGCCAACGTTGGTTTCGCCAAGACCTACTTCCACGATGTTGAATACAAAGCCATGCGCAATATGATTCTCAATGATGGTCAGCGCTTGGATGGTCGTTCAACGACTGATGTTCGCCCTATTTGGTCTGAAATTGATTACTTGCCAGGTGCACACGGTTCTGCCGTCTTCACTCGCGGGGAAACACAATCTTTGACTACGGTTACCTTGGGAACTTCACTGGATGCAAACAGAATCGACGACGCTACATTCACGGGCGAAGAGAAATTCTACTTGCACTACAACTTCCCTCCATTCTCTACAGGTGAAGCCCGTCCTATTCGTGGCGTAAGCCGTCGCGAGGTGGGTCACGGTAACTTGGCACAACGTGCTTTGTACCAAATGATCGATCCAGAAAACCCTTATACCATTCGTGTGGTAAGTGATATCCTTGAATCAAACGGTTCGTCTTCTATGGCAACGGTTTGTGCGGGTACCTTGGCCTTGATGGATGCGGGTGTGAAAATGGTACGCCCTGTAAGTGGTATTGCTATGGGATTGATTTCTGACGGCGAGAACTACGCAGTACTTTCTGATATTCTTGGGGACGAAGATCACTTGGGTGATATGGACTTCAAGGTAACAGGTACTGAGAACGGTATCACTGCATGTCAGATGGACATCAAAATCAAAGGTTTGAGCTACGAAATCTTGGTGAACGCTTTGAAGCAGAGCCGTGCAGGACGTATGCACATCCTAGGTGAGATGTTGAAGACTATGCCTGAGACTCGTGCGGAATTGAAACCAAATGCGCCGAAGATCATGACATTGACTGTGAAGAAAGAATTCATTGGACCAATTATCGGCCCAGGTGGTAAGAATATCCAAGGTATCCAAGCGGATACTGGTACGACAGTTACCATTGAAGAAATCGACGAGCGCGGTCACATCGAAATCTCAGGAAAAGATTACGATATGATGAACAAAGCGCTTGAAATGATTCGTGCCATTGCATTCGAACCAGAAGTAGGTGCTGAATACGAAGGTATCGTTCGCGGCGTTCAGACTTATGGAGCATTTATTGAAATCGCACCCAAAGTTCAAGGATTGTTGCACATTTCAGAGATCGATTGGACAAGAATTAAGAACGTGGAAGATGTCTTGAAAGAAGGCGATAAGGTCCGCGTGAAGTTGCTAGACGTTGACAAGGCAGGTAAGATGAAGCTCAGCAGAAAAGTGCTTCTTCCAAAGCCAGAGAAAACTGACGCATAATTCATATATTTTGAACTTGTGATGCGAGCGGCGCTGCGTGCCGCTCGCATTCACAGTTAAATAGTAAAGGCCAAACATGAGACAGTTAAAAATCACAAAACAGGTTACCAACCGCGAAACCGCTTCACTCGATAAATACCTTCAAGAAATTGGTAAGGTAGAATTGATCACAGCTGAGGAAGAGGTAGAGTTGGCACAGCGCATTAAAGCGGGTGACCAAGTAGCGTTGGAGAAACTAACCAAAGCCAACTTGCGATTTGTGGTTTCTGTTGCCAAGCAATACCAAAACCAAGGTTTGACCCTTCCAGATTTGATCAACGAAGGAAACTTGGGATTGATCAAAGCAGCACAACGCTTTGATGAAACGCGCGGTTTTAAGTTTATCTCATACGCTGTATGGTGGATCCGTCAGAGCATTTTGCAGGCCTTGGCCGAGCAAAGCCGTATTGTTCGTCTTCCATTGAACAAGATTGGTTCCATTAACAAGATCAACAAAGCCTACGCATACTTGGAGCAGGAGCACGAGCGTCCGCCAAGCGCAGCTGAAATTTCGAAGCACTTAGAGATGAGTGAATCGGACGTTAAAGAAAGCATGCGCAACAGTGGCCGTCACGTGAGTATGGATGCCCCGTTGGTAGAAGGCGAGGACAGCAACTTGTACGATGTATTGAACTCTTCAGATAGTCCACACCCAGACGAGGATTTGATGATGGACAGCTTGCGCACAGAGATCGAGCGCTCGTTGGCTACATTGACGCCACGTGAAGGCGATGTGATCCGCTTGTACTTCGGTCTAGGCGGCCAGCATCCGATGACATTGGAAGAGATCGGCGAGAAGTTTGATTTGACGCGCGAACGTGTTCGTCAGATTAAAGAGAAAGCCATCCGTCGTATGAAGCATACCTCACGAAGCAAAATCTTGAAGACCTACCTCGGTTAATAACCATGGTATAAAGTTTTTACCCTAGCACCCTGCCGACCACGGCGGGGTGTTTTATTTTTGTACCACATATAAATCACAAAGCATGGCCGCACCTATTATCTCACCTTCCCTTTTAGCCGCAGATTTCGGAAACCTTCAAGGCGACTGCCAAATGGTCAATGAAAGTGAGGCCGATTGGTTCCACATCGACGTCATGGACGGGGTATTCGTACCAAACATCAGCTACGGTATGCCCGTGGTGAAGACAATGGCGAACCACTGCG
>Ga0163109_10001384_pt1 | contig 19136 bp, 11 predicted proteins | sample CRUFie1St13metaG_FD_108704 | JGI IMG/M metagenome (GOLD analysis project Ga0163109, IMG submission 108704) | Marine microbial communities from the Costa Rica Dome - CRUD Field 142mm St13 metaG | ecosystem: Environmental > Aquatic > Marine > Oceanic > Photic zone | place: Costa Rica: the Eastern... | reverse complement strand
GTTGTACACAACCAGGAACCAGTTGTCTGGATGATCACCACCATTAGCAATGATGTGCTCTACCTGAAAGTCCAGAATGTTGTAGGGACCAGTGTGAGTGTAGGCACAACGTTGACCTTGGTTGAGATATGCTTGGCAGATAGAAATGCCACGGGCATGTGTAGGGTTCTTGGTGAGAGTTTCAGTCTCTGGATCATACCAACCCAGTGTATTCTCACCATCACCACAAATACCCTGCTGACCAGACTTACGAATCATGGCACGATCTGGTGTGTCAAAAGAGTAATAGAACTCCTTCGCTTCCTCCCATGAAGTATCACGAACCAGTACGGCATCACGTACAGCTTGTTTACCCATGATTAGGGTTTGTTTGTTGTTGATCAGACCCTGGCACTGTTGCCAATCAAGGATCTGATTACCGATGACACGTGTTTGATTCTCCATTAGACAGTGACAGAAACAGCGGGGAGACCCTTGACGAAGATAGTATCGACAAGGTTTTGTAGACGCTTGATTGTAGGTGTGCCGTAGTTCTTGAAGACAGGGACAATGACCTTGCCACTAGACTTACGGTACATCTCAAACTTGCCTGGGATAATCTTACCACAAGCAATGTCAGCAGCGTCATCCTTGTTAAGACGAATGACACGACCAACAGTCTGTGCCATTTGAATAACATCCAGTTGACGAAGGAACACACAGTGTGTTAGACCGTGAACGTTGATACCTTCAGACAGAATGCTGTAGTGGAAGATCACAAACTTACGGTTAGGATCTTTGCCCCAAGCATTGAAGGTGTCGAAGAACTGCTCACGGTTGACCTTAGTCTTGTTCACATAAGCACCGAACTTACTGGTGATGTGTAGTACATCATAACCCTTGTCATGGAAGAAGTCAAGGATGTTGGTCTTTGCTAACAGGTTGAACATGATCTTGCTGCTAGGAGCAGCGACCAGGATCTTGTTACCATCAAGATCAATGTCATTGATCAGGTTGGTGAGTGTGTCCTTGTCAGACTCATAGGAGAACTTACCCTTGACTCGCTCGAAGTCAACCTCATAAGAGATAACCTCAGGAGCAAGAATGCTGCCGTTGTTGACCAGTTCAGGAGCAGGAACAGTCTCAAGAATAGGACCGTAAACCATGCTATTGTTCATGCCACGACCATAAGGAGAACGTGTGTGCTTAGGTGTGGCAGTGAAGAAATAGTAGGACTTGGCATCAACATTGAGCACAGACTCAAAGAAGTCACGACGGACAGAGTTGTGTGCCTCATCGTAATAGATACAGTCAATGTCAATACCTGCTTCTACAATACGACGGAGCGAATTGTATGTGGTGAAAATAACTTGGTGGATGCCAGCAGTCTTACAGACAGCATCGTGGCACTGAATCTTCTGAACCTTAGTGCTGCTACCGAAGGAAGTCTCACCACTGTGAACATGGAAGAACTCAGCATCAACGTCACCGTTGAAAGCAGTCCAGAACTCATCACAGAGTTGGTTTGCCAGCAGAATACGTGGGGCGACCACTACAATAGTCTGTGGCGTGGTAGCAGCAGTCAGACGGCGAGCAGCATCCTTGATCATGATGATAGTCTTGCCACCGCCAGTAGGGACAATGACTTGACCATAAGCATTGTTCTCAAGAGCAGCGAGAGCACGTTGCTGGTGAGGACGGAGGGTGAGCATTCACTGCCTTGTTGACTACCCTGTAATTATAGCAAAAAAGGCACCCGTAGTGGGTGCCTTGTGACAGTTATTCGTCTGGTCTCGGTTCTCTCAGTCCGTTGTGACCATCGTTGCCACGTACATACATGCCATCATTATACAGAACATATTGTATGAAATAATCAGCATCAGATGGTTTTACGCCTGGTAGATTCTCAGTTACAAATGTGATAGCGTTCTCTTCAGTATCAAACTCAAGGAACACAAACTCATTATATAATACCTTATCAAAAATGCCAGGTGCTTCTGATTGGAAGTTCAAATAATATGCTGAGTACACTTGGTTTGCTTTCTCAGCAGCATCAATACCATCAGGACCAGTAGTTCTAAGCATCAGGATTACTTTACCTGCTGATGCTGTAATTAGATGGTCTCTAAAGTTAGCGATAGTTTTTAATCCACGTGTTGCCATATCACACCTCCAGTTTCAGGTTGCTGAGGTCAGCACCTTCAATGTTTTCGTTGAGTTTATACTGTTCAACCTTATCCCAAATTGCTTTAGCAACAGGAATACCAGTATCAAGTCTATTCTTCTCTAGGACTGCTGCCCTCTTAATGTTACCAATCAATGCCTCAGTAGCATATAGACCACTTCCTTCAATAGAGTTTGTGAAGTGAGCAGGTACGCTAAGATAATCAACGGTGTGATCATTGTCAGCACTGTGATAAGTGAGAGGATCAATAGGCCATTTGAATTCTTCGTCATAAATTAGATAGTCTAGTACGTCATCAAAATCTCCAGGACCCTTAACATTGTCCCTTAGATATGTACGGTAAGTATTCCACATTGCCAATTCGCCAGCGAATTGTTCAGTAGCATCAGGTAATTGTGTCCAGTCAGAATTTCTCATCAGAAGTTTAGACTTAGTTGCCTTATCCTCTTCGACTGATAGAAGATATTCCTGTCTGGTAGCAACATCTAGAATTGCTTTCGATCTTACGATCTCTTCAGAAACTTTCTGTACTTCAAGAGCACCTTTCAAGATGTTGAACAGTTCAGTTACCTGTCCATCATCAAGATCTTCATATTCATATCTTGTCCATTTTGACTTTTTGGTTTTAAAGTCAAATTTGAGTTTTTCCTTTTCTAGGATATATGTGCCATCATCAAAAATTGAGAAACTTACAATTCTATCATTATCATTAGACCACTCATCTGGCATATTGGTGTGGAGGTTGTTGTTAACCGCCGTATCCAACTTAGCAACATAGTATTCATAGGAACCATTACGCTTTACGCGTACTACCATGATCCTGTGAAGAGCATCCCATTCGATGATGGGTTTAACCTCCTCAGGTGGTAAAATCTTCTCAAATTGAAAATCTTCTGGATTGAACGCCATTGCTGTCAGAATACTTTTTACTATTTAGAACGCTTTGATTAACCACTTAGTCCAAGTGTATGGTGTTACAAGTGGAACGTCAGTTTGTGGATTCAATGATGCCTGTGGCACCAACTGTTTACTAGCAGATAGAGTGAATGTACCAGGAAGAACCTGAATACCTACACCAAGAGCAGTAAAGTTAACATCAACACTGTTATTAATACCACCAACAAATGTATTCAAGGCATTACTAGCAGTACCACCAGTCTCATTGTTACCATAACCATACACATTATCAACAGATGTAGGATCAAGTAGTGATAGGTAGTGGTTATGCTTCAGTTTGTTGATTGGAGAGAATGATTTAACAGTAACTTCCTTCGATGGAATATCAACAGTGGTGACAAACTTAAGAGCATCACCCTCACCACCAGCAGTACCAGTGTTACCACTAAATGGTTGACTGCTTAGATCAATGTAGTCATCAATCTCATTGAAGTTAGTACCACCAGACTTGATATTGTCCTGGGTAACGGTGACGTTATTGTATGTGTCCACACTGTTAATACCTTCATAACCAGGATTAGTACCACCACCCCAGTTATCAGTACCACCATCCCACCAAGCAACATCGGAACCACTACACCACTTAGATGGTGGTAGATGTTCATCACTCAGGACATAGTTGTCAGTGTGATAACCCCAGAGGTTGAAAGCAATGGTTGTACTTGAGTTGAATGTAGCATTGTTAGGTGAACCAATGTTATTAGCACCAACTTCGACAGACTGTGAGTAACCACCTTGTCCACCCCAGTTAATTCTACCTTTGAATCTACCAGGGTCAGCGATACCTGTAATCAGATCGTGGAAGTGTAGAGGTACATCATAAATCTTCTCTGTCTTAAGACTTACAGGGCAATCAATACTACCATAAGTTTCAAACTCAATGTTTCCAGTCACATTTGTGTAACCTTCAGTGACGATAGTAGCAATACCGAAGAAGTCTGATGTGGTAGCAGGTTGACCGAAGGCAGGTTCTTCTACCTGATCAATCTCACCCACAGATGGATCACCTAGATCATTAACAAACCAGTAACCACCGAATGCACCTGCCTGATTGTTACCAGGAGAACCAGCATTCTTTGCTCTATTATATTCTGGAGTCAAACCTGGCGATGATAGTGAGGAACCATCGATAACACCAGTACCCTTAAGATACCTGTTTCTCATATCAGGTACTCTAAAGTATGTGTCTGGACCTACAACCTTGGCACCGTAGTCATATCCAATCACATCAAACAAGCATGGATAGTCTGCTGGATCGTAGTAATCACCATTACAATACAAGAATCCATGGAATCTAGAGTTTAGAGCACCATTCAATAGACCCCAGTTGTCTGACTGTGTAGCATCTTGGAACACAGGCATCATACCACCGACAGGCAGACCATCAAACTTAGTTGAATATCTAATTTGAGAGTTACCAACGTACTTAACAGGTGTGATAGAACTATACCACTGACCTAGTACGGGATCCTGTACGGTAGCAGGTGTCTGTACGTTGTAGATAGTATTGAATGATCCAACATATATCTGAGCAGATCTAGTGAATCCAGGGATAGCAGAGGATAGTAGTCTAACTCTAATAGTAGTACCATTAGATACACTAGCAGGTGAAGATAGTGGGTACTGATTGTAAGCACCACCATTAATAGAGACTTCCAGGTTATTAGTGCCGAACAATACAACACTCAAACCATTTGCTAGTCCAGAAATTGTGTGAGTTTCAACAGACTCAGTATATACCTGTTCACCAGCAGCAATAACTGTAGAGAATGAGAATGGATCTGGATCAGAACCAAACTGTCCAGCAGTAGCAACATACCACTCAGTCTCATAGAATCCAGCAGTAGATGATGCTAGACCAGTCTTAGTGTTGAATACTCTAGCATCACCGACAACATCTGATGTCGTATAAACTAGAGAGATAGTATCAAAGTTCTCTACTGATGTCTGAGTAGCATTAGGAATAATAGCATTGTTCTTCTTAATCTGTGGGAGGACACCTTGAGGTGAAGAATCACCAAAACCACTCTCAACAATGAAGTCTGCTACTGTATCAATACCTTTGATAATAATAGTATTACTTTCATATTCACGCTGTAGATCACCACCAGTAACAGCAATCCACGTGAAAGCATTTGGTTCCGAGTCTTGCTCAACACCAGTAGATACAGACCAATCAACAGCATCACCATCACCAACAGTAATAGATGTTGTTACTGTAGATGTGAAATTAGTTGAGGATTGTATTCTTACTTGTAGTGTCTGACCATTACTAATCTGAGCATTTGAAGTACCAAGGACCCATGCTCCACCATCAACTCTAACCTCAGCACCATTAGTAGCAGTAATAGTAACTGGTACAGTAATACCTGAGATAGTAATTGTCTCACTAGCAACCATAGTGCCAGGTGGCAGGACGTTGAGAACGTCGGTGAAGAAGTATGGTGCTGGTTCTGTATCAGGTGGTGGACCAGTTAGTACATCCCAGTTAGCAGGAATGTCACCCACAAGAACATTAGTTCTGTATGTAGCATTGTAGATACTACCAAGTGTTGCTCTAAGTTGAATAAACTCACCGTTAGATACAGAGCTTACACCATAAGCACCACAAGACGATGGATCATTAGACGTACAAACTCTTGCTTCAGTAGTAAATCCAGGGTTAGATAGTTGAATAGAAACAGAACCAGTGATACCTGTAATCTGTGTGATGTTACTCTCAACTTGACTGTTGATTAGAGCATCATCAACCTGTGAGAAACTGTAAGGGTTGGGACTGATGTCCTGCTGTGGGAATTCAAAGATTACAGCGCCTGCTTGACCACAAGGAGCACCCTGTCCAGATGGTGCTGCCACACTAATAGGTGTGACATAAGAATTGTTGTAGAAAACACCACCACCGCTACCACCAGTGCCATCTAGGTCAAAGTTCTGAATAACATTACCATTAGGATCTAGTTTCTGTGATTGTAGAACACCAGCAGTGCCATCATAACCACCACCGCCACCACCAGGACCACCGCCCTCGCCACCAGCGTTAGGGGCATTGTCTCCAGGTTGGTTGAGGTTAACTGTGCTTGTGGAAATAGGACCGTTGCCGTTGTGGTTGCCATACTGCTCAGCATCGGGGATGGTTGTATCACCACCAGCACCAGCACCACCGCCGCCACCACCTGCCATAGCAATTAGTACGTTGTTGGTGAATGTAATAGCAGCAGCGCCACCGCCACCACCACCGCCGCCAGACTTATCGCTGGGACCAGAGTTACCACCACTACCACCGTAGCAGTATCCGAATCCACCTTCTCCACCACCAGATCCTTGAACATAGTTCTCACCATCTTCACCTGGGTTAGGTGGATAAACTCTCAGTTTATACTCACCACCAGCAGGCCAAGCATTTTCTGGAATGTTTAGAATACCTCTAAAGATATTACCATTGCCACCAGGACCACCTTCAGAATTAGGAGCATCATCACCACCATAACCACCACCAGCACCAATTAGTGTTAGATATAGTAATTGAGCACCATAGGCAGGAATATCAATCTCTAGGAAGTTACCAGTGCTACCACCACTATCACTACCAAAGTAAGCAGAAGAGTTGAATGTGTCACCAGTGACAGGATCAAACTGTTCAGTAGTAATCTTAAATGTATCAACAGCAGTACCAACAGTATATGTTAGTTGCTTCAGATCACCAGAGTTAACAGAAGCACTCTGTCTTACATACAAAGTATAGTCTGTTGGTTGTAGTGTGATGTTAGAGGACCAGTTAGTACCATCTCTACTGAGAGTACCAATACCGCTATTGATAAATGCTGTAGTAGGTACATCCAAACCACGAATTTTTACTTCAGCAATATGTTCTTGACCAGGATTAGATAGGAATACTGGTTGAGCATGGAATGGGAATGGTGTACTTCTTGCTGCTCTAGTTTGGAGCAACATAGTTGTTGATCTGTCAGGATATGTAGGACTAGATGGACCCAACGTTGGGTTACCTACATTAGGATTACCTAGTGGTGGACCTTGTAATTTAACAGTAGCAATTACGCTGGTTCCAAACTGCTCATTAGAATTCAACTTAAGGTTGATTACATCACCATTCTGTACAGCTAGTTGTTGTACCCACGATCCTGTATTGTTCTTTCTAATCTGACCACCAGTACCATCGATGATGGCATTCATGATAACATTGGAAGAGTTTAATGTATTTGCCTTGTTCTGAATGTTTGTGATATTCTCAGATGTTCCTTGATACGGAGCAGCAAGGTCATTGTATGATCCACTAGGATATTCTTGACCCAAACTACCAACTGTGAAGTCAGCAAAGTACATGAATCCTGCTTCTGCCTTGGAATTTGTGGCAGTACCAGAGACATTAATCTTTTGATATTCATCTAGTGTGAATGAAGCATCAACTCCATTAGACACAGGTGATGTTACAGTGAGAGTATTACCTGCTTGATATCCATAACCAGGGTCAACAATAATAAAATCGGTAAAGTTATCAGTGGATCCGACAGGTGCTTTCACCCTCATACCACTACCACTACCACCATTAACATCATAGATTACACCGAAGGTGAATCCAGCACCAGTGCTAGTTAACGTGGTTGATATGTTATATGTAAAAATTGGGACAGCAGAAATTTCAGCAGGATATCTGTCAACTTCTGTCCATAGTGACCAGTTATCTGTAACGCTACCAGAACTTTGTACTACCGTATAGTTACCATAGGCGTCATTACCACCATATGTTCCAGTAGTATTGTTCTCATAAACAACACCACCAGCAGTATATGTGTCACCATCGACAGCAAATACGGTTGCTGTACCAGTTGTTTTAGTTGTGTTGCCTGTACCTACAGAAATTCTAGTGTTAACAGTATCATTAAGGACGATGTTAGTTAGATTCTGTACCCATGATCCACTACCATTCTTTCTGATCTGTACGTTACCAGAAGAAGATGCTCTCAGTACAACGTCACCATCAATGTTGGTGATAGGAATATCTTGTTCTTTGTACTGACTATTACCATCATTAACAGATTTCTCATCAACTCTATCAACGTACTGAAACTGAGAGATAGCAAAGTCTTGTGCTCTAGTTGTGATTGACCACGTTCTACTGAATGAAGCAGCAGGTTGTCCAATGTTAGTACCCCATGTCTCATCAGACACGTTGAAGGTTACTGTTGTTGACGTTGTGTACCAATCAGCAACTTTTACACGTAGTTGAACCTTATCTCCAGGTCTTAAACCACCCGTGCCGTTGGTATAATTGGCAGTGATACTTGTTCTCCAAGAATCAAATCCGCCGTTTCTATAAATTCTAAACTGTGCTGTCGAGTTAGCAGTGTTACTATTCTTTGGTCCGTTGTCTACAGCACTGATACTAGCAGGAATAGGTACTTCAATGTCACTGATGTCAACCACCTGTGAGTAATAATATGTGTCTCTTTGGAATGTGTTCGTGCCGCCTGGTGTTGATGTACCTGTAAAAGCACCAGTAAATCCACTCTGGTTAGTAAAAGAGAACGTCTGTGGCGTTGCATCAGGAATTTTTGTACCAAATGTGATACCATCTGGGTCAGATCCTGTACCGATTTGAACGTTAACTGTTACAGTTTCGTTCCAAAAATCAGGTGTGACATATCTGATCTGAATGTTATCCCCGTTGTTTACATATACGGGACTAGACGAGAATGGCATTTAAGTCAGTCACTATTATTCCTTCAATTTATTTAGGTCGCTTGGTCTGACGTTTATCCATGGACCATTATTAATGCGAACCTGAATCGGTTTATCAGCAGTGATTTCTTCCTTATCACCGTCATGCTTAAAAATGTTAGATCTGTAATGTGTATCCCTTTCAGGATCCAGGTTATATGTGATAGGAAACTTTTTCACAATGTACTCCAGTAATACGTAGCAATATCCTGTGCTTGAGTAGGTTCAGCAGACATATCATCACCCTGAGAATAATATTGAGTGTAGTTGTCTGTACTCATCACCTCATCATCAACAGATGTTACGACAGTTTTCCTCACACCCACTTGTTTCATAGTGGGTCTGATTTCTACAGCGTCTAATGTGACTTCTCTTGTGGTTGCCATGTTTTTATTATTATTTAGATCTCTCTCATATTTTGCCAACCAGATCCGTTGACATTTATCTGAGCATCAGCTTGATTAGTCTTAACCTCTGCTGCTACTTCGATATCATCAATGGAAATGTTACCCGTAGTGATGTACGTATTAGGAGAACCAGGAATTACATCAATATCTGGATTAGGCAACTGATTTACAACATCAGAAATGTCGAAGTCTTCAGATATTCTAGGTGCCTTAGTAACAACACTGACATTGTAAACACCACTACCACCAACAGTAACAGGAACAGTTTTGGTATTGTTATTACCAAACAACCCATTAGTATCTACAACAGTATTGAATGGTAAGGTAGTGGTTTGCATGAATACCGTTTGACCATTCGTGAATGTCCTGGGATTACCCCACACACCATTATTTGTACCAAAATTAGTAGCAGCAGCACCAGAAGATACCACAATAGGCATGTCAACACCCTGAATTGTTCCCAGACTTAATGCATACTGAGTATTAGGTTCTAGGTTGCCAAAACTATTCGTCCAAGTATTGAAGTTACTTAGTATGTTATCATTATACACTGAAATAGTTGTACTAGTAGAACCAGATCCACCATTGTTATACAACGTAATTGTATAACTTGCTTGTGCTGGACTATTAGAACCAACAGTAGATTGTGGTAGGTTATTTACATCGACACTACCACTAGTGCCACTGATATTGACACTATAGTTTGGTCCAGTGATATTACCAGAGACTGAAGTTTGTGATGTAGCACTCCACGTCAATGTGGAGTTATATGCTGGTGATCCACCAGAACTATACTGTGGATTAGGAGAAGCATAGAAGGAATTAATTGATGGAGGTGGTGGTGGATCATAACCATACCAGTCAAGTGCTACACCCCAAGGACCACCACCAGAGTTAACAGTAGAAGCACTGATAGTATATGTTCCAGGGGCAAAGTATCCAGGTGTGGTTCTAGATGTCTGACTATTGAATCCACCCATGGAAAATTGATAGGCACCATTGATCCAGACATATCCATAGTCATCAACAGCAGTCCAAAACTTTTGTTTGCCGTAATTGTTAAAGTATACGTTCCATGAGTAAGTTCTGGTAGCATTACTACCATTGTCCCTTCCACCAATATTATAATTGTTCATGAAACTGGACCAGTTAGGCTCATAGTATTGAGTCCCACCAGCAGATCTTGATGTCCAGCTATAGTCTTGATATGCCATTAGATACTCCTAGTGCTTTGCCAACTGCCGCCATTGATTCTCACCTGGGCATCTGGACTATCGGTTTTAATCTCACTTTGAATCTCAATATCATCAGCAGTGATAGATCCTGTTGCTAGATATGATGTTGGTGAGTTAGTTACTACATCAATATCTGGGAAAGGAAACTCATCCTGTACAGGAGCGAAGTCAAAGTCTTCTCCAATCCTTGGTGCCTTAGTTGTTACAGCAACATTAAATGATGAGGCACCAATAGTTACCGTAACATTTTTAGTATTGGTGTAACCATACATTCCTGTAGCACCAGCAGTGTTTTGATTGAAGTCTAATGTATTTACTCTTAGATATACAGTATCACTTTGATTGAAGACAAAACTAGATCCAAATACACCAGTTCCTCTACCAAGCAAACCATTATTAGTAGACGATGCTAGTGGCATGTCTACACCACTGATAGAACCTAACTGAAGATCATACTGTGTGTTTGGTTCTAAGTTATTAAAACTTGTGGTCCAACTAGTTGTTGGAACATTGTCATTATACCAATTTACAGTAATAGTGCTTTGAACAACGATTGATCCAAGAGAAGCATATAATGTATAACTTCTAGATGCTGGTGATGATCCTTGAGCATTTGATTGTGGACCATTGGTAATATTATATGACCCAGTTGTTGCTAAACCACTAAATGTTTCTCCAGCACTGGATACAATATAGCAGTTGTTAGTGTCTGTTGTACCCCACGTTAAAGTGGTAGCATAACTTGGTGATCCACTAGCACTAGTCTGTGGGTTAGGAGAAGCATAAAATGTGTTAATGCTTGGGTTGTATAGGTCATACGAGACAGAAATAAATCCAGCATAACCACCAGGATCTACGCCAAAATAACTGTTAGAGATGTATCCAGAACGGAATGCTGATCCACCAGCACCACCACCTCCAGCATTGACGCTTTTATCAGTTCCTCGATTGCCAGCACCACCTCCACCGACGCCGCCACCGCCGCCGCCTCCTCCACCGCCGTCACCGCCAGTGAGTCCAGGTCCAGGGGATCCATTAGCAACACCGAAGGGACCAGCAGCACCTGCTCCAGAACCCATCGATCCACCATTGTTACCATTGTAGTAGTGAGAAGCACCACCACCGCCACCAGATCCACCCATGGCAACGAGCCAACCTACTCCAGGTTGGAAGATACCTGAGGCACCACCGCCTCCTCCTCCACCACCAGAGTAAGGAGCAGATCTAGCAGGTCCACCAGGACCACCACTACCAGCTACACTGTATCCACCACTGCCACCAGGGGCACCCGCTTGATTGTTAGTACCGTTACCACCTTGACCGCCGACATATATGTCGTAATTTCTGGCGGAAAAATTTTGTGTAGCATTGAAGTATTGACCAGTCGCATTGCCACCCACGCCACCATAAGCACCAGCGTCACGACCACCAGTGCCGCCACGAGCTCCCTTACAAACGATTACTATGTTGGCAGCATTGCCAGGAATTGCTAGAGAGTGATTACCAGGACCGTAATTAAAGGTGGGCATCCTACGTTGACCTTACATTTTGCCATCCACCATTATTTATCCTAACTTGGGCATTTGGGTCCGAAACTTTGATCTCAACAGGGATATCAATATCATTAGCAGTAATCGCTCCAGTCTGTTGATATTGATTAGGAGAACCAGGAACTACATCAATATCTGGGAATGGTAGGTTATCTTTAACATCACCATAGTTAAAGTCTTCTTTAACGTTTGGTGCTCTAGTTCTGAACGTTACATTAAAATTATTTTGCCCCACACTAACATTAAAGTTCTTATCATTTGTGCTACCGAAGTTTCCGCTACTAGGAATAGAGGTGTTAAAAGCAGCAGAATATCCTGTCAGTGTGACTGTATTACCATTATTATACGTACTCTTGTTCAAAGATCCAGGACTAGCAGAACCATTTGCTGGTCTATCAATACATGCTATAGTTCCTAGAGTAAATGTATATTGTGTATCTGGTTCTAAATTAGAGAACAGTGTGTTCCAACTGTTACTAGGATTGTCATCACTCTTTAGTTTGAATTTTTTAGTATCTGATACACAATATGGTCCATTACATGCTGTGAGAGTCCACTCTTTAACAGCAGGAGATGGACCACCACAAGCATTGGATGATAGATTAGGACATCTTGTTTCAGAACCAGTTGCTCCTTTACCATATCCATTAATATCTACAGCAGTAGCACCATTTGTATTCCATGTAAGATTAGTACATGTTGCTCCATTTGGTGGTCCTTTAGCACTCTTAGGACTGACAGTCAGATCTGCTGATACAGTAAGAGAATACTGTTTCTGACTAATGTTTTGAATGGTAAAGATAGCGTTAGCATCATTACCATCTTTATCCTTGAAAGTAATCTTATTACCACCAATAGATCTAAAAGGTCTAATCTGTCCACTACATGATACATTGTAATTACCAGGAGTTATATTAAATGTTCTGGTATCAGATCCATTTTCTCCAGGAGAGTTCCAAGTCTGACCTAGAATAGTAATACTATCAATAGCGTCACCAGCATCATCTGGGTTATCATCCCACTCCAATTTCATCTTGATGTTAGCATTACCTTGACCACCAACATTCAAAGTAGCAGAATAACCACCGCCAGAAAAACTAGCAGTGATTGTAGATGTTATGTTCCAGGTTTTTGAAGGCATCTCAGATCTTAATTAAATATTCGACTAAAATATATGGAGGAGTTGCTTCATCCAACTTAAACACAGAGTCAGTAGTGACTGTAACAGTAGATGTAAGACCAAGAGGTTCGATTGGTTGCTCTAGATATCTAAACCTCAAATTATTATTAGCTTTAACTGTCTGTGAATTTGGAAAATTAATAAAATGACTGTGAGGAACAACAGCAGAAGAATCAGTAGGAGCAGAGATAAACGTTAGTTCATTACTACCCTCGTTCTGACCATCATTACCACCCTGTGAGATACCAGTTGTGGTATTAACAGCAAACGAGTCAATAGATTTACCAAGATAAGAGAAGACACCAACGTCAGATTGGTGACCATGTGCCTGAAATTCTTGCTCTGATGTAAAAGCATTCAATGTTTTACCATCACTCTGTAGTGTAGTGAATGTTGGGTTACCAACGAATTCAATATCATTCTTAGGAGCTAGAGTAAAGTTTCCTGTGTAAGAAATAGTTTCGGTATCACCAATAAGTGATATAACATCCACTTCACAACCAACTCTAAATGTACCAGTAGCAGTACCAGCAGAGGCATTACTAATAGTTTGGTTGAGATAACTTCCCGAGGCATTACCACCAGAGATATACTTAGATCCTAGGTCTGGTAGTTGAAACTCATCGATTCCTAGATCTTCATCTTCTTTCTTAAACTTACAGTTATCACCTACACCTAGTACCTGTGCCAAAACAGGATACTCAACAGCTTTGAATACACTACCATCACAACGTAAAAAACCAGCAGGAAGATACTTGTTCCAATCTCCTGTGTTGCTGTCATTAACAGCGGGTAGAGTATATGTGTAAGGAATGATAGTTCCTGTTACTCCACCGTATCTTGCTTTTTCTTTGGTGTAATAGGCGGTCATTAGTATGCTCTAATTAAGTTAGTGACTGACAAAGATGGAACCCTAGTGGTAAATGTAATCTGTAATGCTCCAGGTAGTTGGTCTGGAATGATATTTGGTTGTACTGATGCTTGAATCTGTGCTGGTACATCCATGTTAGATCCGTCATATTTTACAGTAAACGTACCATCATGATCGTGGGTGTTGATCTTATCTTGAATACCACCACCAGTAGGCGTATCTTTAGTAAAATCTACACCAGCGTGGTTGAATAGGGTTTTCGTAAATCCATGCTGATCATCAGATCCACCAGTACCAGGGTCAAAGTTTGGCATCTTAACTGTGGTACTAATATCCGAGAAAGGAATTCTGTAACCAGGGAAGAATCTACCAGTATTTTTTAGAGCAGTAAGGTTAGCATCACCAGAAGCAGATGTAGAACCTGTCTTGTCTCTCAAGTTCCAGTGAGCACCTGATCCAGCGAACCATGTCTTAGCAACACCATGACCAGTAGAAGATGTAGCGTAAGGACGGTGATCGGCGATTGGTTTACTACCACCAACAGAAGCAATAGCATATCTACCAACACCAGTTTCAAATGGTCCACCATCCCAGTCGTCAATGACATTATCGGGAGAGTTACCAACATAGTAGGCAGTAGATACACCACCAGTACAATCTAGTGCTGTTGGTTTAGGACAAGGATTTGTAAGTGAGAAATAACCAGATGGGCATGGGTGTACACGTTCATAGAACTCAACCACGTTAACATCGGGAGAGTTCCAAATACAACAACCACGACCAGGCTGATCACCAGCATCGCCAACGTTAATAGTTTCGTAGGTTCCTTCGTGGAAGTGACCAGGGAAATGATTTCTTCCTAGTTTTCTTGCTACGATGAACACTTCTTCAATAGAGAAACCTTCAATAAAAGTCTGTCCTGTGATAGTTCCTTCAAATTCAGATGAACCAATCTGAGTAATAGTGATAGCGATATCATTACTAGGTGATACACCACCATCATTCTGGAAGTTGTTGCCTAGAATAGTTAACTGATCGCCTACATTATATTGTGATCCCTTGTTCTTGGGAGCAATATCATATGTACCATCAGCATTGATAACAACAGTAAAGGTAGCATTCTGTCCTACTACTGCTGATCCATCTTGTATGTTTGTGCCAGCAACAACAGGAATATCCTGATAAATCTGTGCCTGGGTAACAGCAGGTGCTGATCCAGTAAACACTAGGTTAACAATAGTTCCTTGTGGATCTGGGTTGTAAACAAAATCAATATCTGTCTTAGCATTAACTACGTTTGGTGGACCTAAGTCTCCAGGTTCTAGACCTAGAGCAGAGTCTCCAATGTATTGGGATACAACAGCTAGAGCTTCAGCATTATCCATCGGTCCAGGAATAATACCAGTCAAAGCATTATATGTACCGAAATATCCTGTAGAAATATCCGCCAACGCCTTGTCATTTGTGGGTGGAAGGCGAATGGTTCCCGAGTAATTAGGGAAGTCACCAGCAAAATCTGTGCCACCATATGTGTCACGAATAACTCTTGCCAGCAAAGGATAGTCGCCAGCGTTAATTTCAGCGAAATTACAGAGCAACCACCCTTTTGGGATTTCTGATAGGCTACCTCCCCATGGTTGTACTGAACCAATGGGGAGCGCCCTTTGTGTTTTAACTACGTTGTATCCTGCCATTTTAGATCTCTACGAGCCACCAACCTTGTGTAGTTGCTGGGGCACCTGTTACAGTACCATCGTAATTGTTACTTCCGAGGAAGATCAATCCGAAACCAGCGTGAGGTGTTTGTACAACTAGTTCACCACCATTATAATTTATACTCTGTAGATTAGGCGTGTTGGCGTTTGTATTATCGCCTTGGACAGAGACATTATTTGGTGCTCTCATTCTCAGTGAGATGTCATATGTTAGGTTACCACCAACATCAACGATTCTGATCATGTCACCTGTAGAAGGATTCTCAGGTAGGAGAATTGTTGTATCAGCAGAAGGAGAAACGAAGTAGTTAACGTTCGCTACAGCAGGGAACTGATCTTCACCAGCACCAACGAATGCCCACTTTCTAGCACCAGTTGGGGTGTAGAAACCTTCTTGTCCAGCGAAGTTCATGGAACCATCAACTTCAACCTCGAAGATTTCTTCAGGTGACTTAGTTTTCAGGAACTCAAGTTGGACTGCTCCATTGTTCTGTGTTCCAGAAGTGTGGGTTGGTGGGGTTGTACCAGTAGAACCGATACCACCACCAGGAACGATAACAGTGTAGATGTTAGCACCACTGAAGATAGTGGAACCGTTAGTTACATTAGTGCTTGCTTCCCATTCTGGTGATGGATCCAGTCTGTTCAACTGGAAGTTACCACCATCAATCTGAACAGGACCAGTGAATGTAGACTCAGTTACTCCTTCGACAGTTAGGTGACCAGAGACGGTTAGATTACCAGTGGTATTCTGGAGAACCATCTTAATGTCGGTGTCATCATCGCCACTAACAACTAGGTTACCACCACGGAACAGAGCGTTGCCTGTATCCGCTAGGACTGTTAGACGATCACAGTTAGGACCACCTGCCTTCAGGTCTCCCTTGAAGCAGAGTGTGCCGTTAGCAGAGTCTACAGAGAAGTTAGTTGTTCCAGCACCATTGGTGATACTCAACAGTTGAGATCCAATAGTTGTAGAACCTTCTAGTGTAAAGTTCTGGTTAACGTTGACATTACCAAGCATATCAACCTGACCCGTTGTAGAATCAACTGAGAATTGATTTACAGGGTTGGTGTTGTTACCATCGGTAATCGTGAATAGTTGAGGAGATGTGGTATTGATGTCAGTGATTTCAGAAAGTTCTGTGTCACTGAATCTCAGAATATCGCCAGGTCCAACAGCACCAGAGAAGTCACCCGTGTTGACAGAAGCACCAGTTGTTCCGCTAGTAGAAGAAGAAAGACCGCCATTGTTTTCAATGAATGAAACATCTAAAGCAAGGTCGTAGCGGATCAAAAGTACATTATCTGGGTGGTCAGTTCTGATGAACTTGAACGCTGACGCTTCAGCATCTCCAGGTAGGTCAGCAGGTGTGCCAGCAATTAGAAGTTCATCGCCAGCAGTACGCTGGTTCATGCCTCTTCTAACGAGGACTTGTAGAGGAGCATCACTAACGTTGTTCAGGTTTGTCAATTCAACGACTTGTACAAGTTCGCTGTATTGCTGACCCACAGGAGCATTGCCCTGTGTGGAACCACCATTCTGATCTACAGCAGCGACCGAACGGTCGATGAGTACAAACGAGCCAACTTCAAACTGGATAGTAGTAGATGACTGACCGATTGGTAGGTAATATAGCTCCTCGCCCGTGATATTGTCCTGAACGCCCGCTTGATTAGAAGTGCCGCCCCAGTAGCTGGCACCGTCTGTATCAATATAGCGGTCAATGATAGTCTTCTCAAAGATATCAATGTTAGCGTTGTCAATATCACCCTGAACATGGGAAGGAGCGTCGGTTCCGAAGGAACCTCTAGTGATCTCGAACTCACCAGAGTTCAAACCACCAGACATTGTAGTGTCGCCTTCCAATGTAGTGGAAGACTTAACAATCAAGGAGTTGTTGATCTGGGTGTTACCACCCTTTGCTCCAATATACAATCTAGCAGCAGCGTTACCGAAGAAGATCTTCGATGTGATTGTATTGAAGAGGTTTACAGTCTCAGCAGGTGTCTTGAGGGTTGTAATACCAGTGGAGTTAGGTAGAGCAGCACCGATAGTTAGTTCACCGTCAACCTCAGTAAATCTGTTTCTGACTTTGAATAGTGAACCATCAGTTAGGGAGTTGGATTGCTTCTGATAAGCACCACCGAACTGTAGAACAGCGATGTTAGTAGTAGCTTGACCAACCGTACCATACTGTGACTTATGCTCAGAACCAGATGCCTGAATCTTCAGGTTCATCTTATCAGCAAACGAACCGAAGTTCAGGTTAGACGTATCAACGTTTGTACCTAGGTTTACTGTCTGAGTGTCGTTAACAGATACCGAGTTACCAATGCTGAGTGATTGAGCAGCAGAGGCAAAGTAAACTGTAGTTGCTCCACCATCGATGAGGGAGAAGGTGTTGTTAGTGGTAGATAGAGATCCACCATTAACTGCCATGCTGTCCTCAAAGAGAGCAAACTCAGTAACTCTAGAATCACCAACAACGGTGAAGGTGTGGTTCATCAGTCCTTGTGAGACGTTAATACCAACACGACCACCACCGAATAGTCTTAGAGCACCAGATGTCTGACCAGAGTGAGCACCCTGTAGACCGTTCGTGGTAGCAACTCTTAGAGCAGCATCACTGTTAGGAGTTACGGAATCGCCACCAACTAGGAAGGCGTTATCCATCTCATAGAAGGTTCTGTTCGCCAGTTCGGACTGGTTCTCATAACCACTATCAAGTAGTTCCTTACCACTGATGAAGGAGTTACCAACAACGTCTAGTGTTGCTCTAGCATAAGATGCTGCCGAGACATAAGACTGATTCTGATCAGAATGTGCTGTACGAGCAACAGTGTTGATACCAACAGCATACTTACCGATAGTATCAGTAGTAGTTCTGATTGCCTCAGCACCGAGTACACCAACTTCCTTCCAGGAGTTAGCAGATACAGAGATAACAGCATCAATCGGTAGGTTGGTAGGATCATCAATAGCAGAAGTCTGAATGATGACAGGAGCGTTAACTTGGAATGTCGAAGCAGTGACAGCAGATACAACTCTCAAACCGTTGAGGTTGAGGTATCTACCAGTCAGACCTTCGATCTTGACGATTGTTCCAACTTCAATACCGAGAGAAGATACAGATGTACCAGTTACAGTCTCGAACTGAACGAGTGATCCACCCATAGCAGTGGTGTGATCAATCGCTGCCGTGACAGGATTGTAGAAGTTAGAGTAGATCCAACCCAAAGAACCAGATCTGTTAACTTGCTCACCCTTGAGTAGGATGTCACCAGTAGTTGGATCTGAACCAGCACCAGTACCGAACT
>Ga0163109_10001383_pt1 | contig 19143 bp, 13 predicted proteins | sample CRUFie1St13metaG_FD_108704 | JGI IMG/M metagenome (GOLD analysis project Ga0163109, IMG submission 108704) | Marine microbial communities from the Costa Rica Dome - CRUD Field 142mm St13 metaG | ecosystem: Environmental > Aquatic > Marine > Oceanic > Photic zone | place: Costa Rica: the Eastern... | reverse complement strand
CGTTGCATGGCGCAAAGGTAATTCGATGTCGTGTAGGCGCTGTAGCTTTGCGCGGAATAAACGATTGACAACTGCAATGAGATTGAACAACGCAAAACGAGCGCTGCTCGTCCCGGCCCTCGCATTGGCGTGCATCGCCCAGGCAACAGAAGTGGCGGACACCACACAGGTCGTGGTGGCTTTGGATGAGGCCGCTGTCATTGGGGTGGATTTTGAAAGCGAACGCCTGACCGATGCCCCCAAATCGCTCACGGTGCTCCAACCGGCTGAATGGCGGTCCTCCGCGTCGATAACGGAAGCGCTGGAATTCATTCCGGGGGTCGATGTCCAATCCCGTGGGGCGTGGGGCATTCAAACCGACATCAGCATCCGCGGCGGTTCGTTTGAGCAGGTGGCATTGCGCGTGGACGGCATGCGTTGGAGCGCCCCGCACACGGGCCATCACTTGATGAACATTCCCATTGACCCTGAAGACCTCGGCCACGTAGAAGTCGTGAAATCCGGTGCAGGCCCATGGGCAGGTGTTGGGGCATTTTCAGGCGCCATCAACATGGAAACCAACACCGGATCGAGCGCAAACCGCGCCACGTTCACCGCTGAGTTGGGCAGTTTTGATTGGCAGCGCTTGCGTGCACACGTGGATTGGAACACCGGCAGCGTGAGCCATGGCCTGAGCATCAGCCGTGCGAGCACTTCGGGCCATGTTTCCAATGCCGACGCCACCATACAGCGCTTGATGTATGGCATCGATTGGCAGACTGGAGCGCACCGCATCAAGGGGTTGATTGCCGGCGAGACCAAGGCGTTTGGTGCACAAAACTTTTATTCCTCTCGTTATCCAGATCAATATGAGGAGACCGGGGCTGCCGTGGCGCAAGTGACGTGGAACATGGACCGCAACAAATGGCGCTTCAGCAGCGGCGTCCACGGCCGCTTTCACCAAGATCGATTCGAGTTATTTCGAGAAGGGGAGAATTGGTACGAACCGACCGATGACGGATTTTACGTGGCGTTGTTGCCGCACATGAGCGCTCCGGATACCGCAGGCTTGGTGGCTCCGCAAACCTCTTGGTATGAGGGTGCCAATCTTCACCAATCGCTAGTCGGTGCGGCCAATGCACTTGCGCAATGGAAATCCGGAAATTGGACCCTGTCGGCGGCGGCAGATGCTCGCACGGAATCGCTTCGTTCCAACCGGTTGGGCCTAGAACCGGAAACGCCCACTGAGGAGGGGGGCTCAGAAGACAATGACCCCTACCCACTAAGTGATGTCCGACAAAACTTGGACGCTTACGCTTCCGCTAAGTGGTCAACGGACAACTGGCTGGCCACAGCCACGGCCGGCCTCAACGCCAATTCACGTTTTGGAAATTCCTTCCTTCCCGCTGCGCAGGTGGTGCGCAAATTGGGAACGTATGCCCGCGTTTTTGCTTCTGCTGGACGATCGGTTCGCCACCCCTCGTATACAGACCTCTACTATGACTTGGGAGGTGCCATCGGCAGCGACTCCTTGCAATCGGAATACGCCAATCAAGCCGAAGCCGGATTTCGCATGGTGATGCGGCCGACGGATGCTTCGAATTTGATCGTCGAGGCCACGCGCTTTTACCGCCAAGGCACCAATCTGATTGACTGGATTCGCTACGACGGAAGCGACGTGTTTGAAGCGGCCAACCTCTCTGAAATTGAATTCCAGGGCGGCGACCTCACGGTGCAGTACACAGCGGATGCATCCGATGCGCCTCAGATTACCATGGCGCGGGTGTCGGCCACGTGGATGGACGCCGACCGCACATCCGCGGGATTCACCTCCAACTACGTCCTTGATTTTGTCCGAACGAAGTACGATGCGGTGGTTCGCCTCGAAGGTGGCAGCCCGCTGGCCTTCACCGTTCGGGGCAGCGGGCAAGAGCGCAACGGGGTGGCCATGCAGTGGGAAGATGCGAAGTTGCTCCAATTATGGGGGGCTGAGGTCGCCTTTACGGGCAACGATGGCGCTCGCTTGGCTTGGCGGGGCAACATTCGATTCGACAACCTGTTCGACGTGCAGTACGCCGACCGCGGCAGTGTCATTCAACCGGGGCGCATGGTGCGCTTTGGCCTTACCTTTGAGTGGACTGAATAAGGACACCCATGGAAAAAATGCGCAGCCTCATTACGGCGTTTCCTGAGCAACTCAAACACGCTTGGGAAATCGCCCAAAGCACTCCCGTCGATCTCAACGGCTGGACGCCCTCGAACGTGTTGATTTTGGGCATGGGTGGAAGCGGCATCAGCGGCTCGATTGCCTCCAAAATGCTGGCCGAAGTGAGCCCGGTACCTATCGTTGCCAACAACGATTACACCGTTCCGGCGTGGACGGGTGATGAGACGTTGGTGGTAGCCTGCAGCTACTCAGGCAACACCGAAGAGACCTTGGCGGCGCTGAACGCTGCAGTGAAAGCGGGCGCACGGATCGTGGCGATCACGTCAGGCGGGAAATTGGGTGCGTTGTGTGACGCGCATGGTTGGCCTTCAGTGCGCATTCCAGGAGGGGAGCCACCGCGCTCTCAGTTCGGGTTGGCCTTTACTTCGGTCATGCACGTTTTGTACTCCGCGGGACTGGTTCTGGAAGCCGTTTACGGAGCCTTTGGGTCCGCTGCGGAACACCTGACAGCGAACCAAGCCAATTGCATCGAACGGGCGGAAGCATTGGCCGATTTGGTGGAAGGCAAACAGGTGTTGCTGTACAGTGACGCGGCGCAAGAGGGACTGGCCATCCGGTGGCGCCAGCAGCTGAACGAAAACGCGAAGTTGCTGTGTTCTCACCATGTTTTTCCCGAGATGAACCACAACGAATTGGTGGGGTGGGAAACCGGCGATGAACGCTATGTCGTGCTCATGATTCAAACGCCGGAAGATCACGAGCGTACGCGAATCCGAATGGAAGTGTGCATGGAAATTTTCCAGCAACAAGGAGCGGATGTTGTGGTCGTGGAAGGTGATGGTGATGATACTGTGCTGCGGTTTTTTGACCTGGTGCACGTGGGCGATTGGCTAAGCCTGGTGCTCGCAGAACGCGCGGGGGTGGACCCAGTTGACATTAAGAACATCGACCACCTGAAAAACGCGCTGGCGCAAATTCCCTGACCGTGCAGCCGCAGGTCCATTTTCACAACCTTGGGCACCAAGCCTACGAGCCGGTGTGGCGGCAACAGGAGACGCTGTTGAAGGCAGCCGTGAGCTTGAAGATCGCTCGCCGAAAAGCCGGGCTGGAGGGAACTGACCGCAGCGCCGACCCAGCCCTGGACCTTCCGGAGAATCATCTGTTTTTCGTTGAGCATCCGCACGTTCTCACCTTGGGGAAATCGGGCCAAGAGGAACATGTGGTCGCTTCGCCGGAGCGGCTCAGCGAGTTGGGGGTGTCCTACTATCCCATCAACCGAGGGGGCGATATCACCTATCACGGTCCAGGTCAATTGGTGGGCTACCCTATCCTCGATTTGGAACAGTTTTTCACGGACATCGGGAAGTACATGCGCTTCCTCGAAGAGGCCATCATTCGGACGTGCGCGGACTACAGGGTCAAAGCTGAGCGGATAGAAGGATTGACAGGTGTGTGGGTGGATGCCGAAAAAGGCATGGGCGCCCGCAAAATCGCGGCCCTCGGCGTAAAGTGCTCGCGGTGGGTGACCATGCACGGCTTCGCTTTTAACCTCAATACGGATCTGGACTTCTTCGACCTGATTGTTCCCTGCGGCATTGGCGACCGAGGCGTTACTTCCCTGGCGCGGGAATGCGGCCGGCCCATCGAAGAACTGGAGGCACAAGCCCATGTGCTTCGCCACCTTACCGACATCTTCGGATGGAAGTTGGTTCGTGCCGATTGAAATGGCCGTGAATTGCAGAACTTCGCGGAAACGAATGCGACATGAAAGCGATTAAGGTTCTGGTGTTGACGCTGGCTTTGCTGGTGATCGGCTTGTACGTTTCCGGCCACGGCTACATTGTTGGCGGGATGCAGGAAACCTATTTCCGTGGGTGGAAAAATTCCAACATCGACGACATTGAATTTCGCGACCTGCGTACAATTTCCGCATCTGAGAACCCGTCACCTTGGATCTACAAGCCAGTCTGGAATGCGGATTTTAGTGCTGAAGATGTGGCCTGGCATGAGGAGTACATGTCAGCGGCCTTTCTCGTTTTGGAAGGGGATACGTTGCGGTTTGAGCGATACTGGCAAGGCTTTGACGAGCATACCGTATCGAATTCGTTTTCCGCGTGTAAGAGCTTCGTGGCCATGGCTGTTGGGTTGGCTGTCCAGGAAGGGTTGGTGGCCGTTGAGGATGAGATTGGCGAGTACATTCCTCGCCTTGCGGGTGCGGCTGGTAAAGGATTGACAGTAGAGGAGGTTTTGCAAATGAGAAGCCACATTCCCTTTGGTGAGGACTACAACAATCCTTTTGGTTTCATGGCCAAGGCGTACTACCGCGGCAACATGCAGGCCTTGCTTGAAGAGTATGAAGTACCCGATGAACACGGAAGTGAATGGCACTACCAAGGTGGAAATACCATGCTATTGGGTGAATTGATCGCCAATTTGGGCCAGGGCACGTTGAGTGAATGGGTTGAACGCGGCTTGTGGCGGCCAATGGGTGCTCAGGATGACGCGTTTTGGGGGTTGGACGCCCCTGATGAGGCGGGGGGCATTGAGCGCTGTTTTGCCATGTACTACGCGACGGCACGGGACTTTGCCCGGTTTGGGAAACTGCTCAATCACAGCGGCAATTGGAACGGCACCCAGTTGTTGGATTCGAGTTTTGTCGCCGCGATGGTGCAGCCTATTCCCGCCCGAACGGAGGCCTGCGGTGCGGAACATTACGGGTATCAAATCTGGTTGGGAGAGACAGAAGATGGATTGGCGTTCAGCTGCATGGAAGGATTACGCGGTCAGTTTATTGTCTCTGTTCCCGAACTGGATTTGGTTGTTGTGCGAACCGGATTTGACAAGGACATGCGCAAAACGGACGCTTTGCCGTCGTGCGTCTACCGCATAATCGCAATGGGACGTGGGCTGTTGGCCCAAGGCTGAAACGCTGGTAAAGCAATTCCGGTCATGTGCAAAACCTGCGGGAACGGCTGTTCTTGTTATCTTTTGATTTGAGGCAGTAATCAAAAGTGAGATGAACAATTCTGAAATGAAGATTCGGTGTGTGGTTGTGGACGATGAATTGCCTGCACGCCAATCGATTTGCCGCCAAATCGAAAAGAACTGCCCCAATTTTGAAGTCATTCAAACCGCTTCGAGTGCGCCAGAAGCGTACCAGGTGATCAAGGAATGTGCTCCAGATTTGGTGTTTCTGGATATCCAAATGCCCAATGAATCGGGCTTGGAATTCCTCGACCGGTTTGAGGACCGAAAATTCTACGTGGTGTTCTGCACCACGTACCATGAATACGCGGTGGAAGCCTTGCGAAAGCGAGCCTTTGACTATTTGCTCAAACCTGTGGATGAGGAGGACCTTGTTGCGTGTGCCAAGCGAATCACGGGAAAACTCCTCATCGCACGCGGGGAAAACATCACAGCCGTGCCAGGCGGGCGCCGTGTCGAATTGGTCACTTCAGGACAACGGCACTTCGTACGCCATTCGGACATCCTTTATGTCGAGGCTTCTGGCAGCTACTCCACATTCTACCTCGAATCCGGGAAACGCATCACCGTTTCCAAAAACCTCAAACGCATCGAACAGATGCTTCAAGATCCCGTGTTTCAGCGGGTGCACAATTCATTCCTTGTTCGTCTTGCCTCCGTGCAATCGTACAATCACCGCAATGGCAACTTGCACCTTCAAAATGGCAAGGAAGTGCCAATCGCGGTGCGTAAACGCGATGCTGTACGCCAGCGTTTGGTGGAATTGATGATTGAAGTACGAGAGGGCGCGGGTTTGCCGATGGCCGCGGAAGACGCGCCCTCCATGCGTTGAATACCACGGCTTCTGCAGGGGCAGAGCCTATCTTTGCCTCCCATGGCCAAGAAAGACATCCGAACCCTGAATTCCGCTGAGCTCAAGGATGCCGTTGTGGAGTTGGGCGAAAAAGCGTTTCGAGCCAAGCAAATCGAAGAATGGCTGTGGACCAAAGGGGCGGGTTCTTTTGAGGAGATGAGCAATTTGTCCAAGGGGTTTCGCGAGCGCTTGAGCGACGTATTTGAGTTGAGCCGAATCGAGATAGCCGATCAGCAATTCAGCAGCGATGGCACCATCAAGTGTGCGTTCGATGTACGCGCCGGCCAAGTGGTGGAAGGGGTATTGATCCCGACATCCAAGCGGATGACCGCATGCATTTCTTCGCAAGCGGGATGTAGCTTGGCGTGCAAGTTTTGTGCGACCGGCCGGCTGAAGTTGCTCAAGAACCTCAGTGCCGGTGAGATTTATGACCAAGTGGAAATGATCCGGGCGATGGCACAAGAGCAATACAATCAGGGCTTGACCAACATCGTCTACATGGGCATGGGTGAGCCGCTCTTGAACTACCGAGCAGTACTGGAGTCGGTGGATCGGATTTGCGGAGACCCCGGGCTGGGCATGTCACCGAAGCGCATCACGGTGAGCACGGCGGGCATTGCCAAGGCCATCAAGCGGTTGGGGGATGACGAAGTGCGGTTCAATTTGGCGCTTTCGCTGCACGCAGCCAACGACGAAAAACGCAACCGCATCATGGCGATCAACGAGTCCAACAGCCTAGAAGCGTTGGCCGAAGCGTTGCAGTATTTCCATGCGAAGACCGGAACGCGGGTGACGTTTGAATACATCATCTTCCGCGACTTCAATGACCAGTTGGAGGATGCGCGGGAGCTGGCGAATTTTTGCGCTTGTGTTCCGTGCAAGGTCAATGTGATCGAATACAATCCCATCGATGGCGGCGAATTTCAGCAAGCCTCACCGGAGCGGGTGGACGCCTTCGTAGGGCTGCTCGAAAGCCGCAACATCATCGTGAATGTCCGCCGGTCACGCGGAAAAGACATCGACGCAGCGTGCGGTCAGCTGGCCAATAAAAACGCAGCGGCCACGCCGCAGTTGAAAGAACGCTGAACGGGGGTCAATCCAACTTGAGTACAGCGAGGAAGGCAGACTGAGGCACTTCGATGTTGCCCACCTGACGCATCCGCTTTTTCCCTTTTTTCTGCTTCTCGAGCAGCTTTCGCTTTCGGGTGATGTCCCCACCATAGCATTTGGCAGTGACGTCCTTCCGCACCGGTTTGATGGTTTCACGGGCGATGATCTTGGCACCGATGGCCGCTTGGAGCGCAATCATGAATTGCTGACGTGGAATCAGTTCTTTCAGCTTGAGGCAGATTTTCTTGCCCAAGTTGAAGGCGTTGTCCCGGTGGATCAGTGCGCTCAATGCATCGACCCCGTCGCCGTTGAGCATGATGTCCAATTTGACGAGGTTGGACGGTTTGTATTCGTCCGGGAAGTAATCGAACGATGCGTACCCGCGAGAGACGGACTTCAGTTTGTCGTAAAAGTCAAAAACGATTTCGCCGAGCGGCATGCTGAAGCTGAGCTCGACCCGGTCTGATGTCAAATACACCTGATTACTCAACACCCCGCGTTTCTCAATGCAGAGGTTCATGACCTGACCGATGTACTCGCTTTTGGTGATGACCTGTGCCTTGATGAACGGTTCCTCCACGTGGTCGAGGTGGTTCGGTTCGGGCAAGTCGGATGGGTTGTTGACGATGTGCTTCTCTCCGTCTTTGGTGAAGGCGTGGTAGCTCACGTTAGGAACGGTGGTGATGACCGTCATGTCAAATTCCCGCTCGAGGCGCTCTTGAATGATTTCCATGTGAAGCATCCCCAAGAAGCCACAGCGGAATCCAAAACCCAGTGCTGCGGAAGACTCGGGTTCGAAAACGAGGGACGCGTCGTTGAGTTGGAGCTTCTCCATGGACGCTCGCAACTCTTCGTAGTCCTCGGTGTCGACGGGGTAAATGCCGGCAAAAACCATCGGCTTGACATCTTCAAACCCTTTCACGCGGTCATGGCATGGGTTTTCTTTGAGCGTGATGGTGTCACCCACCTTGACTTCTCGGGCATTTTTAATACCGGAAATGATGTAGCCAACGTTCCCTGCTGTTACCTCTTTTCGAGGCTGCAGGTCCATTCCGAGCACCCCGATTTCATCGGCCTCGTATTCCCGGTTGGTGGCAAAAAACTTGACCTGGTCACCTTTCTTGAGTCGACCATTGAGGATGCGGTAGTACGCGATGATGCCCCGGAAGGGGTTGTAAACACTGTCGAAAATCATGGCCTGAAGCGGCGCCTGGGGATCGCCTTTCGGGGCGGGAACGCGCGCAACGATGGCCTCGAGGATGTCCTCCACGCCCAAACCGGTCTTCCCACTAGCAGGGATGATGTCGTCCATGGAGCAGCCGATGAGGTCCACGATTTGATCGCCTACCACTTCAGGGTCGGCGGAGTCCAAATCCATTTTGTTGAGGATTGGGATGATTTCCAAGTCGTGCTCAAGGGCGAGGTACAAGTTTGAAATGGTCTGAGCCTCAATGCCTTGCGTTGCATCCACGATGAGCAGCGCCCCTTCGCATGCCGCAATGGAACGCGACACTTCGTAACTGAAGTCCACGTGCCCGGGGGTGTCGATCAAATTGAACACAAAGTCTTCGCCATTTTGTGCCTTGTATGCCATCTGAATGGCGTGGCTTTTGATGGTGATTCCCCGCTCTCGTTCAAGGTCCATATCGTCGAGCGCTTGGTCCTGCATCTCCCGCTCTGTGATGGTTCCAGTGGTCTGGAGGAGTCGATCGGCCAAGGTGCTTTTGCCGTGGTCGATGTGGGCAATGATGCAGAAATTTCGAATGTTTTTCATCGCTCGCGATTAGGCTACAAAATTAGCGCGGAATGCGCTGTGTCCTTTCGATTGGGAATGGGTTATTTAATTGGGTCGTCGGATGCACTATATTTACGAACGCTTTTGACGTTGGCGCGGTGAACCACCGCGGGAGCGCCGAAGTCGCCTGACAAAAGAAATCCTGCTGACATGATTCGATTCACACTTACCTTGGTGATGATCGCTGCATCCAGCTTGGCGTTTGCCCAAGTGGATTATGCGGCCAACGACGTTTCAGTCCCCTACGTACAACCTTCAGAAACCGATGTTGATGGCATATTGGGTCGATACGGCTCTTTCAAGGGCGCCGTTCTGAACATGACCCGAGCCGAATGGGAAGTCTTCCGCGCATGGGAAGGCTACGACCACGACGAAGCGAAGCGGATCCTAAAGGAACATAAAGCCAAATGGCAAGCTGAGCATGCGGAACAAATCGCCGACCGCAAAGCGAATCGTATGCTGATCACCGATGGAGATTGCGATTGCTGGGTTGAACCGGATGCTTCGTACACCCAGATTACCGAAGATGATCAGATTCACCTCGCAGGTGCTGGGGTGAACGTGGATTATTCCACGGAGCCCATTCCCATGGGCTTCGATTTTGAAATGTATGGAGAGACGTTCTCATCGTTTTACCTGAATTCAAAGGGGTCGATTTCCTTTGACGACTACACCATCGATTGGACCCCGGAAGAGTTTCCCATTACGACCGAAGCAGTCTACCAAGTTGCCGGGTTTTGGGCGGATGCAGATTACCGTCTGTCAGGGGAGGTCTATTACAAAATCACCGAAAACGAAGTGTTCATCAACTTCATCGATGTAGGCTATTACAACCAAGGTGCGGACCTTTTAAACTCGTATCAAATCGTCATCACCAGCGCGGATTCAGATTATCTTACTGGTGATGCCAACACGCAGATGTGCTACCTCGATATGAATTGGGCGCACGGAGACGTTGGAGGAAGCGGTGGATGTTGTGGGGACAGCCCTGCGACGGTGGGAATGGATGCAGCCGGTGATTCCGGACCATACCTGCAGTTTGGAAGGTTCAATACACTTGATGACGTTTATAACGGTCCCGCAGGAACGGGACCAGGATTCGACGACGGGGTCAACTGGTTGGATTACAGAAGTTTTGTGATGAATTCGGAAGGGGATGTAGAGAACCTCGCTCCGTTTCCTACCGAAAACGTGGGGTGTGATACCCTGGTGTTGTGCCTCGGAAATACGTACGAGTTGGATTTGGGCTTCCTGGGGCCAGAGCCTGGTCAGGCGATCTCGGTAACCTCAACGGACGTGCCCGGCTGGGATTACACCATTACTGAAGGAGACAACGTGACGACCATTTCCGGAATCTTCACGGCTCAAGCGGATAACGTCGGTTTCCAAGAAATTACAATCACGGCAACGGACGACGGAACGCCGGCCGGCGAAACCATCAATACCATCTACATTGAAGTGCTCAACATCGAGTTGCCGCCTCTGACCATCGAGGGGAACGCGTCCATCTGCGCTGGAGGACAAGTAGAGATCACCGCAGCGGGAGATTTTGAAGAAATCATTTGGTCAGATGGGACGGTGGGCAACACCAACACATTTACCTACGGTGGAACCTTTTTTGTGAGTGGTTACATCGGCCAATGCTCAGTGCAAGAGGAGTTTTTCGTTGATCAAACCCCGTATTTTTTACCAGATGTGGCCCTTGATCCAATTGCTGTATGTCCGGGTGAAGCGGCCTTGGTCGTGGTGGATTCGTTGGAACAATCCGATTACGTATCGTATCAGTGGGATGCGGACTGGAACGGATTAGGTGGCGAAGTAGTCTCCTATGTAGGCGATGCAGGGGCAGAAGTAACGGCAGGGACGTACCGACTGTTGGTCACTGACGAGGACGGGTGCGAGGGCCAGCGCGTTTTTGTGATCGAGACCATCGGATCGTACATCCCAGAGGTTACGGTGGATCCATTCTGTGATGCCATCCCTGATTCGGTTGTTTTTGAGGGAGGGTATGCAAGCCCACAAGAAGGTGTGTTTCTCGTCTACATGTTTTCCAACGAGGATTCGGGATGGGGGGGTAGTTACCTGGAGCTCATCATCAACGGGGAAGACAGCTACATCCTAACTTCCGGCGGAGCGTTCCAAACGCATGAATTTGACATCGCCACCGGCGATGAGATTGAGCTTATTTTCTACGAAGACGCGAGCATCGATAGCGATGTGCTTTCCGTTTCGGTGTTCAATTGCGGTTTTTTGAATGTTACCCAGATCGAAGACTTGGCTGCGGGAACGATTTTCGCCGCTGAATCAGACTGCTCGGCTTCCCCGGCGACGGGAACATGGGATTGTTTATCCGGTCCGCTGCCTTGGTCATTTTCCAATGTCGATCAATTCGATACGGAGTTTACGCCTTCAGGTTATGGCCTTTACGAGGTTTGCTTTACCGAAGAAGCCTGTCAAACGGAATACTGCTACGACATCGAAATCACAGAAGAGCCAACTGTTTCCTTGCTGGTGCAAGATGATTTGCTGTGCAACGGCGAATCGGAAACTGTATTTGCTCAAGTCGAGGACATCGGAGGTACGGCCGAATTGGATTGGTCGGCGCCCGGAGAAGACGATGTGGCATCCAACGACTATTCATTCGCCACGACCACAACGTACAACGCATCCATCATCGTGACCAATGGATGTGGTTCGGCTTCCGCCTCCATCCCATTGTACTCGCAGTACACCCCTGAACCGAACCTTGAAGACGAAGGTCTGTGTGATGGCGGAGAAGTATACCTGGATCCGACGAGTCCAGATACGGATGACCTGAATTTTGAGTGGTACTTGAATGGAAACCTAATTCCAGGTGAGATAGCAGAGGAGTATACAGCAGTAACTACGGGTGAATACTGCGTCGAAGTGACGAACCAATGCGGTTCGGATGAAGCCTGTGCGAACATTACAATTGTCGGGGACATTCCCCTTCCTCTTGATAGCATAACGGCCGATTGTTTGGGCGATGGCTTTGCCACCGTCATTCCGGATTTGCCTGAAGGGTACACGGTGGTCTGGCCCGACGGCTCAACAGACCCCACATGGCAGGTGCAGGATGCGAGCGTGTATGATGGAACTGAAATTTGCATCGACTACACGGATCCATTCGGATGCGAAACCAATACGGTATGCAGTTACTTGTACATCGGACTGCCGCCGACCATTGAACCCGAGCCCGTCTTGGTGGTTGATGCCAACGGCACGAATTATTGGCAGTGGTCCAATCCATTCCGACAAATTGAGGCAACGGAAGCGGGAAACAACGACGGGCCACATTTGACGCTATGCCCTGAAGTCGAATATGATTTTGATCTGAATGCGCAGACCTGGAATGGTACGGACTGGGTCGACGGCGCAGGTGAATACGAATGGTGGGTCGAGTGTCCGGACACGACAATTTACTTCGGCGATCCGCAAGACGCCATGACCGTAGTCAGCGCAATACTCAACCAAAATTGCTGGGAATACGGGATTGCGTTAGTGGGTTCTGCCATCAACCCTTGTGCGGTAAGTGGCGAGCGGGAGGAATGGGATGTCATTGTGGATTACTGTGAACTCCTCATTCCGAACGTCTTTACTCCGGATTATGGCAACGATTTGAACGAAAACTTTTATATCGAGGGATTGGAGGTTTATGATGACGTTCGCATGCGCATTTACAACCGTTGGGGCCAACTTGTCTATTCTGATGACAACTACCGCAATGACAATGCTTGGCGCCCGAACAACGGAGAGACCGGCACGTATTGGTATACCATGAGCTTACCCAATGGGTTTGACTACAGTGGCCACGTGACAATCTTGCGAGACAACTGATTCCGCGTTGGCCAAGGCGAAGACCCATTACGTCTGCACGGCCTGTGGCCATGAATCCATTCAATGGGTGGGCCAGTGTCCGTCGTGCAAAGCGTGGAACACCCTCGAAGCATTTACCGTCCGTCCGAATACACCGAGCGAGCGCAGGCAGCGTGCCGCACTTAAGCCGGTTGAGGCCAAGCCATTGGCGGACGTTGAAGTCCTTGAGTTGGGGCGTACGCCGACAGGTGACGTGGAATTGGACCGCGTGTTAGGCCAAGGGGTTGTCCCCGGCGCCGTGGTACTGCTCGGTGGTGAACCGGGGATCGGCAAATCCACACTCATGCTCCAGTCCGTGCTGCACATGGCTGCACATTCCCAACGCATATTGTACGTCGCAGGCGAAGAAAGTCCGGAACAGGTTCGCATGCGGGCCGAGCGCTTGGGGGCGGTTTCGCCGTCGCTTTTTGTGTTTGCGGAGACCGATGCCCAAGCGGTTCTGCGCGAATTGGAAGCGAACAAGCCCGATGCGGTCATCATCGATTCCATCCAAACGATGTTCTTGCCAGAAGTGGAATCGGCCCCAGGATCAGTGGCCCAAATCCGCGAGACAGCGGCGGCGTTCACACGCTTTGCCAAGCAGCACCATGTCCCGGTGTTTTTCATTGGACACATCACCAAGGAGGGCTCCTTGGCTGGGCCAAAAGTCCTGGAGCATATGGTGGATGTCGTCCTTCAATTTGAAGGGGAACGCCACCACGCCTACCGCATGTTGAGGGCGGCCAAAAACCGGTTTGGAACCACGGCGGAACTCGGCTTGTATGAGATGCGCGGATCCGGCTTGAAGGCGGTAGACCATCCGTCTGATGCCTTGTTGGGCCAGCGCTCGGAAGAAGACGCGTTGAGCGGTACTGCGGTGTCGGCGGCCCTTGAAGGGGCGCGTCCCATGCTGGTCGAAGTTCAAGCGCTCGTGTCAACGGCGGTGTATGGGACGCCGCAGCGCTCCGGTACGGGTTTTGATCTGCGCCGGCTGAACATGCTGCTCGCGGTGTTGGAAAAGCGTTGTGGGTTTAAGCTGGGGACGAAAGACGTGTTCCTCAATTTGGCGGGCGGGCTCAAAATTCAGGATCCGGCTATTGACTTGGCGGTTGTTGCTGCCATCTTGAGCAGCGTGCTGGATGTCCCACTCCCGTGGGGGACAGTGTTCGCCGGAGAGGTGGGCTTGACGGGCGAGATTCGCCCCGTACCGCGCATGAATCAGCGCATTGCGGAGGCGAGCCGCTTGGGCATGAAATGGATGTTTTACAGCGGCCACGCGCGCAACATCGAGGTGCCGAAAGGCACGGACATGCAGTTGGTGGGCATCCGGCAAGTCAGTGACCTGCACGGCCGCTTATTCTGAGGTTATTCTTTTCCGGCAACGACGACCACGAACTCGCCTTTGGGTTCGTGCTGGTTGAAATGCTCCAGTACGTCCGCCACTTTACCGCGCACCGTTTGTTCGTGCAGTTTGCTGATTTCCCTTGAGCAGGCCACCCAACGATCGGGTCCGCAATGCGTTTCCAACTCTTGGAGCAGCTTGATGATGCGGTGGGGGGATTCGTAGAAGACGACCGTTCGTTGCTCTTCAGCGAGCAGGCCCAGTCGCTTTTGGCGGCCTTTCTTGTGCGGGAGGAACCCCTCAAACACGAACCGGTCGCAAGGGATTCCTGAGGTGACCAAAGCGGGCACAAAGGCCGTAGGACCCGGCAGGCAAACCACCGGGATGTCAGCTTCCACACAGGCCCGTACCAGCAAGAAGGCCGGGTCGGAAATGCCGGGTGTCCCAGCGTCTGAACACACGGCGAGGGACTGGCCGTTTTGCAGGGCCTGCACCCAGCCAGGAGTGGATTTGTGTTCGTTGTGTTGATGAAAGGCTTTGAGCGGTGTCTCGACGCCAAAGTGCCGGGTCAGTTTCCCTGTGGTCCGGGTGTCTTCGGCCAAAATGTAGGCCACTTCTTTCAGCACTTCGACAGCCCGTGGCGTGAAGTCGGAAAGGTTCCCAATCGGCGTGGGGACAAGATACAGGGTGCCGAAAGCGCGGTTGGCGGTACTCATGCAGCTGCGAATAAACGTCGTACCAAAGAAAGGAACTCGACCCCTCCGTTTTCCTCATCGTCCCAATCGACTTCCCCTGCGGTTTCGAGGATCAAGACTTGTGCGGCCTCGAAGCTTTCACAGGCCTCCAGTGCGTCGCACAGAAGCAACAAGGCAGGGACGTCGCCGTCGGTCAAGAGTGAAGCGAAGCGCACACGGTTGTTGATGCTCAGGCTGTTTTTTAGGCTGTCGAGCCTTTGCTCGCTGAGGCGCTCGGCTAAGGATGCACCGGCCGCTGGTAATGACTCGGGCTCGGTTGTTGCGATTGAATCAGGCGCTGGTAGGGGTTGAGGGTTGACGGGTTCCGGCGCGCGCGGCTCAGCCACAATCGGCTCGGGAATGGCTTCGACCTCAGGGACAGGCGCCGGTGTGTTGACTTCGCTGCAGTACTCGGCGATTGCAATGGCCCGCTGAGTGATCTGCAACGCGGCATGGAGTTCGCCCCATGCAGGCGTTTCGTCGGCTAGTAAGTCTTGGCATCGATCCAAGGCAGCACGCGCGGTTTGCAAATGGGTGGAGGTGGAGTCGCTCATGGAGTTGATTTTCGAAACAGTTCTTTCAACAGGTCTTTTTCCCGTTGGAAATTTTCTTTGCGGTGGTTTTTCTGGGCTTCACGGTCCCAGCTGTATTCGGGCTTTTCGACCGTCCCCGTCATGGATATGAAAAATTGGTGCCCCAGCCCATCATCGGTGATGGTTCCAAATTCACTTTCGTCTGCAGCTCGCAAGTCGCGCATGGCAAAACCAAGGGTGTAATCGATGGAGGAGTCAAAGCGGTACTGCCCTTCCAGAGTGATGTCCATGGCTGATGAACGGATTTCGGTGTGGGGCAATTGCACTGTGCCATTTGAAATGTAAATGGGCGATTCGACGTGCTCAAACTGAACGTGTTCAAGCCGGGTGGCCAAGTCATCTGGATCGACCAACGGTGCCATGAGGCGGTTGCTCCGGAGGTAATTCGCGATTTCTTGGAAGGCTTCCAGGTTGCTGAGTTCACCAGAATGAACGGAGGCGGACCCGAGCACGTCGAGGCTCTCGGGTTGCCAGTTGAAGGTTTGGTCGATGGTGAACTGCACCGATCCGGAGGCATCGAAGGTTCCAGTAAGGTGTTCGGAACGCAGTGTCGTCTGGTCGAAATTTTCAAAGGCCTCGAAGAGCTTGGGCAGATTGCACGAAGCCACAGTGGGGTGCAGTAAAATTTTGCCGTTGCGCGCCCCGGGTTCAAGGGCTAACGCCCCGTCCCCACTCATCAAGCCATCCAGCGTTTCCCCACGAAAATGAGGAACGGTCCAACCGCTGTCGTCGCCTTCCAATGCAAACGTCGCGTTGTCCAATTCCCAACCGTTGTAACGAAGGCTGCCAATGGCCACGTCGCCCGCAGCCCGCAGCCCCGTGGGAAGTTGCAACGCAGCGAGGTTGACGGAGCCACTATCCGATGAGGAAAAGACCAATTCAGGAAGTGTCAGGGACCCCGTCCACGTGGAGCGAAGCGGATCACCCTGGGGAAGCTGCCCGCGGACGTTTCCCTCTATCGCAATGCCATTCCATCGCCCTTCGAAAGCATCAACCTTGAGGTCGATGCCGTTGAGCTCCCCATGGCCGTCAGCCATCCAAGGCGTTTCGTTGACCGTTCCCGCACCGCCTGTCAGGGTCCACGTGCCGTCCCAATCCATGGCGCCACTTCGCTTTCGCTTGACCATACCATCCCAGGCAAACCTGCCGCTGGCAGGCCATTCGCCTGGGAACAGCGCCCGCAAATCAGCATCCGGCCACTCCACGGTGCCTTGCCCCGTCGCTTCAAAACTACCGGTATCGAAGAGGATGCGTTCCACCTTGCCCGACCAGTCCACACCGTCCATGCGCAACGCGACGTGGGGGGCGTCGGCTCGCCAAGCCCCCTGCTCGTATTTGACCCACAGGCGCGCATCGCCTTGGACCCTGAGCAGTTCGTCACCGAAAGGCACTTCCCAGCGAGCGGGCGGCAAAGTCCAGTTGGATTTGAAGGTACGGCCGTCCCATGCGAAGACGCCATTGGCTTTGGCCTTCGAGTTGAGGGCATCGAATTCGGCGGGCAATTCAACCACTTTGCGCAATGCTTCCAATGTGGCCGACTCGACCGTGCCTTTGACCGCCCACGATTCTTTTCGTGTGGCTCGAAGCTCAGCCGCCAACCCTGCCCACTCCAGTGAAGAAACACGAATGTTGAGGGTGTCTTCAGCGGCATTCCAGTCGAGTTCCGCCGCCCAGGTCAACGGGTTGGTGGTGGCAAATTCCGTGGCCTTTACGGAAGCGCACCATCCGGAGCCGATGGCCATCACGCCGTGATCAGTCCAGTTGAGTTGGAGGGAGGCTTCGTCCACGGCGATTTCCTGTTCGTCTACTGCCACTTGAACGTCCTTGAGGGTCAACTTTTCAATGGCAAATCGCTCGCCGTCGGAATTTCCTTCGCCCGCATCCCATACGGACGTATTCCATCCGTTTGAATTCGATGCGATGGACAGGGAGGCGTTGCTCAGATCCAGTGCGGTCAATTCGTAATTGCCACTGATGAGTTGAAGCGCATTGCACGCGATGGAGAGCTCTTCCGCTTTGAGTAGGGTGTCGGCGGGGGAATGCGACCCCAACAGCCATGCGTCATGCAAGACGAGGGAGACGTTGGGAAAATGAGTCCAGATGTCCAAGTCGATGTGGTCGATGTGGGCATCGGTGAGGAGGTGGGCGTCGAGGCGCTCGATGAGCGCGCCTGCGAACCGGTCTTGGTTCAAGGCAAGCCAGCCTGCACCCGCACCCGTCAGCAGCAGGAAGGCAGCAAGAATTCCCAATATGAGTGCGCGTGGTTTCAACATGGCTTCAGTCCCTCGAATCTACAGTGTTCAACGACGGTACGTGCAGAAGGATTGTGTGGAATTTGCACACTTTGAAGTGGAACACGCATCTTTGTTCCATGAAGAAGCGAACGTTCATTAAATTGGCAGGAACCGTCGGAGCGGGCATGCTGGTGGCTCCATTTGTCGGTTGTGGGAGCGGGACAGATGGCAGCGCTACAACACCGGCGCCTCGGCCATTTGAGTTCGACCAAGAACCTTTGGGATACGACGCGGCGGCATTGGCGCCAAAGATTGATGCGGTCACCATGGAGATTCACTATGGCAAGCACCATGCCGGATATGTGCGTAAACTCAACAATGCGTTGCGCGCCGCGGAAGGTGCGTATGATGGCCAAGGATTGATTGAGCTCCTCTCGGGGCTGACACCGGACCAAACAGCGCTGCGCAACAACGGCGGCGGGCATTACAACCACACCCTGTACTGGCGTGTATTGACACCGGGTGGAGCGCCAGCACCGGAAGGACTGCTCAAGGAGGAATTGGAAGCTACTTTCGGCTCAGTGGAGGCTTTTGCCGAACAGTTTGCAGTGGCCGGTGCGTCGCAGTTTGGCAGTGGGTGGGCTTGGCTCATTCGCAATTCGGAGGGTCAATTGGAAGTGACCAGCACGGCCAATCAAGACAACCCGTTGATGGCCAACATCGTGGAGCGCCCAGGAACGCCACTGCTCGGAATGGACGTTTGGGAGCATGCGTATTACCTCAATTACCAGAACCGACGCAAGGACTACATCCAGGGCTTTTTGAGCCTCGTAAATTGGGATGAGGTGGCGTTGAATGCCAAAGGCTAAGGCACAAAGCCTCAGGGGGTAATGCGCCGCAAGGTGTAGGATTCAGTGGTTCCCTCTTTTGTAATCAATTTTCGAAAAGCGGCGTTGTTTTCCGGAGCGAGGGTGTAGGTCTTCACTCCGAGTTCGTCGTCACTCATGAATTCCGTGATGGAGCTGTCGTTTAGGATGGTGCCCCACAAGGCTACCTTGGCGTCGTCTGACCCATCAAATGTCCACAGCCTTAACTCGTCTTTCAAACGTCGTCCAAGCAGGACGGACCATTTTCCGTTTTCTTCCGGTTGGTTCAGCACCAAGTGGCCGTGGAAGCGCCGCAGCAGCACGTCCTCGCCCAGGGTCATCTTATCCAAATCGTCTCCCTCAAAGCAAGATTCACCAATGGTGATGGTCATCTCGTCGCCGTCGGACCAGGTCCCCCGCCATGTTGGAGGAAATTTGGGCAGGTCCCGTCGGTTCATCGGCATGGGCTCGGTGAACGTGACGTTCGAACACCCGGTCCACACGAAGGCGCCGAGCAACACGAGTGTGACGAAGCGAAAAGGAATCATGCTCAAGGACTTTTTCAGATGAAGAGAATGGCGGCGACGCCTGCCGCCAAGCAGTAAACGG
>Ga0163109_10001381_pt1 | contig 19155 bp, 11 predicted proteins | sample CRUFie1St13metaG_FD_108704 | JGI IMG/M metagenome (GOLD analysis project Ga0163109, IMG submission 108704) | Marine microbial communities from the Costa Rica Dome - CRUD Field 142mm St13 metaG | ecosystem: Environmental > Aquatic > Marine > Oceanic > Photic zone | place: Costa Rica: the Eastern... | reverse complement strand
CTTACATAAATAACTATGTAACTCTCCATAACGAGATGATGCTAATATTACTGATAAATCTGTTAGTATTGATAAATTATCTGATACCTCCAAATAGTCAAATAAATATACAAAATCTAATTTTGAAAATAATATTACTAATTTCCTTGTTAATAAATTCTTATATACTAATAATTTTAATGTATGTGTTAATTTCGCAAATATTGATATTAATATCGATAAATCTATTTTGTTTAAATCCCATGATATTAATTTCTTATCTAACAACTCTAAATGACGTCTTATCACCTCTCCGTCATTACACTTAAATATTATATTTGTATATCTTGAATCACCTAATCCTGTCTCTAATAACTCATGTCTATTCATTATAAATAGTCATATATATTTATTATACTCCACTTTTTAATAATATTATATATTTATAATCTAACAGTTCTAATTTACTATCATACTTCTTATATATTAATAATGATATGAAATTGTGTAAAAATAAACCGCTGAATATATGCCATAACCAATGTACCGATATTAATAAACTATCGCATAAAAATAAATCTATCAGCCAAAAAAATATACCAACCTCCAATTGTATTATAAAACGATTCGATAAATATTTTAACCTTCTATTTAATCCTAATATGTTCATGTACCTAACCTGAAATAAAATTATAAAACTAGCTATGAATAAAAATATCCTATTGTAGGTTGGTAACAATAATGATATTCCACCAAATAGCAATAAATAAACATCTTTCTTATAATCATAATATAAAGCTAATATTAATACTAATATACTCATTTCATCTAAATACTGTCCAAATAAACTTAAAGTCCCATGAAATAATACAGTTCCTATCCCAGTTGTTAAATGTAATAAAAATATAAACCATGTACTTAATTCCAAATTACTTTTTATATTCCATAAATTATAAATCTCTAGTAATGAAAATATTATAAATATACACCCTGTTATTGTATTAATTATTTCACATATGTAAGCACTTACAATGTAATTATTCTCACACCAATCTATTGGACTACTCTCATACTCAAACATTTATTTTAATAAATTTATTTATTTAAATATGTATATATATCATATATGTCTGAAGCTAGAGATAAATTGCTCGAATTACAAAAAATGCTTGATGCAGATAATAATAAATTAATTGAAATACAAACAAAATTAAAAGAAAAAAATAAAAAAGAAAAAGAAAATGTATTAAAACTAAAAAAAATTAATGAAGATTTTAGTGAACAAATGAAAATACTTAAAGTTCGAAAAGAATTAAATCAAATCTTTACTGAATTATTTAAAAACCTGTATGTAGAATAATATATTAATTTCAAATATATATAATTTTTTTATAATCATTTATATATATTAAATGACAGATCATATTCAAAATTTAAAAAAGGCAATTGAAGATAAAAACTATGAAGCAATTAAAGGTCATATACAAACTTTAAAAACCGCACAGAATGATATTGAAGGTCAAATAACTGCTCAGATAGAGACAGTAAAAAAAAAAGCGGAAGAAAATAGAGAATCTAGGAAGCAAGTAAACGAACATACAGCCAATATACAGACAGCTGTTAATGTGATACAAGACGCAATGAATAACTTAAATAACAAATTAGGAAATGCTGAAACTGATGGGGCTGAGTCAACAAAAGAGTTAAAAGAATTAGTAACTATAATAGAGGGTTTACTGAAAAAACAAAAAACCTTAAGAGATGCACTAGATGAAATAAATAAACATCAAGAAAAAGATCCAGTAACTAGTGCAGTAAACAATTTACAAACTACCTCTAATCTTGCTCAAGGAGGAATAGATGAAGTAGTAAATGCTGCTACGTATGCGGGAAAAGAAAACTCTATGAGGGATATTCTAAAATCCAAACTTGGAGAGATTGGTACGGACTATTCTTCTAAAGCTGATGATATAAATAAATTAAAACCATTTAACGATCTTTTCGATAAAGCGGGTGTAGACCAAATTTTTAAAAATGATAGTTCAGAGGGAAAAATTATAAAATCAAGGCTAGAAAAAGAATATTTGATAATTTTAAGAGCATTAATAGCTGAAAAATATCAATTTAAAAATCCTGATAATAATGAACTATGGAAACCAAATGAAGAAGATCAAAAAATTATTAATAAATACTTTGATAGAGCACAATTTCTTGAGGCCGTAGATAACTTAAAAAAAAAACAAGGAATAGCCGTAACCAAACCGGATGTAATTCAAATAAATAATTATTTTAAACCAGACGAGCATAAAGCAAAATTAAGTAAAATTCAAGAACTCGTATTAAAGGAATCAATTGAAAAAGTAAAATGGGGTGTTGCAGGTCAACCAGATATTAACGCAGAGAGTGACAAATTTTACAATTTTTTAATAAAAAAAATAAAAACACCAGTAAATCAATATTTATTAAGTGATTATGATAAATTCAAAGATGATCGTAAATTAAAAGATGAGATTCAAAAAGCTTCGGGTACTAATCAAAAAGAACAATTTGAAAATATTATTAAAGCGAATAAATCAACAAATTATAAAGATGCATTAACTAAATTAAAAAATAAACAAAAAAATGATATTTTAAGAAAATTAAAAGATGAAGAGAATAAAAAGAATTATCCATTATATTATGAATATTTAACTTCTAATTTAACCTCAGAGGATAATCTTGACAATGTACTTGAAACAGAAATAAATAATGTAGATGGGGGAAAAGACCAATTGGATGATATTGATGTAGAATTTTCAAATAACAAAGAAAGTGAAAAAGGTGATGTTACAATTATAGCTAAAACACCAAATGATCTAAATGAATTGAGTGAATTTAAAATTACATTCCCGGAAGGATTTAAATTAGAAGAAAAAAGTACCATAAAAACAATTTCACGTAATAATGGGGATGATGTAGTAGCTAATCTTTTAATCAATGAAGGTAATAGAACTGTTATATTTAAAACTGCTAATGATAGCAAAATAGTTAAAAATACCGAAGTAACTATGAAAGTTGAAGATGTTACAAATCCAGCTAATCAAATATCTAAGAATATTAAAGTAGAAATTTCTAACAAGGAAGGTGAAGACCAGGTAACATATACCCAAACTGTTAATATAGAAGCAGCAACTGCTGAAGGTATGATAGGTGGTTATCAATTACAAGGTGGTAATTTAGAAGCTATTATTGCTGATATTGCTAGTACACCAGGATTACCTGATGACTTTAAAGAAACACTCAAAAAATCTATTCATCCAGATCCAGAGGTAAGAAAAACTGCAAATAAAGAATTAAAAAAAATAAATAAAAAATTAGAACAAGGTAAATCACCTGTAAGTGAAATTATTGTTCCTTACCAAAATTCTCAATTACTTAAAGGATATGAAGTTAGTAAGTATTCAAAAGATATTGCAGCAAAAACTAAAATGCCTGAAAATACAATCGGTTACAGAAGCAAAGATTACAATTGCTTACCTAGTATTATTCCATTACTACCTGAATTAGTTGATAATAAAGATAAAATATTTGTAGAAGGACATGGAAGAATGACATTGGATAAGAAAAGAAAGAGAGGTACAAAAATAGAAGTTTTATGTACAAAGTTTAATAAAGCAGAAAATGCACCAGCTAATACACCAGAAATTAAAATAACCGGTACTGTTGATAATCCAGTACTGTCTGTTTTTGAAAATGGTCAACTTACAAATAAAAAAGTTAAAGATATTAAAAGCTATAAAATTGATCCAAAAATTTTCCAAAATAAACCATTTACACAAACAGTAACTCCAGCATCTCCTAAATCAACTCCTAAAGTATCTCCTCCAGCATCTCCAAAAGTAACTCCTCCACCATCTCCAAAAGTTACTCCTAAAGTAACTCCTAAAGTAACTCCTCCAGCATCTCCAAAAGTTACTCCTAAAGTAACTCCTCCAGCATCTCCAGCTAAAAAACCTTTAACACTTTCAGCATCTCCAGCATCTCCAGCTAAAAAACCTGCAACACTTTCAGCATCTCCAGCATCTCCAACTAAAAAACCTGCAACACTTCCAGCATCTCCAGCTAAAAAACCTGCAACACTTTCAGCATCTCCAGCTAAAAAACCTGCAACACTTTCAGCATCTCCAGTATCTCCAGCATCTCCAGCATCTTCAAAATCATCTAAATTTAAACAAAAACCTGCAACACCTCAAGCTAAAAAACCTGCAACACTTTCAGCATCTTCAAAATCTTCTGCTTCATCAACATCTTCATCAACATCTTCAGCATCAAAAAATTTAACTCCAAAAACTAAAGCAAAGAAATTAGTTAATAAATCTAACAAAGCAACTGCTGAAGCAAAAGAAGCTATTAAAAAAACTAAAAAATTGCAACAAGATGCAGCTGAAAGTAAAAATAGAAATTCCCCTAATGCTCTCAAAAAACAAAAAAAAGCAATTAAATCAAAAAATAAAACACAAAAGAAAATTGAAAAAGCAAAACAAAAACAAAATAAAGCAAAACAAGCAGTACAAGCAGTAAAAAAACCTAACAATGCAGAAAATGCAAAAATAGAAAAAGAATGTAGAGAACGAATTAAAGCAACATTTGATGAAAGACTAAAATTTGATGATAAAAAATTAAGTGAAGTTGATATGAAGTTGATTGATAGTCTCGTCAAAATGCTCAAAGGAAAATCTGGAAAGTGTGGTAAGGCATCTAAAAATCTATTACAAGAAATAGATACTAAATATAAATTATTAAAAAATAAAGTAGAAGAAGCAAAGAAAAAATTATCAAAAAAATCATCACCAGGATCATCATCAGTAAAAAATTCTCCAAAAGATAAAACAAGTAAAAAAAACAAAAAACACAAACACAAAAAACACAAAAATAGAGAAGGAAATATTATGGAATGGGAAGAACAAGTAGTAATGCCTAAAGTGCTCAAATACAAATTTATCTAAATAAAATAATTTACAATGAATTCTAAATTATTTTTCAATACTAAAATATAGTATAATAATGAATTATCAAAATACAATAGTAGATGATCTTGCTCGAGTGTTTCAAGAATTTGGTACCAATTATTATAAAGTTCATTATAAACCTACAGAAGATAAAAGAATTCAACAAGAAACAATTAAAACACTTGAGAAATTTAAAAATAATGATAAAGGACTGCAAGAATATCTTTTAAAAAAAAATAAATTACAAATGAAACAAGAAAAATTAAATTCTGAAAATTTAGAACTAAATAAACAAAATCAAAATTTAAGGAATGCATTAAATTCTAGTAACAATGAACTAATTAGAAAAAATTTACAACTTAATCAAAAAATAGAACAGCAATCTATTAAAATAAACGCACTTCTAGAAAATGAAAGATTAACAAGAAATCAATCTTCTGTAATTAATAGATTGGTACCGGGACAGCCTCTAGTACCTATTTCGAACCCAACTCAAATTATTTCATATAATTCGGAAGAAAGTGAAAGATTAAAAGAAAAAATAAAAGAATTAGAGAATCAAATAAGTGGATTAGTAGCACGTCAAGAACCTTCTAATAGTAATTTACTTGAAATTAATACTCTTAAGGAAGAATTAAAACAATTAAAGGAAAAACAGAAGAAATGTATAAATGAAGAAGAAAAAAATCAGTTACAACAAGAAAAAAATCAGTTAGTACAAGAAAAAACTACGTTACAAGAAGAAAAAACTACATTACAACAAGAAAAAAATCAGTTAGAACAAGAAAAAACTAATTTACAAGAAGAAAAAAATCAGTTAGTACAAGAAAAAGCTACGTTAGAACAAGAAAATAATGATTTAAAAAATTCTTTAACTAATCGTCTTGGTCAGAATAATCAAGAAACGATAGCAAATGAAAGAATACAACAATTAGCAAATGAAAGAATACAACAATTAGCAAATGAGAACACAAATCTGAGAAATGAAAAAGAAATACTAGAGCAAAATATGGTTGAATTAAATTCACAAATTAATCCTTTAAATGAAAGAGTTCAAATAATGAATACCAATAATATTAATTTAAAAGAAAATTTAATCAAATTAACAGAATTAAATGAAAACAGTTTTAAAAAATTAAATGAAATATCTAAAGAAATTATAAATATTGATAAAATTATGAATGAAGAACAACTTTTAGACGAATCATCTAATTTTATGGAACCAGTAATTGATCTATTTAAAATTCAAATAGATCAGAAATTTATTAAAAGCTATCAAAATTTAAATGAAGAAGCTCTATTACTCTATATTACACAAAAGCTTCAAAATGATAATGAAACTGAGTGGGAAAATGATTTGAAAATAAAATATAATAATATAAAAGGAAAAGACGAACATAAAGATGTGCTAAAAGAAAATGAAAAATTTAATTTTTTTAAAGTAGTTGAAATAATAATAAAAGAATTTAATACAAATAAAGATGAAGTATTTAAAGTATTTGCAAAGGGAGTATCAGTAGAAACTGATGAAAATAAAGAAATTGAAATTATAGGAAAAATATATGATTATTATAAAAAACTTGAAAGGCAAGCAGGGGGTGCAGAGAATAAAAAACAACCTGAAAAAAGACTTAATATGGCAGCAATAGAAAAAGCTGTTAATCAATTACAAAGTCTACAAGAAAAATATAAAGATGGTGATATTAATGAAATAAAATCAATAGTTAAAGAAGCAAATGAAAAAGTAGAACAACTTAAAAAAGATGCAATACAGGTAGAAGTACAAAGGACTATAAAAAGTAAATTGATAAAAGATAAGGATGAAAATCTACAAAAATTAAAAAAAAATGAAGCAGAACAACAAAGAAAACAAGAAGAAGAAAAAAAAAGAAAAGAAGAAGAAGCTGCCAGAAAGAAAAAAGAAGAAGATAAAAGAAAGAAAAAAGAAGAAAAAAGAATAAAAAGTATTAGAGTTGACTATGATGATAATATAGAAAAAATAAAATCAAATTTAAAAAAATTAAAAGAATTTAGTATTTTGTGTGAACAACTAACATCTAAAAAAATAACATTAGAAAACTTAGCTAATTGTCAGGAAATTGAAAAGGAGATAGAACGTGATATAAATGACTATGATAATAATAATTTTGATTATCTTAAAATTAAAACATTTTCTAAATTAAATCAAAAATTAGAAAGTAAAATCAAAAATTTACAGGAAATAAAGAAAGAAGATGATGCTAAAAAAAAGAAAATAGCTGAAGAAGAAGAAGAACGTAAAATTAAACAAGCACAAGATGAAACAAAAAAGGCAGAAGAAATATACGAAAAAATTTTTATAGAATTAGGGTTAAAATTGAAGAAAATAACTAATGAAAAAGAAAGAAAAGAACTTAATAAAGAATATAATACTATAAATATAACCCACACAGAATCAAAAAACGCTGCAAAAAAAGAAAAAACAAAATTAAATATAGAAATAAAAATAAAGGAAGCGTACAAAAAAGGAATAGAAGAATACAAAAAATTAAAATCAAAAATAGAAGAAAGTATTGAAGAAGCAAAAAAACAAGCTGCTGCTAAAAAAGCAAAAAGAGATAAAATGAATAAAGAAGCTGAAGAAAAAGCTGCTGAAGAAAAACGTAAAAGGAAAGAAGAAGAAGAAAGAAAAATAAAGGAAGAAAAAGATAAACGAATAGCCAAAGAATTAAGAAAAGTAAAAGATGAATATATCAAATCTAATAATGAATTTAAAGCAGTTAATAAAGATACTTTAAAATTAATAAAAAATTTGGTTGACACTAAAAAGTATAATGCAATTATGGAAGAACATGAAATTGCTAAAAGCAAAAAAAATGCTAAAGGCGAAAAAGATGAATATAGTAACACAATTAAAGCAAATGCTGTTGCTATCAGCAAATTAAAAGAGTTAGAAAGAAAAATAAAAAAAAAAGAGGAAAAACAATTTATAGAAGAGAAAAAAGTATTAATTGGCCAATTTAAGTTTATTGAAAATATGGTAAAAAAAACTAAGATGAAGTTAATAACTATGTATTCTTTAGATAAAATCTACATAGAGGAATCTATTAAAAAGATTGAAGATAAAATAAAATCAGAGCGTGCAAAAAAATTTAACTCACTGAAAGTTATAGGAGAAATTATGACAGCTCTAGAAGATAGGGAGAATGAATTAGAAAAATTAATATTAATTGTAGAAATAAGAGATTTAAATAAAAAGATTAACACAGCCCTAAGTAAACTTAAAAGTATTGATAGTATTGATGATAGCAATGAGTTACTTGAAAAAAAGCTTAATCTTAATGAAGGTTTAGAAAATAAGGTAGAAGATCTAAAACAAATAATAGTAAATAATAAAAATTTATTAAAAGAAATAAATTATGCGATTAAAAAAGAACAACAAAAAGCAGCGCAACAAAAAGCAGAACGAGAAAAAGCAGAACGAGAAAAAGCAGAACTAGAAAAACAACAACGATTAGCGGAACAAAAACGAGCAGCGGAACAAAAAATACTACCAAGACCAAGAAAAAAAGCACCAACATTAAATGAAACTCTAAAAAAAGAAAGAGATAAATTGTTAAAAGAAGTATTAAAGTTTGGATATAACAAAGATGAAATAATTCGCAATATCAAAGATGATAAACTTGCAGATAAAATAGCTAAATTAAAGGGATTTAAAGAACAAGCACTAAAAGAACAAGCACTAGATGAAGCTAAAAAAGATCTACCACGAGGTTGGGATGCAGCATTTGATAAAGATTCTGGTAAAATATTTTACTATAATGAAACTACAAAACAATATCAATGGGAAAAGCCAGGGCAACAGAGAACTTCTTCACCAAGAATAAATCAGTTTCGTGCAAATAATCCACAACTACAACAACAAAGACAACAACAACAACAAAGAATTATATGTAAGAAAGGGGGTAATAGTATTGAAGAAGCTATTCTTAAATTTTCTAATACAAATTTTTATCTACCAGATTGGACGCCAATTTATGTAAATAGGAGGTTAGAAAGAGTACAAAGTTTTTTTAGAGAAGATTTGATACCTTATGTTAATAAATATTCTTTAGAGTATTTAAATTGTGATGAAGAAAATGAAAGATACTATTTAAAAAATATTATTGTGTATATTTGTAGGCAACAAATTGAAGTACTCAAAGATGAAGCAAAAAAAACTGGTGCAGGGGCGATATATAAAGGATTAAAAATTTTTAAAAAAGCTTTTAAAAAATTAATATCAAATATTACAAATCTTAAAGGTAAACCACTTGAAGTAAGTCAAATAAAAAAATTTTTAAAAAAATTTAACCGAAATATAGATGATCAAAAATTTACAGATTTATACCAAGAAGGTGAAGTTACTGAAACTAATATACTTGATAATCAATCTAGTTCGGAATTACTCACTGATAGCTCCGAAATTAGTAGCAGTGTAAAAATAAAAAAACAAAAAGGTGGAGGTAAACGAAAAAAAATAAAAGGTTCCGATAAAATAAATAAACTTAAATATAAATTATACAAAAAGTTAGTCGATAAAAATCTTATCTAATTAAAAAAATAATAAATCATATTTTTTTAATCTTCTTCATTAAATTCATCATCATCGTCATAATCCTCAAGTTCTAATTGTATATTAAATGGATTATAGGATTTAACATATTCTGAAAAAGGTAACTCTATCTTCTTCGAAAAACCTTCATATATTATTGTTTTCATAGAATCAAAAATTAAATCAAATTGATCCATAAAATCATTTAAGTAATTCTCTAATGTATCCGTCCTCAAATTTGTACGCTTTATTGCTGTATAAAAATCTAATATTACATAAATTATACGATGAAGTACATGTAGTTTTGGTTCCTCAATAGTTTTACTCATTATCTCAAAATACTGACAATTATATTTATCCATATGTATCATGTGATATGTTAAATTAAAATGATTACTTAACAATGGATTTAAAAAACGATTGCATGAATTATGATTTAAATTAACTAACGTTTCTGTTTGCTTTAATAATTTATATAATGTCGATTCAACACATACTAGTATTTTACTAATATACTGTTTTTGAATATTAAAGTATTTGTCATATTTGTCAGCTATTAATGATAATGATTTTGGTAAAGAATTAACCTGATTAATATTTTTCGCTAAATCTATAAAGTCCTTTATATCGTTTGACATTTATTAATTAATTCTAATATTAATATGTTTTTAATTCAAATTTTTTAAATATTTAACTCAAATCTCTCGTCATATAAATACCAATTAACAATATCAGGTCTCGTAAATGATAATACAGGCCGCTGCTTAAATCCATTCGATTTTAAATTATTAATAATTTTATTATATCGTTTCAAAAAACGATTTCCAGAATTAGAATCTAAAAATGCACACGTTAATGCTCCCTGATATTCTTTTTCACTATAGTCATAAAAATCTGTAGACGTTTGATCATCTCTACAACCGCTTATTTTTATTACATTTGCCGAGTTTTCTACTAAAGAACTAACCTGCGTCACTGTTTTATCTAATAGTCTATAAGGTAAATCTAAATTACTACCTGAATGACAACAATCCATTAGCACAAATAATTTACATGTTTTTGATAACTTATTAATAAAATTGGATTTTAACCAATTATCTGATATTAAACCATTCGTCTCGTAATCTACTGGACAAATTAACTCAGTTTTTCCATCTTCTTCCATTAATGAATTCTTCTGTACTCCATGACCAGAAAAACTAAACCATAATTCAGTATTGTCATATTTATGCGAAAATTTTACCATATCCTCTAATGCAGCCTCAATATTATGTTTCGTCGCCTCCTCGTCAGAAAGAGAATAAATATTAGATGAAGAAAAATTACACTTCTCCATTAAAAACTGATTCAAATCATTTATATCATTTATACAACCATTTAAATCATTTTCATCATCAGAATCATTTTTATAATTAATACCTACCGTTATTGCTAATTTATTAGGATTGTCCGTATAAACATAATGTTTATAAAAATTATTACTATTTGATTGTTTACAACATTTGCTAAAAAAATTTTTTAATTTATTCATATATATTTAAACGTAATATTATAATTTGAAACTGGGTGATAAATCAATTCTTATTAATAATACTTTATAATTAAGTTTAATTATAATATAAAATTTAATATATTATAAATAAAATGAAAAAATTAAAAGTATTATTAAGCAATTTTTCTGATGAAAATAATTTAAGTGATTCTATAATGATTATTTACGATGAATATAAAAAAAATAAAAAAGATATAAATGAAAACAGTTCAGAAAAAATATTTGAAATGAATAATAAAATAGATAAGTTATCAGATGAACATCTAAAAAATGATCTATCTCAAGAAGAAATAAAAATAAATAATAACAACGAAAAAGTTATAAATATTTTAGATAAAATTTCTAATAGTTATTTAAATTTATATAAATTAATTGAATCTAATAATCAAGTATTGACAGATATTTTTGAAAAAATAGATTCAGAAGATATACCATTAGCTTTAAAAAAAGAAAAACTATCAAATCTAACAAAAACTTTATTAGAAAGTATTATGATTGTATTTAAATCCAAATTTGAAGATGAAAATCTATTCTCTATCTTTCAAAATAAACATATGATTCAAAAAGGGTACGATCTGCTGTTCTGTAAAAAGAATAAAAATGTACCAATATATTATGTAGATTCCTATAGAATTAGATTTGGAGATCAAGGTCTTGGTAAAATCGTACCATATGATAAAAATTTAGAATTTAAAAATGAATTTTATATTGGAGCGAAATTTCTAGCATGTGAAAATACTAGTGAAATAAAAAGTGAATTAAAAAAAGCTATTAAAAGAATGAACTTATTTCAAAATTATTTAGATACTAAATATACTATTGCTGGTTCAATCTATAATAACTTAAAAATTTTATATGATTAATCATCCATAATTTAAAAAAAGTATTACTAATATATATACATGGATAACAAATATAAACATTTAAAAAACTTAAATATAGAAGAGTTGGTAGGGCAAAATAAAGAAGTTAAACCTGATTATGATAAAGCTCTTAAAACTATCAAAAATGTTAGAACAGCATTTGCATCCTCTAAAGCCGCTTTACTAACCTTTATAAATGATGTCTCCGAATTAGAAGAAAAAGTTCATGCTTCTATGAATACTAATGAACTAGAATCAATTAAAGACCAATTTATTAATCTTATTAATACACTAAATTCAGCAATTATGTCCTCTTTCTTCGCTTCTAGAAGACATGTTAATATTAAATTAGAATCCTCTAAAGAAGATAATCCTGATAGAATTCCTTGCTCCACTGAATTATATCTAAGAACAGATATGCCTGGTACTACTAAAACAGCAACCTTGTGTACAGTGCCAGGTATGCTTATTCATATTAATAACTATAATAATAGATTAATCCTAAAAATAAAAGAACCAATGTATACAGGTATTAATGATGAAGACCTTGAATCAATTAAAGAATTTATTATATCCCCTTCATTCGTTGTTGAATATGATGGTGGTAACGAACCTGTTTTTAATCATGGTGATACTGTTAGAAAAGTTTTTAAAAGTATGGTAAATTATTTAGATGTCCCTAATCTGGAAGATATGACATTTGAAGAAGAACCATTTTATAATGAAATTCAAGGTGCTATCGAATTTTTTGAAAGAAATATTACTTCTATGGAAAATACACATAGAACTGTTACTAATATGGCTAAAATTGATACAGAATAAATAAAATAATTAATGTTGATTACTTATTTTATTTTGATACAAAGTAAAAGAATGCTATTATTACTGATAATACTAATAAAAATCTAGAATTCTTATCTGTTGGAATCATATTTACAAATGTCTCTTTTACCTTTTTAATATCTTTTGGTTTTGTTACCTTATTCTTTTTTATTGTTACCATTGAAATTAATTTAGCATACGCTTTTTTTGTACCAGGATCTTTCTCATATCTCTTATATTTATGTAAATAATTTATCACATAATCAAAATAATTGTTCTGTTCCTTGTATATATCTGCAAGTCTTCTTGGTTCATTTTTATTTGTTTTATAAGCACTGTTAAAATAATTATTATTCATTAAATGACCTAAATTTACAATCATATTTTTCGCATGATAAGGTACACGATGCCACTGTTTATTATTAAATACTTTTCTAAAATCAAATTTATTATTTTCACTATTTGTATCATAAGGAGGATATGCGTGATATGCCATATATATATTAGACATATATAAATTTAAATTAATTAAATATTATTATTTCTTAAATAAACTAATATGTCTTTCATTGTTAAACAATCTATCTCGTTGTAATTTTTTATCTCCTCAAAATCACTCTGGTTTTTCTTCTCGTCCTTATAATATAAATAACCCATATTCATCGCTGTCATTCCATTCCAACACTTTGAATTCTCATCCCAAACAGTATCAATTAAACCTAGCTTTTTCATCTGCTTTCCTACACGTTTTAACGCAAATCCTGATACATTCCCATGTACTAAAATCGGTTCCTCCCTGAATAAATATACCAAATCACACCAATTTATATTTCCTAATGACGAATACTCTCTTCTCGCTTTATTATATTGCGTTTTCTCTGCATGACTCCAATGATATACATTTCCCTTATAACCATGTTTGTTATTTAAATTATTAATTATATTATTCATCTCTAATAATATCCGTTGTTCCTCTAAACTTGTCAATTCATTCACATACAAAGAATGAAATTTCCATTTTCTATCATTCGGCTCTATATATCCTATACCTACCATAAAAATAAAATCACGTTCACTCGCTAAATATGTTGAACCTATCGTCTCGAAATCTACAAAAAATTCTAATTTGTTGTCGCTCTTCCAATTGTACATATCACTACTTATTTTCTTTGGATAAATAGGCATCTCATTGTTAAAAGGTGATTGGTTGAATTTTAAAATCTTATCTACGACTTTTTTCATCTTATTTCCTGTTACCTGTAATGTGTCAACCGTACAATCCTTATCTAAGTAAGATGTTACTCCATTTGATATTGCTGTTCCACGATGCTCAATTGAACAATGGTAAACTGATGTTATTTCCTTATTCTTTTCTGCTAACTGATTCTTTACTCGTTGAAACTGTGAATCTGATGAAATGTTCATATTTGGATACATTAATAAATCATTTGGTGGATCATGTTTTAACTCATTTGTTGTCTTTACCCTCTTTATAAACTCTAAACCTTCGTCTAATTTATCATTGTATTGTTCATCCCTTTCATAATATTTTATCTTTGATAATTTTTTAAAAGGATTATTAGATTTAATAACTGTCTTCCCCTTTTTTAATTTCCAACCTTTCGATAAAATATATGCTACATCAGGTTCATATCCTTGCATCCAAGCTAAAGCCCTGTTGTATACTAATAACTGCATTTTATACGCTTTCGAATTCTCATAATTACGAATTGTCTCAGCATCTGCATTTAATTCTAATGTTGAAAATTTTATATCAACTACCCTGTAATGATATCCCAAACCAAGTTTAGGTGAAGACTTAAACTGTTCATCAACATCTAATACATTATCTAATACCAAATTATTTAAATAATCTGACCTTACTATTAAATCAGGACAACCATAGGTCTTGTTTAATGGATTTTGTAATACAGGTTGGTATAAAATCGGTTTACCCTCCTTCATCAAGCCTATTGTCTTTAAATAATGATCCCTACTTCTTGCTTGATAACTCTCACCAACTTTCTCTATGTCTGAACCAAACTTCTGTATTAATTTCTTGTAAATATCCTCCTCAAATTCTTTACCCTTGTTTAATATAAAACTTAAAAATGTTTGAGAAGGATTAATTATACTTGACAATTTATTTTCCTCCCATGTGTCGCATCTTTTCCTTTTTTTTGGTTTATTTGGCATAGGTAAGTCATTTATATCATAAATATTATTATGCCTTAAATATGTTACTAAATGATCATCTCTTGCTACATCACGAGTTGCTGATGCTGATACCCATGTATCATCCACTAAAAAATCATCTAAATTCTCAATTAATGATTTCTTCCTGTATTTTTTTAAAAATTTTAATACTTTGCTATTCATACCATCACCCCTGAAAATTTCATTCCTGCTCAATAAATTTAATGTCCAATACTTATTTGTTTTTATGTTAAACCCTGAATTAAATGTTGATTTATTATTTAATGAATCATTCATACATTTTTTAGTATTAAACTCATTTACATTCAAAATATATGTTAAACATGAATTCAAATTTAAAAATGATAAAGTTAATTGAATATATTCTTTATATGCTTTTTTTAATGAATGATTTAGCATAAAATTTGATGGCATTATTAATGTATTTATTAATACACTTTTAGATGTAAATCCAAATGGAACTATCTTAATACTAGTATCCTTTGGATACGATATACACGTACCCGTCTCTAATGTATATAAATCTTCCTGTTTTCTTAAAGTATCTAATACAATATTACTATATTCAATCGATAAATCATTAAATTGTCTATTTAAATTTTGTAATTCTAAATACTTCGCAAATGTAAGTATATTGTTGTTATTATAAATTGGTTCAGATGATTTTATTAATCTCTGAAATCTCTTTTGCATTATTGAATCCATTTATTATTAAATTGAGTAACTCTTTATATTAATATAAATTATAATCCATATTAATATCATTACATTAAACTACATTCAGTTATTGAATTTGTCTTCATTTTTCTTATTCTATCATTCTCTATCATTAATTCCTCCAATTTTTGAGATAATATCATTTTTTCCGTTATACTTCGTCTCATTCCATCTTCTAATGTTTTTAAATCACGTTTTGTTTTTTTCTCCTCCGCTTTAGCTTTGTTTGCTAATACTTTTAACTTTTCTAACGCTTCTTCCTGCTTTTTTAATTTATTCTGTAATTTCTTATTTTGAACTTTCACCTTACTCTGATGTCTTAAATATTTTCTATATCTACTTTGAATCAATACTATTTTTGATAGAATATTCTTATATTTTGCTCTGTAATATATAGACCTATATTTTGACTGAATCTTAACTGATGCATTATTTATTACTCTATTTTTATAATTCATGTAAAATAATTGAATATATCTAATTCTTCTTAAAATTAATTTATATTTATTCCTACATAAATATTTCCTAATTGACTTCTGTATTATTATACTACCCCTTGATTTACGTAAATTTAATAATATATTCTTCGCTATTACTATTCTACAAAATGTTTGTAAACTTATAATATTACGTCTTAATTTCTTAAAATTATTATTAGCTAAAAACATTCTACTATTTTTTTGAATTATTATAACTTTATCTATTATTATTTTCTTCTTTAATTTTTCTAATTTTTCATAACCAGCCATCTTTAAAAATATTTTTGTTTTACCTTCTCTATAATCCTCCTCTCCTAAAATATCCCTAAAATCTGATATCATAAAATATTTCTCAAAAAATATATCATTCAAAAATCTTATTGGATAACCAGCTCTAGCAACTTTTACCGCTTCTAATATACCACTATACTTTAATTGATCGTTTACTCTAACTCTGTCAAATATACCAGATCTATTTAAATCATTCGGTTTGATACATCTAATATAATGCGGACTAGTATTATTTATTGTTTTCATTAAATTATTTAATGATCTTCTAAATTGTACCATAACAGTTTTTTTATTTATTACATCATTACTTTTTAAAATGCTGACTTCATTTGTTAATTTTAATATTTCATTACTTATCATATCTTTATTCTTTTCGTAAAAATAATTTGTATTATATTCAACTGAACCTGCATAATGTCTTACTGAAAAACATGTATCCTTAAATTTCATATTTAAAATTATGTTTTTATTATTTCCATATTTTCTTAAAAAACGTTTCGTAAAATTTTTACTACTTCCATTCGGTATCCTACTTTCCTCATCTAACATATCTATTAATCCTAATTTCCCTGATATTAAATCTAAACATTCTTGATTATCTGGAAAATCTATGTGCGTCCAATCAATGCCCTCTTTTTCATATTCTATCTGCTCTAACTTAAAAATGTATTTATTAAATTGTTGTTGTAATGATTCATTTGTATAATTTATACATAACTGCTCATATCTATTTGTCTCAAATGATTCAAAACCAAATATATCTAATATACCAATGAATTTATTACAACTAGTGTTTAAATTTAAATTTATTTTTTTTACTATATATGAAAATAAATTTTGATATAATTTCATTGATAAAGAATTTTTTGCTCTTTCTATTTCTTCTGTTTTCAAATCTATTTTAATTACTTCTCCCTGAACTTCTAAATATCTATGCAATAAACTAGAGTTTAATAATTCATAGTTCACTTCTAATAAATTACTAACAATATCTAATATCTCACTATTTTCAATTTTATTATTATTTAATCTAATATTTCCAATATGTAAAATAGATGCAACAATCCTAAATATACAATCTATCTCATTTTCTGTAAATCCCATTGTTTGTAAAGCAGATAATGTTATATAATATTCATCATCATCTTCTACCTGATCATCTCTTAATATATGTTTGTTATTTAAGTATTTATAATCTTTAGCCTCTGTTAAATAATATTTTTCTTTAATATCGCTACATAGTAATTGATAAAATATGTGAAAATTCCTCTCTTTTTCACTCTGTCCAATTACCCTGATTTTCTCTAATAAATATGTTTCTATTTGAGCACCTGATAATACATTCATATTATCAAATTCTAATTTTATAAATTTACCAAATCTTGATGAATTATCATTTCTTACAGTTTTTGCATTCCCAAATGATTCTAATATCGGATTTGATTTAATAACTTTCTCTTCTATATTCAGTTTACTTTCTCTGTGAGAAATAAAAGCAAAATATTTCATTAATGATCTAGTTGCATGAGTTTTTCCAGCCCCTGATTCACCTGATATTAAAATTGTCTGATTCTTTTTTAATAAATTAAATGAATTATTTGCTATTTGATATATATGAGGAAATTCTAATTCTTTTAATTTATAGATTTCCATTGTTTCTTTAGAATATAAATCTAAATTTTTAAATGGATTCACTGATATTAATATATTACCTGTATAAGTGTATATGTTATTTATGTCAAATCTTATATTTACTGCATTTAATATTGTTGGTTCATTTAAATGTGGAATATCTATTAAATTATTCTGACAATCTAATTCATCGTCATTTCTAATTAAAATATTATCAGCATAATGTCTTACTGATTTACTTTCAACTAAATATCCATTTTCATCTTTAGATAATAATATACCTTTTTTCCAATCTTTATTTTCATATATCCATATCGCTTGTTGATTTACTAAATTTAGATTTTCATTATTCATTATATATATATTATATATTTTGTAATTATTATTGACAAACTCAATAATAATTAAAATGTACTATTTATATTAACTTTGTTAATTTTACTTTTGTTACTTTTTTCCCTCCTCTCATTGTGCCTTTTGGCTTATTTGGACTTTCATTTCTAAGTACTACTTCTGCAGAATTATATGGTTGTAAACGATCAAGTTCTACAGTTCCAGAATTATATGGTTGTAAACCGTCAGATAAACTACTAATGATTACAGGACTGTAATAAGTTGGACTAAAATAATTTGAATACCCAACTCTTTCAAATAATTCTTCATCGTCATCATCTAATCTAATATTATAATCTTTTCTTTGTCTTGATGGTCTTTTTCTTGATGGTCTTTTTCTTGATGGTCTTTTTCTTGATGGTCTTTTCTTAGATTGTTTTTTTCTTGACCCTCTTCTTTTTTTTGAACCCTTTCTTCTTGAATTTTTTCTCTTTGCACCACCAACCATTTGTGCAAAGTCTGAACTAATTTTTAATTCATCACTGTAAGTTTCAAAATCAGATTCAACTTTTATTTCACCACCCTGCTGCATTAATTGTCCTTCACCCATCATAGGAACAGCATTCATTTGTGGAGCCATTTGTGGAACAACTTGTTGTGTCATTGTTTCATATGGTAACCTTGGTGCAAGTTGTTGTGAAACTTGTGG
>Ga0163109_10001380_pt1 | contig 19156 bp, 15 predicted proteins | sample CRUFie1St13metaG_FD_108704 | JGI IMG/M metagenome (GOLD analysis project Ga0163109, IMG submission 108704) | Marine microbial communities from the Costa Rica Dome - CRUD Field 142mm St13 metaG | ecosystem: Environmental > Aquatic > Marine > Oceanic > Photic zone | place: Costa Rica: the Eastern... | reverse complement strand
TATTCTTGCTCACTGCAACGAATCTGAATGGAATCGTTTTAAGTCCGAGCATACTAACGAAGCAATCCTCGATCGTGTCGTCAAAATCAATGTCCCATACTGTCTCGAATTGAACGAAGAGATTAAGATCTATAAAAAGATTCTTAAAAGATCAGATTTCAAAGCGCACATTGCACCTCACACTATCAAGGTTGCATCGATGTTCTCTGTAATGTCTCGATTAAAGAAGTCTGGTAAGTGCGATCTTCTTACGAAGATGAAAATCTATAACGGAGAAGAGGTAATTGAAAAAGGTAGAGTCAAAAATATCGACATCAACGATCTGAGAGAAGAACACCGTGAGGAAGGTATGAACGGTATTTCTACACGTTTTATCATGAAGTCGATTGATCATGCGTTAGTAATGAGTGAAAACCATTGTGTCACGCCTATCGGTGTAATGAAATCACTTACGAAGATGGTGAAGGAACAAATTGTTGATGAAGATTTCAGGGAAAGGTGTTTAGAAATCGTACAAAACGTTGTACGAGAAGAATACTTGAAGATTCTGGAAACAGAAATCGCCAAAGCCTTCATCACTGCATACGAAGAACAAGCTCAGTCATTATTCGATACCTATCTCGACAATGCAGAAGCTTACACCACGAAGCAAAAGCTTAAGTGTCGTACCACTAAAGAGGAAAGAGAACCTGATGAAAGATTCATGAAGTCCATCGAGGAACTTATTGGTATCACAGGTTCATCTCGACAGGGCTTCCGTTCAGATGTCACCGCGTATATGTTCGCGAAAATGCGTCGTGGCGTAAAAGTTGATTACCAATCGTATGAACCCTTGAAGGAAGCGATCGAATCGTATCTGATTAACTCTGTGAAGGATATGGCGCGCATTGTCACCAAGAGCAAAACACGAGATGATGAGCAAAAGCAAAAATACAGTGATATGGTTCAGACTTTGATGGATGAATACGGATACAACGAAACTTCTGCAGAAGAGGTTCTAACATACGCATCTAATAACTTATGGCGTGATTCTTAAGAAAGTCATACTATTTCGTACGAATCGGTATAATTACTTTGTGGTTATACCGATTTAAGTTAATGGAGAACGCAATGAAAATCAAAGAGTCAAAATTAAGACGTATCATTCGAAAGACTATAACAGAAACTTTCTCAGATTCACAATCTATTCATAGGACGAGCAATCTACCAAAGTTACCTGTCGATATAGATGATTCAAGGCACACGCATCAAGCCTCTGCTTTTGGAAAAGCGCAAATTGCAATCACAGAACTGGCGTTGGAAGAAGATTTAGAAATTGAAGAAATGAGTGCAATGAAGGGTGCATTGAATACATTAAATCAATGCATGGAAATGGGAGATGATCCATCTCAATGTGCTTCTAGAATCAAAGATGAAGCCGCATTGATGGATGTAGAAGAGATACTCTTTGACGTAGATGAAACGAGTGAATTACACCAATATGCCAGAGGTGTTATGATTGCTATGGGCTTGGAGATAGACTAATGAGAATGACAGAATCAAAATTAAGACGAGTCCTACGAAAAATTATCTTAGAATTTGGCGAGAGTGATGCAGAGGTTATTAGACAATCACAAAACCGAGAAAAGATGATTGGAATAGGAATGGACGGGGGCACAATCGGGTTCGATCCAAACTGGGATTACGCAACCAACAGACCTCTAAAGCCCAAAAAGATGCATCGTCTGGATGAAGAACTACAACTTGTAGCGGACATGATCAAAAACGATTTTGAAGAGCTCGAACTTATGCCGGGAAGAAACGGTGGACCACCGGACATGTTCTACTTTACGATGGTAGGATCAGGCATCAGGGCAAGATGTGATCACGACTCATATAATGTACAAAAAAATCATCCGGATTTTAAGGGTGATGGTTGTTTTGTCGAAGTTGTTGGGCCGGAGGCTGTCAAGTTTGCATGGCAAGAAGGTGCTGAAAGAAGCGTGCACGAAGCTCCAGGTGATACAGAGAAAGTCCTCGAAAACTTTATCGATTGGGCGTCTAAAAACAAACAAGAAGATTCACCTTGGATGACCTTTGCTCCAGCATCATAAACCCTGAATTAATTCAAGCTTTTGTTTTCGTTTCAAACGTTTGATTCGATACTCTTCCTTAGAGGCTTCAGATCTGTTTGCAACTTGTTTGGACCAAACCAAACGCACAGGACGTCTAGACCTAGTATACTTTGCTGATTTGAAAGAGTAATTGTGTTCAAGTAGACGTCTCTTTACGTCTGTTGTTATTCCTGTATACAGACTTCCGTCTGCACATTCGACTATATATACGTACCATTCATTCATAGAGTAATAGTACCACTGTCAAATTAATTTGTACAAACAGCCTTAATAGAATTAGAATTAATTATAAGGTTCTTAATTAAGGAGGGAACGATGCAACTTAAGTTTGGAATGCCAGAGCTCTTGGTAATTTTTTCTTTGTTCATGTACAGTCAGTCATTTTCATTTTCAGTGACTGCTTTTGTACTAGGTCTTCTTGGAAGAATTTCTAGTTATCTCATTGATTACAGTTCTGAAATGAAAAAAGCAGAAGCAATTAATCAAAACATAGACGAACTAGGTACAGCTTTCAAGGATTTGTTCAGTGGTAAAAAAGACTAGATTCGAAAAAGCGTCAGATACGAATTGGTTCGATTGGTGTAGGTCACTGTTAGACCTCTATCAAACTGAAAAACAATTCGTATCTGATCGTATTCATCGTGTTGGCCATTTAGGTATGCGTCGATGGATACTAGGTCATAATTTCGCTGGCAAAGATTTACTTTTAAGAAACATGCTCTTGGACGCAATGATTTCAGCTGATAGGAAATGTCCCGGCTCGGAAGCGTATGTGCCTTGGTTCGTTTATGGTGAAGAAAATAGTGAATACAGCGCCATAAGAAGATCTTCTTCTGATTACCTCAAAGCTACGCTGGACATTACTAAGTCTATCAGCTGTAAAGATATTTTCGAAAGTATACACGAAACAGTAGGCCCTCTAACAAAAATTATACTAAAGCCTTCATACGAAGAGGCTACGATTATAAAGTATAGAAATTCTTTTCAATTCCCGTTAGGATTGGATGCACAGTTCCATAGAATGATCGGCCACGTGGAACACATAGAGCTAACACACCCTATCGTGATTATGATCGAAGGTGCACCCGAAACAATCGGCGAGATAAATAATTTATTGCAATGGAATAACAATACGAGTAGGCCAGTGCTTTTAGTAGCACGGAGTTTTCCTGAGGAGATTAGTGCAACGCTAGCAACGAATTGGCTTCGCAATTCACTAAATGTTTTGCCTATCCCGTATGGAGACAAGATAGAATCGATTAATTTAGCAGCAGATCTATGCGCAATTACCAAAGGTGAATTGATCAGTCCACATTTTGGCGATGTTATTTCTGCCTCTATTCTCAATGAAGATAAATGGGGAACTGTTGATAGGTTGGAGTGGACGAATTATGGACTTTCTCTTTACAAAGACACAAATGTAAATACACACGTAAAAAGTTTGATAGAGAAAATGAAAACCATCGAAGAAGAAGAAGTGCAAAATATTTACCGAGATAGAATTTTATCGTTATCTAACGATGCTGTAGAGGTTTGGATCAACAAGAACGATGCACAAACTCTTGACGAGCTAGACGCAATGATTAAACACTACAATGGTTTCGTTGTAAGTGGATCTGTGGAAACTCCGATTGGGTGTGTTCCTAAATGTTTTGTAGATGCTGCCAGTGACACTGCACAATCTTTACGTCAAGAGATACTTAATATTGGTGGTTTTCTTGTTGGAGTGAAGGATGAAGTGGTGGCTAGATGATAATGATGAATGGAACTTTGATAAAATAATTGAGTATCTGGCAAATTACGATACTGTACACGTTGGAAGCGATTCTAAATATTATTCACAAGGCACAAAATTCGCAACTGCCATAGCCGTGTATCAAAACCCGTGTGTTACGTATTGGTATTCAAAAGAAAAACATTCACGAATGCCTCGAGAAATAAAACATAGACTTTGGACAGAAGTTGAAAAGTCTATAGAAATAGCATGGATGATACGTGAAAGATTGCCAACTATAAAAATAGTTGTGCATTGTGATATAAACTCTGATGATAGGTTTCCATCATCGACACTAAATCAGTCTGCGTTTGGCTACGTCACTGGTTGTGGCTTTGAATATAAGAACAAACCGGGTGCATGGTGTGCGACAGGTTGCGCAGATTATCACACAAGATAGCAAAATTAATTTTACGATAATGCGTTTCCACCCATAATTAGTAACTGTGAGGAACGTATGAAAGGACTTAAACATCTCATCGAATGCCACTGTGTATTGCCACAATATAGAAGGGACCCTGAACCAAAATATCACTCGTTTGTCGTCTTCTCGTTGTTCGATGATTCAGACACTGCCATTCCTAAACATGCTGCATGTAACAACTGTGGTGTTATACATAACGTAATTGACGTATGTAAATCAGAAATTCTTTCTGGCCAAGAGGTGGGTGCTGTCATGACTACGAAGGACTGTGGAGTGATGTTACCATCCGGTGTGAAACAAATGTTGGAGACGTATGATTGCGAGGTACCTGATTGGGAGCACGCATTATATATTTTACAAAACGAAAAATGGGGTGACTTTATTATTATACACCGAGAAGAAACCGAAGGTGGCGATCTTACTGGTAAGATCCTAAAGTTTATCGGACCGGGCAATTATCGACTAGAACCTTTCATGCAAAAGAGGGTCGTATGACAACGAAACAATTTGGAACATCAAAAGAAGAGAAACTCTTGCAAGATAAAATAAAAGCTAGAGAAATCGTTCAAACCGTTATAAAATACGGGGTGAACCAAACTCAACTTGAACAGATGATCTATCTTCTAGCAATGGAGCTAGAAAATGTCAGCCTGATGAAGGACCTGACGAAAACAATAACCCAGTCTCGTGAAGGGACTAAATCCAACATCATTACAGGAGAGTAATTATGAGTAACGACATCACGTCAAAATGGCAAGAGATCAAAACTCTTATCGAATCCATCGATCTGGACGTTCACAAAAACGCGGCTGGAAATGTATCTGCCGGTGTTCGAGCACGTAAAGGCCTAAGATTATTAAAAAATCAAGCCGCGGAGCTCGTCAAACTAACAGTAGAGAGCGATAAAGCGAGAAAGTCAGAAAAGTAATTAGAGCATTGTCAAAAGAATCGAATGGGTGGACGCTTTGTTCCACCCATTTTCGTTTCCAACTAGATATTTACTTACGTACCTAAGACAGATTCTCTTATTTTTCTTAGTGCTTCCTTTTCGACCTGGCAAATGCGCATGCGAGTTAATTCATGTAAATTCCCTATCTCCTGCAATGTAAGCGGGCCTTCTTGCGCCGCTATGATCGTACAATTTTGTTTGGCTGCACATTGTAACCATAAACGACACTCTTTGTTTTTACAAGGCGTATCGTTCTTTTCGTTGGCTTGCCAGCAAGTTTCGTCTTTATTATTCATAAAATGCTCCTATAATTTAATATTGTAAGGTGCGAAAATTAATTTTACAAGGAAAACTATATGCGAAAGACATTTATCCTAGATACCTCAGTACTTCTGTACGATTCACAGGCGATTCATTCATTTCCGGGTAATGACATTGTCCTACCTCTCGTTGTCTTAGAAGAATTAGACAAATTCAAAGAGAGACAAGGACTTGTTGGCCAGAACGCTAGATACGTCAATCGTTTTCTTGACGAAATGAGATCGATACCTGTTGATGAGTCTGGTTGGAGAATCAAAGAAGAGTATGACATGCGTTATAGATTCGAACTTTCTAATGAGATACACGAATGTGTCCCGGAAGGTTTCGACATTGGATATAACGATAACATCATCATCGGATGTGCATTGCATCTAGCCTCACAGAAAAACAATGTGTACGTGATCACCAAAGATATTAACCTTCGAGTTAAGTGCGATGCAGTAGGTCTTGGTGTAGAAGATTATCTAAAAGATAGAGTCGAAGAAGATGTTGATAATTTATGTGGATGGAAACAGTTAGAATTAGGTCCTGAACACTTCCGAGAGTTCTACGAAACAGGAAAACTTTTCATGCCCGAAGCAGAATTAAATGAAAACCAGTTCGTCATTGGGAAATCTCAGTCGAATCAATCTTTGTTAGGGATTCATAAAAAGGGTTTCATCACAAAGATGATTAGAAAAATGGATGGCCTGATAAATGTGGAACCAAGAAATGCGGAACAGACGTTCGCTATCGAGGCTCTCCTCGATCCTTCGATTCCGCTCGTGTGTCTAACCGGGTTAGCAGGTTCAGGGAAAACATTCCTCGCTCTGATGGCAGGATTGTATGGATTAAAATCAGGTAACACACCCGGCGGTAGCACACTTGGTGCATCATTACCAGAAAACATGAAAATCGGATATGATCGTTTGGTCATATCTAGAACTTTGCAACCTGTTGGTCGAGATCTTGGCTATCTCCCTGGATCAATGGAAGAAAAGATGCAACCGTGGCTGATGCCTATTCTGGACAACGTACGCCACGCATTTAAAGATACTTCATATTTTCAAATGATGATCGATAAGGGGGATATTGAGATTGCGCCGATACCGTATATCCGTGGTAGAACATTCTCCAATTCCATCTTGATTGTGGATGAAGCGCAGAATGCAACTATTCATGAATTAAAAACAATTATTACTCGTATGGGAACCAATTCTAAGATTGTTCTTCTTGGCGATGTAGATCAGATCGATACACCATATATCGATAGGCAAAGTTCGGGCTTAAGTATAGTTATTGACAAGTTTCAAAACTCACCTTTATGTGCACACGTGAACTTATCTAAAGGACAAAGATCCGACTTGGCAAGCGTGGCATCGAATATTTTATAGGAGACCCGAATGGCCCGCGCTAGAATTAATCTTAATAGATTCAGAAAAGTATATCCGCAGATGTCAAAATCGCCAAGGATGTTTGCTGCAGAGTTACGACCATATAAATTGACATTTAATAATTCTTTTAGTGAACAGATAACTATATCGAATTTTATTACGCCTGTTGTCGTGCTTACAGCAGGTTCAGATCCAAATAATTCAAGTACTGATGGCAACGTAAATCTTTGGGTTCAAAGTATTATTCGATCGCCCAATGGCATTAATTGGGTCGTAACTATCGAATCATCCACTCCTTTCACAGGAGAAGCGCACATTCATGTTGGCGAGGCTTTTGTATCATGAGTGATGTCAGTTATATACGAAAAGAAATTGATGCTGCAGACTTTACTAATGGGATATACGTTCTTGATGCAAGTTCTGTGGATAGCACGTATATTCCGAGAAGTACAGATATAATTACTGTGACTCCCTATGGTGCAGGCGCTAACATCAAATGTTGGGTTGAGTTTGCATCGTCAGAATGGCGCATATATTTATCAGACATAACTTATGAGGGAAAAGTACACTACAGGCTAAAGAGCAGATCGTACTAATCAGCGAGGAGACAACAGATGTCAAAATTACATACAGAAAAAAGAATAAAAGCAGTTGACACTACACAGGCTGAAAACAATCCATCTAATTTCGAAGATGGCGATATAGTCTACGATGAAGATGGTGGCGGTGGTTTCAAAAAGAAACTAGGTGGTGTAGGAGGTGGATCATTTTCTCCTCTGCCAGCTGGAGATTTGGCAGGGCTCGGTGATGTCGATTTGGCTGGAATTTCGGGAGCAGACATTGGTGATCAATTAACATATTCTTATACAGATCCATCTAAGGTTATCACGTGGAGAACAGGAACAACGATTAGAATAGACATGGTCAAAGCCGGCAAAAGAGGTTACGACGGAAACGTTGTTGCAATTACTTTTGTGAATGATGCTGGGGTGGCCGCCGGTGCCGCTTCGTACGATGCAGCAGGCAATGGAACTTTACAAATAACATATTCGAATACTGTAACGACAGCAACGCAAATTAAAACTGCTATCGATGGTGTGTCTGATTTCACTGCGACCATAACAGGGACTGCGTCTCATACGGCCAACTCTGGTGATGGCGGCCTTGGCAATACAAGTTTTCAAGATGGTTTCACTGGCTGGAAAGCTGATTCACCGGGTACAGGCGTTGCTCCAACGAATCTTACGTATGATGCTGGCACAAGAACTATCGCATCTTCAACGGGAGTTGATGCAGCGTTACCGGAAGCCACCGGCACGGATGCTGGCTTGATGTCTTCTAGTGACAAAGTGAAATTGAACGGGATTGCAACAGGTGCTCAGGTCAACGTGAAAGCAAATTGGAACGAGGGGGATAGCAACAACGATGCGTTTATTCAAAATAAACCGACACTTGTCACCAACCTTAATTCTGTGACCAACGTGAATGCTCCAACTCCTGCTGCAGGTGACATCCTAGAATACGATGCTGGGAACAGTGAATGGATCAATGTTCAACCTGCTCCTAATGACAAAATAGAAGAAGGAAATACAAAGGTAGAAGTGACAGATGGAGGATCCGATGGCACTATCGAGTTTCACACAGAAAATTCTAGACGATGGATAATTAATTCAGATGGCCATCTTTTGCCAGATGCTAATAACACGTATGATATAGGATCAGCAACATATAAAGTTAGAGATCTTTATGTAGATGATTCTTCTATATGGATAGGTGACGAACACAAGATTTCCATCAGTGGCGGACAAATGAAGTTTCGTCGGCGCAAGAACAATGTGCTGCCACCGCCTATCCAGTCAGCAGGTGGTACATTATCTGCAGCCCTCACGCATGCCGGAAAAAGTACTGCAGCCGATATGAAATTACGCCACTGGTTAGCTTACATGCGAACCTTATCAGGACAAGCTAATGCGACAATCACGGATATTTTTAGACCCGGCACTGCATCAGATTGGGATTCAGATACTGATTCTCGAGGTGATTGGAACAATCTTCTTAATAAGCCTACGATACCATCGGGTAATCAAATTATAGATTGGACTAGTAGTCAAGGTTCAGATATTCACGCTGACAATTATACGAACACTACTTATTCTGTAGGAGACGGTGGTCTTACTCAAAATAATTTTACGAATACTTTGAAATCTAAATTAGACGGCATCGAAGACAGCGCAACTGCAGACCAGACTGCAAGTGAGATTCGAACATTAGTCGAATCAGCTACAAACTCTAATGTGTTCACAGACGCGGATCACACAAAACTGAATGGCATCGAAGATAATGCAACTGCAGATCAAACAGCTGCAGAAATTAGAGCACTAGTTGAATCTGCCAATGATTCAAATGTTTTCACAGATGCTGATCATACAAAATTAAATAACATTGCAGCCAACGCTACTAACGTCACTAATAATAACCAATTAACAAATGGGGCTGGTTATGTGACGTCAGATACGCAGTTATCTAATGAACAGGTTCAAGACATAGTGGGCGGCATGGTCTCTGGGAACACCGAGTCTGGCATTTCAGTGGTTTATCAAGATGGTGATGGAACACTTGATTTCACGGTGACATCGCAAACTGATAACAACTTTACGACAACTCTTAAAAACAAACTTGACGGCATCGCAGCTGGCGCTGAAGTGAATGTACAAGCTGATTGGAACCAAAATAATTCAGCCCATGACGCATACATTGATAATAAACCAACAATTCTTGATACGAATGGGACGCCATCTGCAGATCAGCTAGCTGTTTGGAACACTTCGACAAGATTAGAAGGAGACGGTAATCTAACGTGGAACTCTGGTACAAAAGAATTAAAAGTTGGATACAATACTGATAATTATCATACGCTCAAAAGAACCACGACACAGCTTGAGGTGAACCATAACGTTGGCATTTTTAAGTACCTTATGTTCAACTCTTCACATGGCCATCTTATCACTTTGTCAAGTGCTGCTGTTGCCGGTACTAATACGACTTCACCGGGTGTTGATTTTTTATACAGTCAACCGACTGCTCCTGCGCCGGGAGTCACAGCATTCACGCATAGGTATTTGCAAATGGATGCGCAAGGTGAATCCGGTAGAATCTACGTCGCAAGTGCCGTGAGTGCAGGTGATACATCAAAGTATTTCTATTTCCAAATAAGAACACAACTTCTAGAGAATAGTACATCAGACGATGTTTATATAGACTGGTACACTGGCACTGGTACTACTGCGCTGAACTTGGCTGCAACAGTAGAAATTCAATCTGGAACCTCTTGGACAAGATCATATAGCCAAACAGGTAATTTTATACAGTTTGATCCGGTCAGCACAAACGGTGCATCTGGCGGTATGGCAATGAGTAACAACGAAGTGTACTGGATGCGAGTGACTCTAGGGAATGGTAGTGGTAATCTGGAAGATTTGACGCATATTAAATTTAGACATTCTGCTAGCAATACAACTCCTCCAGAAATTATACAAATATCTAATTTTCACATACAAGGTGAAAACGAAGACACCATCATATCTCTTAATGAGCAAGGCTACATAGAGTTGCCACAAGAGGTTATTATTCCAACAGGAAACGTTATGAGAGGTAGTAGGATATACACGAATGAATATGGGTGCCTTGCAGCAAAAACAGCAGATGAAGAAGGCCCTATATCTATTGGTTTTCATGATTTTTCGTGGTGTGGCGGGTTCACAACAGACCATTCTATAATTGGAACCGGTTTGATATATATCCCGATTAATTCAACAGCCGATAACGCGACTGCGCAAGAATACAATCAAAAAATAATGATGAGAGATGGTGAATTAAGAAAAGTGATTCTCAGAGGGCCTGCAAATGCTGGCACGACCACAGTAAGGTTGTATGTCAATGGAAACAATATACAGTCGGATACAGAGGCATGGACAAATGAAAATACTACCGGTAATACTGATTTTAGATATAAATTAGAAGCGATATTTAATGGTGCATTTTTCAACGCTGGAGACGTGATACAAATCGGCGTAGACCCACAGTATCCGTGGGGCGGAAGTGGAGAGACTACTGATGAAGAAATTTTGTTTGCTACAGAGTTCGTATATACATCTAGCAGCTAATTAAAGGAAATTTACAGGAGAAATAAATGGCGTATTTACAGTCAAAGAAATTCAAAACAGACATCCTTGGACTAAGAGTTCTCGCACAAGCCGACTTTGAGTTATTAGGAGACCCTGGCTACGAATCTGCCTCCGAAGGGATGATGGTCGCAGTTGATTCAAGTACCAACAGTGGAAGTGAAACAAGATCAACAGCTCGTAGAATCATGGTCTACAGTCAAGGTAATTGGTCAGAACTTGCAATTGTTGTCGACGGCGTTCTTACAATTACAGCACCAGAAGGGCAAACTGCAGCATTAGTTCTAGAATCTGACGGCCCGCTCGAACCGGATGATGCAAATGATTCATGGAAGATTGCTGGAAAAGACTTTGCAAGAGTTACAGCAACTGTCAATTCAGGTGCTGTTAATGGGTTCACTGTTAATCACGGTGGTTCAAATTACACATCGGCGACTGTTCTTATCACTCCACACGCAAACGATGTGTCAGCAACAGGAGCTGTTGGAACAGCTACAATTAGTAACGGGTCAGTTGCATCTATAGCTGTGACATCTGGTGGTTCTGGTTATAATAACGTACCAACAATAACTATTTTAGATGCCGGTAATAACGATGCAACTTCTCAAGAAGGTAAATTAGTATTTTCAAATGACACTGCTTCGAAAGGTGTGTTTGTAGAGATGGCAAGTATAACTGCGAACAATGCGCCATCAAACTCGACTGCGGCTTTTGCAGGTCACGTGACAGTCGGACATGATTTACATCTGGAAGCTGATAGCTCGATTCTCAAAATAGGCGCTGGCAGCGATGTCACTATAACGCACGATGGAGGAACAGGTGCAACACTTGCTTCGGCTGGTGCGTTTGTTGTTGATGGTGCAAATACTGTGACTGTTGATTCTGATTCAACATTAACATTAGGTGCTAGCAGTATAGACATTGATGCGGATGGAGGAGATGGTGCTGGCGCAATTAATATCGATACTAACGATACAACTAATGGCGTAAGAATAGGTGCGAATACTAGTGGCATGCCTATTCGACTCGGTCATGGCACTTCTGAAGTAACAGTAGGAGATAACCTTACGGTAACAGGCGACTTGACAGTCAACGGTGCCACAACCACTTTACAGACTGATACAGTTGTCGTAGAGGATCCGTTGATTGTACTTGGTTTAGGGAATACTGGAACTAATAAAGATCTCGGTGTAGTCATGGTTAGAAATGGCGACAACATGGGATTAATATTTGATGAATCTGATGATTATATCAAAGCGGCAAACATTGCATCTGAGGATGGAACTACGAGTGGGCACATATCCTCAGTGACGCCAACAGATTTCATGGCCGGAAAAGTTGCGATAGACAGTGAAAATGATCACATCGATGTCACCGGAGGCCATCTAACCGCGACCGCAGCGCAAAACTTTATTATAGATGCTGCTGGTGACATAGAATTAAACGCAGACAACGGTGCTGTGCTTTTCAAAGATGATGGTGAATCAATGATGACTCTAAACGATAGTGGTCTTTCATTCGACGACAACACCGACATCACAATGAGCACCAATGAAGGTTCTCACACGAGTTTGCGAATGATAGCCTCAAACTCAAACGCCAGTTACCAAAGCAATATAGTGTTAGATGCCGATGGTTTTGTTGAATTGAATGCAGATGGCGGCACAATCGATTTCAAAGATGGTTCTGCTTCTATGATGCAGCTTACGAATACAGGTCTAACATTCGATGATGCCACAACAATTGAAGTAACAACTGGTGATCTGGACATAAAAGCAACAGATACAAATGCGAACATTGCATTTACAGTTGACGATAACGATACAGATGTACAGCTGATGAGGTTGTTAGGTGTAAGCAGACAAGTTGAAATAGTAACTGACACAAGCGCAACTAACGGTGGATTAAGGGTAAAGACAAGTAACACTGATGGCTACTCTCAGGTTGCTGCAAGAGGACAAATAAGTTTATATAGATTTAGTGATTCTGCAACGGATTTCTCTCAAATTAATTTTGTGAAAAGAGATACCACTTCTAATTTCGGGCCTCATACTGACGATATTATTGGAAAATTAAGATTCAGTGGTAGAGATACTAGTAGCACATACGAAGAAGCTGCATCGATAAGAGTGGCAGCAGACGCAGATCACGCAGATTCAAGTACAGATGTTCCGGGGAGAATTGAATTTTACACAACACCCGATGGAAGTGAAACACCTGCCCAAAGAATGGTTATTAAGAACGACGGGAAGGTAGGAATTGGTGAATCGACACCTACACATACGCTGGATGTCAACGGTGACGTAAATGTAGGCTCCAATAGCTATATGGTACTATCTGACAACCAAATTGGAATAACATCAGGTGATCTTACTTTAGACGTCAATGGCAATGTAGAAATTAATGCGGATGGAGGAACAGTATCGATTAAAGATGATACTGAATCCTTAGTGACTATAACGAATAGTGGTTTATCGTTCAACGATGCTACCGAGATAGATGTGTCTACAGGTGATCTTACTCTAGATGTTGCAGGTGAAATCGAATTAAACGCAGATGGTGGAAAAATAAAATTCAAAGACGATACCGCAACACTCGCTGAATTAAGTGCAGGTGAGTTATCATTTCCAGGAGCTGCCACTATAGAAGTTGACGTGAACACGGCAACCGATCATCAAGATCTTACTATCAAAGCAACAAACGTTCACCCGGCTATGTCAAGTGACATTGTTTTGGATGCTGAAGGCGAAATAAGAATTAACTCCGATGCCGGCACTATATTGTTTCAAGATGATACTGCATCGTTGATGTCATTAACTAATGATGGCTTGTCGTTCGATGATGCCACTGAGATAGACGTATCTTCTGGTAATCTGACTTTAGATGTTGCAGGTGACATAGAGCTGAATGCTGATAACGGTACCATCAATTTTATGGATGATTCTGCATCTTTGATGCAGTTGACAAACACGGGCCTCACATTTGACGATGCCACAACAATAGAGACAACATCGGGTAATCTTAATATAAAAGCGACGGGTAATGATGCTGACATCATATTCACTGTAAATGACAACGGTACTCCCGTCACTGCTTTCAAATTGGACGGTGGTATTTATGGAAGTGCTCTTTTCACCCCAGCGAACGGTGGTTATCTTTCAGTCGATGATGCTGATACTGACGGAAAAGTTAATATTGAGGGTCGAGGAGATATAAACTTATATCGTTATTCTGATACCAGTACTGTGGCTAGCCAAATAGAGTTCCACAGAACGAGAGGAGATTCTGGCAGCCAAACAAACGTGCAAGACAATGATATATTGGGTAGTTTGGTATTTTCCGGAAAACACCACACAACTGGCCCTTCAGCTGCCGCGATAATCCGAGCAGAAGTCGATGGCGAAGTTGCAACCGGGAGTGATACGTCAGATATACCAGGCCGAATCGTGTTTAGTACTACTCCAGATGGATCATCATCTTTTCAGGATCGAATGGTTATCAAGAATGATGGAAAGGTAGGTATAGGCGTCACAGATCCTGATTCTCCGTTGGAGATCTTTGCTTCTAGTAATCAATTAAAGTTGTCAAATAATGCCGATGATTATACTGTTTTCAACGTAGATTCAAACGGTGGACTAAATATAGATACACACGATGCAGCAGGTGCTAGTGCCGATATAACTCTAGATGCAGATGGTGACGTCAAGCTTGAACCTGCAGGTCAATTTTTCGTCAATGCACAAAGTTCTTCTAGCATAATAATAAACGGTGGTGGAAATACATTCACAATCGACACAAATGGAAATTTGAATCTTAATTCAGCCACTCGAGTGAATGTCGGCACGAATATGTCAGGAGTCCCTGTGTCTATAGGTCATGCGACTTCAGAAGTGACAGTGAACGATAATCTTATTGTTTCTGGTGATCTTACTGTAAACGGTACGACAACAACGATAAACTCAACCACTCTTTCCGTAGATGATAAAAACATTGAGTTAGGATTGATCGAAAATATCACCGGTGTTCAAGCAAGTGCTGCGTTATCAACATCAAATGCAGAAGTTGAAGTTCCAGATGTGGATGGTGTAAAAATTCTTGTAGGTGCAACATTGACTAAGACGGCTGGCGCGGGTGCTTTTAATGCCGGTGGAGCTACTGTACAATCAAAATCAAGTTCTGGAGGTACCACTACTCTCGTAATTGCTGAAGGGAACAATGCTTCTTCAGGAGCAATAGAGTTTACTGTAGATAACACAACAGACGTCGCGGCTGACGGTGGTGGAATTACTCTCAAAGGAACAACTGACAAAGAGTTCAAATGGGTGAATGCCACAGGCCGTTGGACAACAAACGTAGGCATGCATCTTGATACGAATGATACGTTGGTGCTCCCTGTAGGTACAACCGCGCAAAGACCAAGTTCTCCTGCGAACGGTATGATAAGGTTTAATACAACCATCGGCAATTTCGAAGGGTATTCGAACAGTGCGTGGGCTCCAATTGGAGGAGTTCAAGACATCGATGGTAACACGTATATCACTGCAGAAACCTCTCCAAATGCCAACAATAACGATCTAGACTTCTACACGAATGGTTATCAAAGATTACAGATTGATCAAGATGGTAGAGTGCATCATGGACGAACTGATGGGAATTATAATCTAAACACGTTTGGGCCCGCAAAAGTTTGGGCCAAATCGCAAAGTATATTGGCGGATACGGCATGGGGTGCATCCAATAGCTGGACATCCACAGGCGGCGGTTTTGTTGTGGCTGGTGGCAAAATAACATACTCGCACGCAGCAGGAACTCAAACCGTCGGTACAAACGCTTATGTCAACAGACCTCTGAAGCCGAATACACAGTATGAACTGTCATTAACGATAGCGAATGTGTCAGGCACTGCACATCTTAGAGTCACAAATATCGCTGCTGCTGATCCTTTCGCCACGGAACTCATAGAAGGGCCTCTAACCAATGGATCAAAAAATATAACGTTGACATCTAGAGGCTCAACCGCTTCGAATGCACAATTCATACTAGAAGCGTTCAACTCCAGTGGAGGAGACACTTTTGAAATAACAGCAATGGCACTCAGAGAGAAATACGACACAAGCACTCAAAACTCGCTGGTTATTGACGGCAACGTTTTGGTCGATGGCCTAAAGATTGATTCTTCTGGTGCATACACTTCGATAGACGAAGACTTGAGTTCAGTTTCTTCTAATCATGATTCTCTTGCTTCTGCAAAGTCTATTAAAGACTTCGTCGATGCACGTAAACTTGCTAATCTCGCTGATTCAAACACGCCAGCTACGTTGACATCGTCACATCTAGACAAATCAGTCACAGTAGTTGAAAACGGTGGTACTAAAGCAAAAATTGAGTTCTCCGTCGCACAAGCAGCTGCAATCTCCGGCGATTTAGAATGGGACGTCGATGGCGTTTATTATAAAATCACGTATGCAACTGCGAATGATAGCCCACTTCAATTTTCAGGCGGTGGTGGTACCTCAGCGACGGATAGAAAAGTGTGTACACTTGATGGTCAGGCTAATTTTGCAAAAGCACAATCCTTACGAGGCATTATGGATGGTGAGTTCACTAGTGGCTGGTTCGTATCTGCACTCGTTGGTCACGGATTTTATGTAGAAAGCTCAGATAAATCAGCTGCTAAGACTTGGAATATAACGAAAAATACGATAAATCCTGCAACTGATTTTCCAATTGTGAACACAGCTGGTGTGGATCCAACGTATGAATACGAATTGGCCACAAAACTCAATGGTACAGCTCCTCTGGTTGCACTCGGTGGCTTGACTATGAACGGTGACAAAATACCATATTTTAATTCATCGACAACTGCGAGTCTTCTGAACTTTTCAAACCTTGCTCTATCAAATGGCGCAACCACCGTTCCATCCGCTAATTCTGTAAAATCGTATATAGACACTAACAAGGGTGCATCAAATCTTCCAGAGCTCAATGATGTTAATAGTTCGATCACTGCGAACACTGCGAATAAAGATAAAGTTCTAGGAGTCAAAGAGGGTGCTGCACCTGTCACGTCTGCGTGTACATGGACATTCACAAACGGCAATGACTTTACAGGGGAAATTAACTTCACTATCGATAACGGTACAGGTTCCGGAAATCCGTTTCAAATACATTTAAGAAACGGCAATTCAGGTAGCCCTCATTTCAGCAGTAATAATCCTCACCGAGTGTTTATTGATCTCCGTGACGGTGGTGATTTTGGAAAATCTCTAACAACGGTACTTTCAGAAATAGAAACAGCTATGAAAGACACGGGCAATAGTGGTACACAGTATGGCCCTGTTTCAAAAGGATACCTGTTTTCTAAGACATCAAATAGTTTTACGATCACTGCACCATCAGCTGGCACGGCTAAAAATATAATTAACACGACTCTGACAGGCGGCACAACGGCAATCTCAGGTACATCGCCAACTATTAACAGTGTCGCCGGTAATGATGGTTCATACGAATTTGATCTTCTTAATCAACCGGCTATAACAACACAACAAAACGACATTATTAACACGAATCTAACCGGTGCACATGCGATACCAAAATCATCATCATATCATGATGTATTGGTCGTCAATACAGCAGATCCCCAAAGTAATCAAGTGCAAATCGACCATCCTGAAAACTACGCACAAAACGCTAGAGTCACTGTTATGAATGCATCTGAGAATGATTTGGTCATTGGTAAAGTGAGTTCGCCATCTACGGGTTTTGACTTTAATTGCCCACAACTGTTCTCATCTCCACAGTCTACTATAGCGTTGGTTGCGCACCAGAAGGCTTTGTTGATCAAGTCTGGTAACGGTGGCAACAATGTTTGGGATGTAATTGTTAGTGAACTTTAACAAATAGATATTCCGTCATAAAATATCTTCGTATCAGGAGGAATTATGACGAGAATTATTTTTGTAGCCGATTTGTTCGCTAATCAATACCAGGGTGGAGCTGAATTAACGACTGAGGCGCTGATTGAGCAATGCCCCTTTGAGTATGAAAAGATAAATGCCAAAGACGTGACAATCGAAACATTGCAGCAATTTCAAAGCTGTTTTTGGATCTTTGGAAATTTTTCACAACTCAACATGCAGTTGTTGCCAACGATTGTTTCAAATATACGATATGCAGTGCTAGAATACGATTATAAGTTTTGTAAGTACAGATCTATTGAGAAACACAAGCACGAAACCGGCGAAAATTGTGCTTGTGTAAATGAGAAATTAGGCAAATTGATCTCTGCGTTCTATTATGGGTCAGAACAAGTATTTTGGATGTCAAATGAACAAGAAGAAAGATATATCGAGCGTTTTCCTTTCTTAGAAGGAAAAGGCAGAGTGCTAGGCTCTGTATTCGACAAAGCCGATCTTCGAAGATTGGAGTTTTTACGAGACGGTACGAATAGAGGAAAGTGGCTGGTGCAAGATTCTGATTCGTGGATCAAAGGAAAAGAAGATGCTATTGAGTGGTGTAACAAAACTGAAAATGAATATGAGTTATTTTCTAACTTGTCAAGAAGTGATCTGTTGAATAAAATGTTTGATGCAAAAGGATTCTGTTTCTTGCCTCGTGGCGGTGATACATGTCCTCGTGTGGTTATCGAAGCAAAAATTCTTGGTTGCGAATTAAAGATAAATAAACACGTGCAGCATTCGAAAGAAGCATGGTTTGCAAAAGGTACGAGTGAATCAATACTTGCACATCTCAAAGCGCTTCCTGATCGATTCTGGAACGATATAAAACGCAAGATGGATATAACATCAACAGTTGGTGCATATACTACAACATATAATTGTATCAGCCAAGGCTATCCATTCGAAGAATGCATAGTCTCGTTGCTATCTAATTTCGACGAGGTGATAGTCGTAGACGCAGGTTCTACTGATGGCACATGGGAACGGTTGCAAGAAATAGATGGAATACGAGCATACCAGCACGCTGTAGACTTTGAACACCCTAGATGGGCAATACATTC